>ERZ778024.3600-NODE-3600-length-11020-cov-6.198814_pt1 | contig 11020 bp, 11 predicted proteins | sample MGYA00375754_ERZ778024 | MGnify/ENA primary metagenome ERZ778024 (study PRJEB29350, sample SAMN05389827) | bioreactor metagenome | isolation source: Thiocyanate bioreactor | place: South Africa: University of Cape Town | collected 2014-02-18 ... | reverse complement strand
AAAAAAAAAACAAAAAAAAAAAAAAAAAAAAAAAAAAAATGGAGAAAGAAAGAGAGAAGGAGGAGAAGGAAGGAAAGAAGAATTAAAGAAACGTTACAAGAATTATATCGAATGTGAGAGAAGGAGAAGAGGGAGAGTGTTCTTGGTGGAGCTGTATGGGTGCTGATATGAAGGGAAGCAAAGCGGATGCGAATGGCGTGGCTCATGGCTTTTTGGCACTTCTATCCACGTGGGTTTTATAGATGCAAAAACAAAACAAAAAAAAAAAAAAACTTTTAAAGAAAAGAGATCGAGGAGGATTCAACAAAAACTCTGATAATGTTTGAGAATTATTCTTTCCTTCAAATTGAAGATGAACATGAGAGGCAGAAGGGGTGAGAATTTGATATTGTCGATTGAAAAACTCTGGAATATTATTATAGTCTTCCCATAAGTTTGGCGAAAAAGATGGTGAATTATTTCGCCTCCGCTAACTTAAAATTTGAGGAAATGAGAGACTTTTGAGAGCTTTTTAGAACAAAGAGAAGAGATCATCTTGTATTATTTTTTTTTTTTTCTTTCTTTTTTTTAAATTCTTATTTATGTAATATTAATATTATTTTTCTTTCTTTCTTTATTTTTATTTTTAGTTTTAGTTTCATCATCCTTCCGTTTCGTTCAACAAAAAACAAAAATATGAAATTCTACATCTAAATCTAAATCTAAATCTGATTCTGGTTTTTGTTTTTCTTTGAGAGTTGCTTTAAAATCATCAACAACAACAACAACAACAAATTGAAATTTTGGTTTTGTTTTGGTTCGCTGAGGTTTTCTATAATTCTTTTTAGCCTATTTATTTCAAAAAAAAAAGATTAAATTGCTTTCATGGATTTAAATGAATCGAACAACTAAGTAAGTTCTTCTATTATTTACAATAGAAGAAACTTTATCTTGGATGGACTTTGCTGGAGTTCCCCCAAGTTTATGGGCTTGTAAAAGCTCTTTTGAGAAAATTTGATATTTTTTCCTGCAATCCCATCTTTCAAAAAGATGAAAGTTGTTGAGGCAAAGAGTTGTCAACAACTTTTGATCCTCATCTGAAAGTTTGACCTAAAGTTTATAGCATTATAGAACTCTTTGGAAAGATTCGAGAAATTTTTGTATTTTTTTTTTTTTTTTTTTTTTTTTTTTTTTTTTTCCTCCTGGCTATTAATTCCTGAGTGTATTTTTTTTAAAAAAAAATAGTCCCTTTTCATCCTTTCTTATCGAGGCATCTTCAATAATAATTCTCTTTTACAAGAGTTTTTCTTCATTAAGTCATATAGTTGAGGATCAAGTCCCTTTCTTTGTAGTGAATTATAAAGAATTGTTGCTTTCCCTTGTCTCTTGTCAACAAGAGAAGAGGGGCTTGACATCAGCTTTCGGAATAAGCAACCCATTTTTGTTTTTGATCTCTCAATCCATTAGTCTCTGTTTGCATCTCTCTTATTTCTTTCAAGATCTTTTCGGTGAGAAAGAAAATCCCAATTTTTGAGAGGATCCATCCTGGTTGTCAAGCTCTTTTTTCATTCGATAACTCTCAAAATCATTCTGCTGTTGTTGTGAAAGGATTGGTCGATCACTTATATAATAGTGAATAGTGAATAGTTAATCGTTAATTCATTATTATATAAAAGAGGAGAAGAAAAGAATGGAAAGAGTTTATTGAGTTGTTTAATCCCTGTTTTGTAACTGTAATAAAGTTTTTCAAACTCTTATTTTCCTTTGTGCTTCTTTTGTTTAAAACTTCGAACCTTTCTTATCGAAACATCCAAAACTTTAATTGCATTCAAAAAACCAAAAAAAAATAAAACTAAAAAAAAAAAAAGACTCTCAGTCGGGGAATTGAACCCCGGTCTCCTGCGTGACAGGCAGGGATACTTACCACTATACTAACTGAGATTTTGTTATTGTTGGAGGATTTTGTTCAAGGTCTCTATTGAAACAGAATGATTATTGATTTTCTCTGTTTCGCTATTCCAATAAGAAGATTTTCATGATATGATTTCGGTTTCATATGAGCCAAATAATATGTATACTATGAGGGATTCATTGATAGTTGAATCAATCACAAATTCATCAAAAAAAAAGAAAAAAGAAAAAAAAAGAAATCGTTTGTTCTGAGAAAAAGGTGGAAAAAACATAAACAAACAGACAAAAAAAGTAAAAATCTCAGTCAAACCCAAACAATCAAAAACAAGACAAGTTTTTTTTTTTTTTCTTATTGCTGAAATTGCTCGACTTTGACCTTATCCTCTCCTTCACGATTCAACAATAAGCTTTCCAACTTTGATTGCTATTCTTTGCTCTTACCAAAGGTCTTTGATTGTTCTTTTAATACAAGTAAAGATTTCTTTTTTTTTAGTTCTTCCTTTGTTTTTGGTTTTGTATATTTGAATCTTATTCTTTTCTCTTTTTTTCTTTTCTTTTTTTTTTGGGAAATAGGAATTTAGTAATTGCACCTGCCCATTTCGCACCAACACCTCCAAAGATTTCATTCAGGTTCTCTTAACTCATTAAGTTTATTTCTTTTGTAATTTTATTAGAGTTTTTTGGAATTGAACTTCTTTAACTTTGACTCTTGCATAATCATTTTTTTTTAAAAAAAAAAGCTTCAATAATTCATTATAGATTGCTTAACTTTCCCTCCCTACCCCCTCTTTCCTTTTTTTCAAATCACCTCAACTACTTCGTTCTTCTTCCTTAATTCTTAGATTCTAAGTTAGATCCTAGGATTCTATTGAATCTCAGGTTCAGTTTTGATTTTGTTTTTTTAAAAAAGAAAGTTTATTTTCATGGTTAATTGGTTCAATTAGGTGTTTTTTTGGGAAGGAGAAGAGAAAAATAAAATGGTGTTAACAGTTAACATCGAACTTTTTGAATCCTCAACAACAGTTTCTTTTGAGGAAACTGTTTCTGTAGCTGTAAATTTTTCTTTTTCTTTCCATATTAAATTTTGAAATGAAAATATATTAGCATGTATTGAGAATGATTGCAGATAAAGCTGGACTTGTTCAGATTGAATATTTTGGACTACAAAGATTTTTAACTTTATCTGAAGAATGGATTTTTGTAAGTGAAGATATTCCTTTAGGAGAACAAGGAACTTTAGGAAAATTAAGGCTCAAACTTCGTTATTTTTGTTTAGATCCATTATCTTCTTTAACTGATAAAAAAGCTATTCAAATTATGTGTAATGAGGTACTTTTAAAATTTTAAATCAACGTTTAAATTTAAATTTGGAATTGTAATTAATAAATTAATAAAGGCAAGATCAAAACTCTTGGCATCAAATTTTATCCCAAGTTTAGAAGCTGCTATTCAAATTGCCGCATTTTATCAACAATTAACAGTAGGAGATTATTCTAGTACAAAAAGAATCAACAGGTATTATTTTTATTTTTCTTTTTATTTTTTATTTCTTCTTCATTGTATTTACATAACAATTTTGAAATCAAGTTCTCAAGAATTAAGTGGATTATTTTCGGAAATTGTAATTAAAAAATGTAAGAATTTTTCAAATATAAGATTCAAAATCAAATTCAAGTTATTAAATATCAAAAACTATTTTCAATAGTATTCAAAGATGAATCAACATTCAAAAGTATTGGAAATGCTCATGCATTATTATTAGGAATTGATGATACAGGTAAAAATGTCTTTCTTTCTATTTTTTAAAAAATTAAGATAGAAAAATAAAATAAAATAAATTAAGATATTTGTTTGAAATTTCTTGCTTATTTGAGAGATCATACACCTTTAATTCTTTCAACATGTTTTGATGCTAGAATCACTTCAGTAAGTTTCATTCAAAAAAAATCTAAAAATCTAAAACAAAACAATATTAGCATACAGAAACAAATACACATATCAAAGTTCTTATTTCTCCTGATGGACTTAGATTTTATTTTCAAGAGGTATTAATTGATTCACTTTTAAATTTTTTTTTTTTTTTTTGGAAAAAAAAATTTCAACAACCAAAATAACTTGTAGAAATTAATAAATTTTGTTGCAATTGAAAGAATTTATGATTGGAAAATGACTGAAGTTGTAGGAGGAAAAGATCAATCAAAAACTTTAACTAAAACTAGGAATTTTTCAATGGATGAGTATTGTTTTATTTGATAACAAAAATGATACATCTGTTGTTTTTTTTTCAAAAAAAAAAAAAAAATGAACAGTCTTGAAGTAATAAACCTTGAATTTCAAGAACCGAAAAAAGGAGTTGTCATGTCAAAAGCTCTAACTAGAGCACTAGGTATAATTATTTCATTGTTCAAATTTTTCTTTTTTTTCTTCTTTTCCTTCACATATTTTTTTAAAAAAAATCATAATATCATCAATTAAAAGCAAACATGCCAACTATGAATCCTTCAAATCAAACGTCAACTCAAGAACAAATTACATCAAATTCTGGAAATGAAAAACCTTCTTCAGCATTAAAAAAATATGTTGTTGTTTTAGTTCTAGATATGGAGCATTTTCATGTTATTTTTTTTAATTTATTTGTTTTTTATTCAAGAAAATGGATCTAAACGATTTCAAATAGGATATTGAATTAATTGTTCAATCCACCTTTTCAAATGATTTTAGATTTGTAGATATGTTACAATTTTATTCCGATAAAGTAGTCTTGAGAGGTTTATTTTATTATCATTTTTTTTTATCTCTGAAATTTCAACTAAAAAAAAAAAAAAAGCTAAAGCAAGAAGAATAGATAGCACAGAGGATTTCTATTTTGATGATCCAGCAGAAAATAGTAACTCTTCATCTCTTTCCTTTCTTTTCAAAAAATAAAATGTTGATTATATTTTTTATGAATAAAGGTGATTTAACATGTACAGCTAAAGAGAATTACTATTCTGAAGAAGAAGAGGAACTAATATTTTTAAAAGGAGATGAAATTAAAATTGAAAAAAAACTTGGTGATGGTCTATATTATGTATCAATTCTTTTTTTTTTCTTTTTCTTTTCTTTTATGGATTTCCAAAATTTTTGAAAAAAATAGGGAATTTGTAAAGAAGTAGGTGGAATATTTAGAGGAAGTATGGTTTTCTTTAAACGAAAAAGTTTTTTGGAGCCACAAAGAAATTCGGCAATTGCAATGATGCGTCAAGGTTCATATTTAAAAGCACAATGGGCATTAAATGATCCTAAAGCTGGTGGATTAGTAACCGTAAATTTAATGGACGGAACAAGAATGACCTTAGCCATATCTTTTACTACTACTGGATTGGTAAAATTTTTTGTGAAAATCAACAATTAATAACAAATAAATAAACAAATAATAAATATAAAAATAAAGGCATTGATTCAGCAAATTGCTGATAAACTAGAACTGAAAGAGACAAATTTATTTCAATTAGTTGAAGTTTCAGAGGGAATCGGTAATAATTAATGAAACTTAAGATAATTTGAGAGAAATTAAAAATGAAATTAAAATTAATTAAAAGAACGTTGGATTCAACCAAAGATACCAGTTCTTTCACAAGGAATTCAATCATCATCAAAATTTTTTTTAAAGATTAGAGGATTTTGGAAACAACCTCAAGATATGACAGATCCTGTAGCAATTCATTTATTTTATGAACAGGTTTGTTGACAATTATTTCTTTCAAAATTTCATTAATTTTCACCTTTTGATTGATTGATTTATTTTTGATTTTTTTTTGGATAGATAAAAAAAGAAGTTCTGGAAGAGGTCATCCCAGTCACTGAAAATGAATTAATTGAACTTACTGGATTCCAACTTCAAGCTTTGCTTTCAAATCATGACAAAAAAATTCATAAACCTGGCTATTTTAGGTTTTTTTTTTCAAAAAAAAAAAAAAAAAAAAAAAAAGAAGGAAGGAATAATAATTTTATTCTAAAATAGCTCCCTTGAAAATCTCATCCCTCAAAGTCATCTAGCAAATCATAATAGTACTTGGTGAGTTTTTTTTTTATTTGATTCCAAACAAACAAATAAATAATAAATGAATTAAAAAAAGGTGGCAAAAGGCAATGTTTACTTCTCATCAAAGATATCTAGGTCTTTCAAAAACCCAATCTCAAAGATCTTACTTAAAGACTCTCCAAAGAAACCCAGTATTTGGATGGACTGTTTTTCCATGTATTGTAATACTTTCTTATTTTCTTATTTTTTTTTTTTTTTCACAGATCCTTTGAATAAAATAATTTTGAATATGAAAATAGTATCCTGAAAATTCATCGTTATGGGTTTCTTCAAAAGGAGTTCGAGTCATTTTAAATCCTAAAGGCGATTCTCATGAGGTTCTTTTTTATTTTTTTTTAATTTTTTTTTAAATTTTTATTTATTTATTTATTTCTAAAAACCTAATCCAAATAGCCAAAAGAAGAAACGACTTATACATTTGGAGAGACTTTATTTGATTGGAATAATTCTTCCTTTGCTCTTGAATTAGATGTTCAAAAATCAACTGGATCAAGGGTATTATTCAATTTTTTTTTTTTTTTTTCCTCTCTTTCCTTGACAATATCACTCATAATTAAAATAAATCTAAGTCAACTTTAAATTTTCTGCCAATTCAACTTTCAAATGTTCTTGATCTTTTATGGGTGTATCAAAATGAGTTATCTCGAATGCCTCTTATTGATCAATGTCAACCTATTCGTCGTGCTTTTGATTCTCTTAATATATCATTAGTCTCTCCAGATAATTCACGTTCGCATTCCTTTTTTTTTAAAGAATAACTCTTTTTTTCTTTTTTTTTAAAAAAAAAAATTAAATCAATAAAATAAATTAAATAGATCATCTTTGTGATCCTGAACTTCTTATAGAATCTTTAAAAAATGGTGTTGCATTGTGTTCACTTGCTAATGCACTCAAACCAGCAAATTGTCCAAATATAGATCTTGAGGTTGGAGAATTTGATGATATTGCAGAGTATCTTTGTGTTGATAACTTAACTTTATTTTTGGATGTTTGTAAAAATCAAAGTAATTATTGGAAAGAAGGAGGATTTGGTGTTCCTGAAGATATTTTATTTACTCCTGAGCAACTAAATCATTTCTCTGTTGAAAATTTTACCAAAGTATTCGATTTATTTATTTATTTATCTATTTTTTAAAAAAAATAAAACAAATCTTATTTTTTTTTTTTTTTTTTTTTTTGTTTTAGATACTGGAAACAATCAATTTCTTACTCCGTTTTGAAAATAATTATCAAGCACCTCAAGGTTTTTCTTTATCCTTTATCCTTTTTCCCTCTTTATTTTTTTATTTATTTATCACTTCAATATATCAGGAGATCCTTCTAGAGTAACTTTTTCTGGGAACATTTTTAGACAAATAGTTCTTGAAAAATTTGTAAAATTGGAAAAAGATCATATCAAAGACTTAGAAGAAATCATTAATGCATAATTTCCTTCTTCTTTCTCTTTTCTTTTTCATTTCTTCCTTAGTTGACTAATTAAATGAATAAATCAAAGACTTTATTTCTTCCTCTACAAGAAAGCAAGATTTTAGACGAACAAGTATTCAAATCAATATTTAGGGATATTGATAAAATTTTACCTTTTCATCAATCGTTATTAGATGTATTTCAAGAAAAGAAAATTGGATCTAATGTTTCTGAAAAGGTATTTTTGTTGTTGTTCTTACAAAAAAAAAGTTGAAATTAAAATTCTTACAATTAAAAAGATTCAAAGTTTTGATATTTATGATAATTATTTTATGGGATTACAAGAATCTTTACCATTAATTTATGGACTTGGAAATAATCCAAAAGTTATTGAATTCTTCAAACAAAAAAATATGACTGGATTTGATTCAAGAGGAGGATTATTTAATAATTTCCAAAAGAGATTAATGAAACCATTGTATTATATATTTTATTTCTCTCAGCATGTTCTTGTAAATTTCTTTCTTTTCTTTCTTTTCTTTCTTTTCTTTCTTTTTTTTTTTTTTGTTGAAGGACCCGAAAATAAATAAAATAAAAATAAAATAAAATAAAAGGATTTAAAATCATCAACTGCTGAAAAACATGAAGATTATTCGACTGTATCTGCGATTTATGAATCGTTTTATTTCTTTTCCTAGATTTTATTTTATTCTAAAATTATATTCAAGAAAAAAAAAAAAATAATAATAATAGTTTAAAACCTCTGACCCAAAAGTTAAAGACTATTAAGAAACTTGCTGATAATTATAAAACGTTAGTAGCACTTGAAGAACGAATTAATGGACTTGGGGTAATGATCTTTTCTTCTTTCTTTTCTTTTCTTTTCCATTCAAAAAAAAAAAAAATCTAAAATTTTTAATGCAAAGGATTTACAAATAATGAAACTTGGACAACTTTTAAATTCAGGAAATGCAATTATAATTGATAAGCAATTAATAAAAAATAATACGATTAATACAGAAACGATTCAAAATGAGTTAGTTTTTTTTACTTTTCTTTTTCTCTTCCTTCGAATTTCAAAAATGAAAAACAAAAACAAAAATTAAATGTTTTTTCTTTCTTCAAATAGAGAAAATCAATTTTATTTATTTGTTTTTGAGAGTGTAATTCTAAAATGTAAGAGGACGTTAAATGGACATATTGTAAATTATCATCTCGTTGATAAAGTTCCCTTCTCTTTAATCATGATGAGACATCAAGTCTCTGGAAATAGCTTTGATAGTATTATCATCTTTCTTTTTTTCTTTCTTTTTTTCTTTCCTTTTTTTTTTTTCTGCAAAAAATCTAACTATCTTATAATCTTAGAATTCAAATCTCTTCATTTAAATTCATTTGAATTTATTCGTCTTGATACTGTTCAAAGTGATGTACTCATTTTCTCATCATATGAAAGGAAAAGTATTTGGTATCATTCATTCAGGGATCAAATTGAAAAGAGAGTTTTGCTCCAGGGTCACTCTCCAGAAGAAGAACAACAAATTGTTGAAAAGATTCAACAATCTAGGGAATCTCGTTACAATCAATTTGGAAAAAAGGAAAAAATGGAAGAGGAATTAAAGCAAGCAATGGAAAATGTTTCTTCAAGGAAATGATGAACCTTTGAACAATCCATTGGATTGAATAATCTGTTTAATAAAATTTAATGTGAATCTTTCTTTTCTTTTCTTTTTTTTTTTTGAATTTTCGATTAGAAATAAAATATCTCCAAATTTAATTTTGTTGAAGAAGAAAAGATTTTATTCTAGATTTTTTTTTCAAAATGAATCAAATAAATGAAAAGAGTGATGGTTTCTTGTGGTTTCTTTTTATTCCACAAAAGTGATATTTGGTCAAATAAATAATAAATATACAGCTATTACAACACAAGAATGTTTGATATTTATTTCAAGCATCTCTTTACAAAGAATCAAAAAATACAATGATTATTTTTGTGTGTTTTTTTTCAAATAAAGAAAAATAAATTCAATCAATAGAAGGGTGTAGAAGAAAAAGAGTTATTGAATTGATTAAATAGGGTGAAGTTTATTGAGTTATGGATTCGAATAAATAGAAATTATACATTCCATTTGATTTTGAGGGTCAGTTCTGAAAAAGTATAAATAGTCCAAACCTTTTTTCGATTTTTTTTCTGATCTCTTAGTTATTTTACCTCGCAATCTCAAATACCTCAAATATACTCAAATATCAAAAATTCTCTTCTACTCAACTATAAGAACTCTATTCTCATTTTGAAATCAAGTCCAATTAACATCATTCATGTAAGTTTTTCTTCCCTTTTTATTTTTCATTTCTAAATTTTTCATTTTTCATTTTTTTTTTTTGAAATTTTTGTAAATTTGCAAATTTCTCAATAATTAATAATTGAAATTTTCAAAATATTATTTCAAACATTTTTTTCGTTTTATACTTTAGAATCACTTAATTACAAATAGTTTATAATGACTTCAATTCAACCTTTTAAACATTCTATTTTCAAAAAATTTTCATTTCATTGCAAACATTTATTAAAAATTCTTTTTTGTTTGTTGATTGTTTACCCAATTAATTTTATTTTTCCCCCTATCTCATTTAACTTTCTCTCTTATTCAACTTTTATATTCAACCCTTCAATATCAAATTTTCATTTAAAAACTTTAATTAGAACCTTAATTAAGTGTCTTTGGAATTCTAATTTTCATTTGTTTATGATTCGTATGACCTTCATATCGAATGTTAATGTTTTTAATTTATTGGTTTTTTATTAAAATTGTTAATTGAGTTTTGAATGGAATTCGAAAGTCAAAGTAAATACAATGACTCAGCTATCTTTTATTCAATTATCTATATATTCTTGACTATTTATTCTTCAATTTTCATATTATTAGTATTACTTATTATTATTGTTTTATCATTGTTTTCGTCAACAGTCGTCTTCATTCATTCAATGTATTACCCCAACTGAATTCTCCATTCTTTGATTCTTTCATTCCATTCCAATTCAAATAACTTTAAAAATATTTCTTTTTATATTGTAGTTAAACTGTGAAACAAAAAAGTCAAATTTGAAAAAACAAACATTAATTGAAACAAAAATCAAAGTTAAAATATGGACGAACTTGGAACTGTTGAAGTTGCTGAAAGGTATCTTTTTATTTCCTTCAATTTCCTTATCTCTTCTTTAATTTCCCTCTATTTCTTTGTACTTCTTTATACTTCTTTACATTCATTAATGTCTTTTTTCTTTTCAATATAGATATTGGAATGGTGAATTTGATTCTCTTCCAGATGTAATTTTTCATTGTTCCTCTGATTCTATTGATTCTTTTGATTCTTTTGATCCCTTTTAATTCAAACTTAATTAAATAATAATATTTGAATAGAATTGTTGCCATCCCGTTGGTGTTACACAACCAACAAGAAAGATTGCATTACTTGAACCTGGGTTTGGGTTTGTGATGAATTTTGGAAATGTGACCTGTTTAGAATCTGATGAAGGACTTGTTCTTATTGATTGTGGAACAAGAGATAATGGTAGACGCGCATTGGTATTGTTTTATTCTCTTTATTCTTCCTTCTTTGATTTAAAATGAATCATTCTTT
>ERZ778024.3598-NODE-3598-length-11034-cov-7.924401_pt1 | contig 11034 bp, 9 predicted proteins | sample MGYA00375754_ERZ778024 | MGnify/ENA primary metagenome ERZ778024 (study PRJEB29350, sample SAMN05389827) | bioreactor metagenome | isolation source: Thiocyanate bioreactor | place: South Africa: University of Cape Town | collected 2014-02-18 ... | reverse complement strand
CCATTCAAAGATCAAAGAAGTTTAATTGTTAGTTATTTACCTGAAAATCAACCAAATAATTTATCAAATTACTGGCCAAATGAACTTTCAAACAAAAATGAAGAAATTGAAATTGAAAGGACAATAATATTTAATATGATTCCAAAAGAAATGGTGAGTCGATTATTTGTTTGTTTACAACACAATATTGAAGATCAATTAATTTGGAGATATGGAATGGCTTTTACTTCAAAAGGGAATAAAAATATTGAAGCACTTGTGAACGTGGAAACTGAGTTAATAAATCAAAATGTCATTGAAAGAACCAATTCAATATCAACATCAAATAATCAAAAAGGAAATAGCCAAGCTGAATTGAAAAATAGTGATAGATTTCAAATTCAGGATCAAATAATTATTAAAGTTAGAGGAAAAAATTTGAGGGATAGAAAAGAATTGATGGATAATATTGTTGAAGAAATTTGGAAATGTTCAAAAAAGTATTCAGGAGTTGTTTGTTATCAAATGATTTCATCTCCTTTTGATTCAACTCCAAGTGTATTAATTAAATTGTCAGAATGTTTATTAGAAATCACTAAACCAAAAGATAAACAAGGAATTAAATGGAAACCAACTCAAAAAGTGATCGATCCAGTTGATTTATTATTAAAATCCGGAATGATTTATCAAAGAGAAGTAATTGAAGAAAAGAAAAAAGAAATTGAAGAAGTTATTAACAAGGTGAAGAACGAAAATAATTTGAATGAAGATCAAACTCAAGAATTACTTCATCATCCACAACTCACGTCAATCTTAATGACAGAAATTCTGAAGAATGAAAATCAAGATTCAAGTAAAAATATTGAATCTGAGCTTAATGAAGATATTTCTATCAAAAGAAACCAAAAATTGGATCAAGATGTATCCAAAAAAGATTCAGAAAACAATGGAAATAATGAAGATCTTGAAGATCCAAACATTCCTGATACTCGAAATCAAAGTCAAAATGAAAGTCAAAACCAAGAGTTGACACAAATGATGCAACAAATGGCACAACAAATCTCTTCAATAAAGAATGAGCTATCACAAGGTCAAAAATTGATAGTTAATGAGATTAACTCATCAACAAAAGCAATTATTCATGCCACTCAACAACAAAAAGATCATGAATATCCATCATATTATCTACTTCTTCCATTAATTAAGGAACAATCAAAAGAATCAACATCCAAGTTTCAAAAAATGTTTCAAAAAGCCAAAGAGATAGCTCAGAATCTAATCTTTGATAAATCTCAATTACATTGTTTTTGTGAATTTAAAGTAAGATCTCCAAAGAATGGTCAACTTCAACCACTTTTTCATCCAACAAACTCTTCTGGTAAAATTTGAATTTTATTATTATTATTTGAATCATTCCTTTTTTTTAAAAAAAAAAAAAAAATTCAATGAATCATTATTTTATTTCTTGAATTATTTCATTTTTTCAAAACAATAATAGGAATCGAAGTTAAAGAGTTAAATAATGTAATGAAGAAAGTGGGACCAACATTAAAAGTTGCTTCAGTTATTCTTAAAGTAATTTCAATTGGCGCAAGATTTGCAGGTATTCCATTCCCCCATGTAAGTGAAGTCATTGATCAAGTTGTTGAATATTCTGAAAAAGCACAAGAAATCTTTGGAAATTGCGAAATGAAGATTGAAAGTTTGAAAGAAATGACAAATGAAGATCTCATTCAAAGAATGAATCAAAATGGAACATCAGAACTTAAATTACAACCACTTGGAGGTGATATTATTGGTATTTTCAAAAAAGAAAATATGTTTGGTGAAGTTCAAGTATTTTCTTTTTTCTCTCTCTTTTTTATAATTTGAAGATCAATGTTTAAATTGTTTCATTATTAATCAATAAAAAATGATAGAATGGATATGTAGAAAAAGCAGGATTACATCAAATATCAATTAAATTTGATAATGAATACGGAAATAGAGGAGATGTTCTTTGGGTTTGTGAAGAACATTATAATTTACTTCAACAAATTAACAATAATCAATCAATTGAACTTGATGAATCAATTGCACTTAGAAAGCAAATGGCAGATATATTTTTTTCTTCTTGGTCAACTTTAAGCGTTCCTTCAAATTAGAAAGGATATCAAATTGGAGAGAATTTGAGTTTGATTTTCCTTTAAAATTTTTTATTGTTCAGACTCTATTAAATTGAAAGGGCCTAAAGAAATTTATTTATTTTTCTTTTTCTTCTTTTTTGTTTTTGTTTCTTCTATGATTGTTTTTGATATTTATGGACCAACTTTGGCTTTTGCTTCCTTTTCATCAATTTGGATTTTTGAATACCAAAAAACTCCAAGTAAAGCAAATATAATACCAACAATATTTTGAATTGAAATGTTAGAATCAAAAAGCATGACTCCAATAACAAAGACTAAAACAGTTTTGAAATGTCCTAAAACTTGGAATCTAAATAAATGAAAAAAATTCAAACAAAGGAGAAAAGAATGGAAAAAGGAAAGAATTGAAAGAAAAAAAAGAACGTGATAGGACTTGTTCTTGAGAGAAGAAAAGCAGAAGTATAATTCATGGGTGCTGCAAGGAAACATGAAATTATTACCCATGTCTAAATTTTGGAGAAAAAAAAAATCAATTACATTGAAATTCAATTTTTTAAAAAAGAAGAAAATTCAATAAAAAATACAATTTGATCCTTTGAAAATTCATAGTCAAATGCACCAATTGAGTCATTCATTTGTTTATCAAGGAAATAACCAGCAATTAACATAAATAATGCACTCCAAGGTCCAATATGATAATATAATTGTACGCTATTCAACTTCTTATCTTTCATTAAAACACTATACACCTTTGTTTTATTATTTTTTTTTGTTTTAAAAAAAGAGAAAGAAAAAATAAGTTATCATTAAGACAAAATAATAAGAATAAGAATAAATTAAACAATTTGTTGAAGTGATGTTGTAGTGACTCCAATTAATGCTGCAATGAAACCCCAGAATTTTAAATCTACTTGAGTTACTGTTGTAATTCCAACTCCAAGTGTTACAACTAAAAGAGAGACTTGAGTCTTTCCACTTACTTGCATTTTATATAAAATATATTGTAAGAGAAGTGTACAAGGAATCACAGTCAATTTAGTAACCTTTTTTTTTTTTTTCATTTATTCATGTATATTCGTTGTTAATTGTGTTTTTTTTTTAAAAAAAAAGAAAAGAAAAAACTTACTTGATAAAACCCAACAGAGTTAAGAAATAAACTCAAATTTTGAAAGAAAATTGAAACACAAGTGACACCAGCAAGTGCTAAAGCCTTGTTTGTCTCAAGAGAATTTTTCTCTTCATATCCACTGAAAACAAATCCATGAGCCATAAGACTTGTAGCAATGAAATGGAATCCAGTCAACAACCCAGCTAAAATCCAAAAATGAATAATTAATTAATTAATTCAACTCATACGCATAATTAATAAAATAAAAAGAAAAGAAAAAGAATATCAAAAAAATAAATTACTGAATGGAAACTGGAGCTCTGAGAAGAGGTACTTATTAGCAAAGATAACTCCAAGAGAACATATCACATTAGCGACAATGAAGAAAGCAACTGAGAAATCAACCATCTTGTTTCAAACTCCTGATTTTCTTTTCCTTCCTCTAAAATAAATTATACTTCCACTTTTCTCACACCTATTATTTTTTTTTTTTTGATTCATTGATTGATTGTTATTAAGAGTGAAAATTAAAGGTAAAGTAATTCTAAGTTTGTTAAAGAATTAACTGTTCAGAGTCTTAATGGGCTTGATGGTGCAAATGAAGGGAGATCTAGTGGGACTCTAACTAATCGCAGACTGGAGGAAGGCGGTTGTCCGAAGAAAAGTTGAAGTTGCCTTTTCGAGTAGTTTTTAAAAAAAAAGTAAACATGGCGGATTTTGTTGATGGAGGATTTGGCAAAGCAAAGATCCACAAGAAATCATTAGGAATTGAACGTTTTCCCTCAGCGAAAGGAAGGCAATCCTATTTGAGAGTGCGGAATTGAAGTTCCTGATATAGCGTGTCCAAGTTGGTTTCGTCGACGAGATATTGTTCGGATCCTTTCATTATGTAAATTCTTTGCCTTTCTCAAGCTTGAGCTGAGCTGATTAAACGAGATCCCTTCAATATATTAGTAAAATGTATCACAGTTCTCTTGGATGCTTCCTTCTTTTTCAGACAAATCGTTTATTTGGTATCTTTTAGCAAAGTAGGGCCCAACAGCCTTATCTGTGAGAATGCGCTCCATGCACTTCTCTCTTAAGGCCGATAAGTCTTGGATTTTGTCGCATCTTTTTGTTTGCATGAATTCCAAGAAAAAATCAGAAGGCGATGTCACATTGATTTTGTAGCTCTCGTATAGGCCGACGAGGTTAAGGTAGATCGAGTTACATTTTTTCTTATGATCAAATTCACCAGTAGGAGCAGCAGAGAAAATCAAATCACAAATGCATTCACAAGAAGAACTATTTTTAGCTGAAATTCAAATTGTTTGTTTGAATTTGAATTTCAAACTATTTTCAACAAGGAAATCCACAGACTTCCCACATTATATAAAATCTGGTCTATAACGAAAAAAGAAGAATGTAGCATCTGAACTGATACAGAGGAGGTCGAATTAGGAGAAGAAAGTTTTTTGGATTTTCTGAGAGATATGGCCTCAAAAATACAGTTAGAAAATGAAATCAATTCAAGCTAAGAACTCTTTCTTTTCAATAAAGAAAGAAGTTATTGAAAACACTTATTCAAAGAATCCTTTTAATTAGAAAAAAAGTAATAGATGTGTTATAAACCAACAAAAGAAGCTGTGAAATCTATTTCATCTTTTTGAGCTTTGTTTCAATAATGGAGATGTTTCTTATTTCTCTAATAAATCAATTTTTCAAATAACCCTCAAAAAATTTGAAAAGCTCAATTTCCCTTTTCAATTCAACTTTGAATCATAATAAAGTTTTTAATAATTAATTGAGTTCAAAATCCAACAATTTGCTGATATTTCAGATTTATGATGATTATTCTTATGAGTCAAAAAACAGAATTAATTATTACCGAGTTTCAAAATTGAAACCGAAAAATCAAGGAAAAAAAAAAAAAAAAAATGGTTTGTGGAATTTGTGGAGACGAAAACGGGACGAGCGGAGATAAGAACGGGCGTCGTAAGAGTGGCATTAGGGCAGAAGCAGAAGAGCGGTGGTGCGTTGATTGTGAGCAAGTGTTCTGTGCCAACTGTCTCAATGTTCACAATAAGATGAAGATTTCAGCAGCTCATCAGTCTGTGACGATGAAGGAGAAGGAAAAGCAAGGAAATGGGCTTGGGAATGTGGCGTTGGTGGATGAGAAAGAGACAATCATTGCTGTAATTTTTTTTTCATTGATTTTTTTTTTTTTTTTTCATTTGTTTTCTTTCTTTTTTTTTCTTTGTTTTTTTTTTTTGATTTTTTTTTTTTTTTTTCAATTGATTTCCTTCATTGATTTTCATTGATTTCTTTATTTTAAGTGATGATGCGATGTATTGTCATTATTTTATTGATTTATCTATTTGTTTATTATTTCTTTTTTTTTTTCTGAAAAAAATTCTTTTAATAGGGAAAAGAAATGATTGCATCAGTAGAGAAATCACTAAAGATCAATGAAGAAAAGAAGAAATCAGTTGAAACAAGTGTAAATATTGCAAAGAATGAAATAGAGTTAACCTTTAGGAAATTTAAACGTTCTCTTGATTTAAGAGAAAGATCTCTCATTTCTCAAATTGATGACTGTCATCAACAAAAGCTTGAAGAATTACTCACTCAAAAAGCATTACTCGAGAACTTGAAACAAATGCTTCAAAAAACTGTCAAATCTTTGGAAACTTCAATATTAGAAGAAAACCAAGTTGAAACTATTACTCATAATAAACAACTTTTACTTAGGATTGAGGAAGCTAAAAAGAAGAGAGAAGTTGCTGATAATCTTAAAATAGAATCAATCGACTTTAATAGTCTTCGTGAAAACAAAATTGATCGAGTCATTTCAACATTTGGTTCAGTTTCAATGAGTGATATAGATGCTAGTTTATGTAAAATTACTGGAAATAATATTTCAGTTGGAGTAGTTAATCAGAAATCAACTTTTACATTGACAACTTACTCTGCTAATGAGAGACCTATTGGTAAAGGAGGGAATTCATTGGTTGTTAAAATTAAAGGACCTTCAAAAGTTAAAGTACTTTTTATTTTATTTTATTTTATTTTATTTTATTTTATTTTACTTATTTTACATGATTTTATTTTTAAAAATTACCCAAATCAAAAAAAGGCTACTGTAGAAGATCAAAATAATGGAACATATCAAGTCTCATACACTCCAACAAAAGATGGAATTTATTCAGTTAGAGTTTTTTTAGAAGGAAAAAATATTAAAGGAAGTCCATTTCAAGTTTTTATTTCAAATCCTTCTCCTGTTTCTCAACATCAACATCAACATCAACAAGAAAAACAAGAAAAACAACAAGAACAACAATCTCATCAACAAGATCATCCTCCTTCTTCATCTTCCTCAACATCACTTTTTCGTTCATTGACAGCTACTTCACCTTTCACAAGAGATAGATCTTCTACTATATCTATTGACAAAAGTTCTACTTCAACTTCAACTTTTGAATTAAGTGGTAAAAAACTCCTTCCTTCCCAAATTCCAAATTACACTGAATTAAAAAAGCATAAGTTTGTATTTTCTGGAAAAGGAGCTAATCCTGGATTCTTTAGTTATCCTGCAGCAATTGCTGTTACTTCAAAATCTCAAATCATTGTCTCTGATAGATATAATCATCGTATTCAAATTTTTGATGAGAAAGGAAATTTTCTTTCGACATTTGGAAAAAAAGGAACAGGATCAGGAGATTTCAAAGAACCTTGGGGATTAACTGTTGATGCAAATGATAACATTTTAGTAACAGATCGTTACAATCATCGAATTCAAATATTTTCTCTTGAAGGAAATTTATTAAAAAAATTTGGGTCAATGGGATCAGAAGATGGACAATTTTATGAACCAACAGATATTGCTTTAGATTCAAAGAATAACATTATTGTTGTTGAGAATGGAAATCATAGAGTTCAAGTATTTAATAAAAGTTGTCGCTTTTCTCATAAATTTGGAACCAAAGGAAGTGAAAATGGACAATTCTTAAATCCTTTTAGTGTTGCTGTGAATTCAAAAGATGAGATTCTTGTCTCTGATATTAATAATCATAGGATTCAAATTTTTAGTTCAGATGGAAAATTCCTTTCATCTTTTGGATCAAGAGGTAGTGTTCTAGGTCAATTATTGTTTGCTTCTTTTATTACAGTCGATAATGATGATAATGTTCTTGTTGCTGATTGCAATAACAAAAGGATTCAAGTTTTCACTCCCAAAGGTGAATTCCTTGCAAAATTAGCTTTAACTGATCCAAGTGGTATTTGTATTAATTTTGATGGATCTGTTCTTGCTTGTGATTTTGGAGAAAATCAAATTCGTGTGTTTTAGAGAAAAATAAATGTAAATAACACGACACAAAAAACTAATTTTTGCTTTTTTTTTTCCTTCTAAAAACTTACAATTCATGATTGAAGCTTAAAAAAATAAAATAAAATTTAATAAAAATAAAAATTTCAAAGTGATTGAGATGTTTTTGAAATTTATTTTGATTTGATTTGATTATGGAGTAAGACGATTAGGATCTCTTGGGAACATTGATGTTTTACGAATATTGTTAAGACCAAGGAACAACATGACAACTCTTTCCAATCCAACACCTCCACCAGCATGAGGAGGACATCCAAATTTAAATGAATCCAAATAAGGTTGAATAGTTTCAAGAGTAACGTTATGTTCTTGTGCTCTTTTAGTCAATAACTCAGGATCGTGAATACGTTGAGCTCCACTCATAATTTCTTCACCTCTAAAGAAGAAATCATAACTGTTACTATAACCCTTTTTTATTTTGAAAAAAAAAAATGTTTTAAAGTTTTATTATTTAGAAAAGGAAAACAAAAAAGAAAGAAAGAAAAAAAGTGAAAACTAACTTCATTAGCTGGATCAGGCATTGTATAAAATGGACGAACTGCCAAAGGATATTTATCCAACATATAAAAGTCAGTATTATATTTTTCTTTGACAAGTTTTCCAAGGAGTTTTTCGGTGGGGGTGCTATTTAATTTTTTTTTTTAAAAAGGTCAATAAATAATAACAATACTAATAATCACAATAATGATGAAAAAGGGGAAAACCAAATATTACTCAAAGTCATCAAAATCACCGATTTCAACTCCACTATCTCTTAATAATTTGAGAGCTTCGGGGAAGGTTAAACGTGTTGAAGGGATATTATATTTAAAGGGTTCACATGGGAATTGACGATGGACAATCTCAATTTCTTCCTTTTTTTTATTGAAAAATTAAATGTTTACTTCAAATACTTTGACAAAAATAAATAAATAAATAAATAAATAAAAACTTTATATTCAGTTTCAAGTCTTGAAAACAAGTTTACAAAAAGTCTATCAAAAAGTTCCAATACCTAATCAATTATTGTTATTTAAATTACAAGAAAGAAAGAAAGAAACAAAGAAAAAAAAAAAAAAAAAAAAAAAATATACTTCATGGAAGTGTTCATTAAATGACATTTCCAAATCAAAACCAACGAATTCAGTTAAATGACGATGAGTAAGGGAATTTTCAGCACGGAAGACAGGACCAATTTCAAAGACTTTCTCAAAATCAGAGCAAATAGCCATTTGTTTATATAATTGAGGGGATTGAGCCAAATAAGCATTTGTTTTAAAGTATCCTAATTTGAAAACATTGGCACCTCCTTCTGATGCAGCAGAGATCATTTTTGGAGTATGAATTTCAATGAATCCTTCTGAAACAAGGAAATCACGATAAATTTTACAAACTCCTGATTGAATTCTGAAAATAGCTTGACTTGTAAGAGTCTAAATATTTAATTGTAATGAGATATATTATGAATTATCAAAAGAAAATAAATAAAAGAAATAAATACTCTTAAATCAATAAATCTGTTATTGAGTCTTGTATCTTGTCCTACAGTAATAGCATCGTCAGTTTCTGGACGTGAGGCATCATCAATTTGCATTGGTAAACGAGGTTCTGCAGAGCTGACAACATAAATCTAGAAAGAAAAAAAAATATATATATATATATATATCAGTTCAAATTTAAAAGAAAAAGAAAAAGAAGAAGAATGAGTCAGAGAAAAAAATAAATTAAGTTATTTAAATGTATCAATTTTTATCTTGAATAAAACTATTAAAAAAATTTCATTCAAAAGTCAAAAAAAAAGATAGAAAAGAAAAAAAATTTTCTTTTCATTATTCTCGCACTGCTTACTTTCCACCATAACACGAAAAAAAAAGTTATAAACGGAAAAAATACAATGCTTCAAGGGAAACGAGGAAGGGAAAAAAAATAAAATAATAAAGAAAATAAAATAAGAAAAAAAAAGTACCTTAGAAACAGTTAATTCAACATCTTGAATTGTGCAACTTTCAATTTTTTCTTGAACTTTAGTTAAAGTTGCTTCAATATCAACGACACATTCTTTTGCAAGTCTATTAATTAATTAATTAATTAGTTGAATTGAAAAAAAGAAAGAGAAAAAAGAAAGTAAGATCTCAAAAAAGAAAAGAAAAAAAATGAGATTACCCAGAAGCGAATTTGACCATTCCTTTACTAATCTTATCTTCATCAACAGTTAAGACTCCTTGAATTGTATACTTTTGTTGTCTAATAATTAGAAAACAAATTTTTCCTATTGATTTTGTTAATCTCTTTCGAACATCATAAAAAAAGAAACAAAAAGAAAATGATTAAGAAAGATACCTGTGCCACGTGTATTATGAACACGCCCTCTGAGGTAAACTTGTTTTCCAATATTTTCCTCCTTAAGATTCTCAAGTTTGAAGTATTCTCTACCTTCAAAAAAAAAAAGTTTAGCTTTGAAAAATCAGAGAATGGAGAAACAAAAGAAAAACCTGTCCTTTGAGTTGATTGATTAATTGGAAGGACTCCATAAGAATCTTTGGCAAAATCCTATTAACAAAATAAAACATCTTTATTAAATAAATAAATAAAATCAAATTCAATAAGTGAATGAATATCTAACGTTTTCAGATCGAGCTTCTTGTTGGGCAGCCTATTTTTCAACATTTAGGGTTCTCTTTTTAGCTTCAATTTCAAAGTTTTTTTTTTTTTTTCAAAAATAAAAAATACTAATTTTGCAGCTGTTTCAGCTTTTTTTTGTTCTTTAGCTTTCTTAGCTTCAGCTTTTTTTTGAGCTTTCTTGGAGGTTGATTCCCTAATATAATTATAAGTATTATTTTATTTTTTATGCGTATAATGTGGGAAAATTTTTCAAAATTTTAAAAGGAATTTTAGATCCCGCAGAAAAAAAAAAAAAAAAAAAAATATCTCTAAAAATTTCAAAAACAAGATTAAGTTCAAAGGAAAGATTTTAAAAAGCTAATTAATTATAAAAAATAAAAAGATTAAACATTAAGAAAGATTGTAATATAAAAAAAAAATTCCAAAAAGTTTTGACTTTCGGTCAAAAAAAGAAAAAAGAAAAAAAAGGAGGGAAAGAAAAAATAAGAAAAAATAATTACAATATTTCAATAAAATAACAAAAAAAAAAAAAAAAAAAAAATTAAAAATAATAAAAAAAATTAAAAAAAAAAAAAAAGAAAAAAAAAGAGGGAAAGAAAAAATAAAAAAAAATAAATAAAAAACACCAATAAAAAAACAAAAAAAAAAAAAACAATAAAATTAAAAATGATTGAAAATTTTTAAGAAAAATAAGAATTTGAATCAGAATTTCATAATTAAAGATCTTGAAAAGAAGAAGAAGAATTAAGAATTAAGATTTAAGAAAAGAAGCATTAGTTCCAACCCTTTTCTTTTTTTTTTTGAAATGTTTTTTTCTTTTTTTTTTTTTCTTTTTTTTTTTTTTTTTTTTTTTT
>ERZ778024.3597-NODE-3597-length-11039-cov-6.567007_pt1 | contig 11039 bp, 13 predicted proteins | sample MGYA00375754_ERZ778024 | MGnify/ENA primary metagenome ERZ778024 (study PRJEB29350, sample SAMN05389827) | bioreactor metagenome | isolation source: Thiocyanate bioreactor | place: South Africa: University of Cape Town | collected 2014-02-18 ... | reverse complement strand
TTTTTTTTTTTTTTTTTTCCTCCTTCTTTTTTTTTTTTTTTTTTTTTTTCAATAAAATAACAAAATTATCAACCTTAACTTCTACTTTCACACTGATTTTACTTATATTTCACCCTATTTCACCTCAATATTTGGATTCAGGACCATTTTTTAGATTATTGGGGGATATATTTTTATTATTGGGATTGTTGATAAATTGGACATTTTTTGAGATTTGCACTTCTACTTTCAATTATTATTTGTTCTCATGTTCGTTTCTTATAGATGAACTGTACTTTATAATATTTCGACAATAACTCAATCATTTATAATACTACATTCTAACATTTTATATAAATTCTTCATATTAAGTGATAATATTAAGTTCTAATTTCAAAAAAAAATTAGGAAATCTTTTATAAATCTTATATAATTACTAGTAAAACTTGTTGAATTTTACCCTAAAACTCTGGAATAAACGAAGCTATCTTTGTATCATTAATACCTTTTGGATATTTGGAGTTAATATTCTATTGTATAACTTTTTGGAAAGGAAGAGAAAGAAAGAAAGAGATTAAGATAATTGAGGATTATTATTTAAAGTTGAAAGATGTCTTTAAGAGACGATAAGTTTGAGCAGGAGCTCTTGAAGGAGTCAGAGGAAGGGAAGAAGACGATTAAAAGAACAATTGGGAAGAATACAAAGGAGTATAGAGATATGAGAAGACAATCTATTAAAGTTACTCCAAATACAACTGAGAATTTTAGGAAAAGACAGGTATTTTTATTGATTTTCAAAATATTTGAGATTTCAATTATAAATGCTAATTTGATTGATTTCATTTTCAATTATTAACTGATTTTCTTAATAATATACAATAGCCAAGTGTTTTTAATCCTTTGAAGGAATCACAAGGAAATACATTAACGAATAACAATATTAATACCAATTCAATTTCAAACACAAATTCAAATACTCAAGAAAAACCTCAAAGACCAAAAGGAATTGTATTACCTCAAGCTAAAAAAAGAACTCGTGAAATTGTTGGACCTTATGTAATTTTTTATTTTGTTTTGTTGAATTTATTTGAATTTATTTATCAAATTATATTAAATGAAGTTACTGGGAGATCAACTTGGTAGAGGTCAATTTGGTTTAGTATTTAGAGGAGTTGATTCAGAAAATGGTTAATTGTTCTTTCACTTTGTTATCTTCCTTGATCATTTTTTCAAAAAAAAACAAACTATTTTAGGTGCAATTGTAGCTATTAAACAATTAAAATCAAATCAATTAAGTGAATCTTCACTTCAAGCTTTTGAATCAGAGATTGAATTATTAAAAACTTTGAATCACTTAAATGTTGTAAGATATTTAAATTGTATCAGAACTACAGATCACGTTAACTTAGTTATTGAATGTTCTTTTTTTTTTCTTCTTTTTTTTTCTTCCTTTTTGTTTCCTTTTCTCTAATTCACAACCAAGCTAATTTAAAAAAAATCCAATTTTTAATAACAATAATAAGATGCTGATGGAGGATCTTTAACAAGTATGTTAAAAACATTTGGAAAATTACCAGAAAAAGTTTGTTGCGTGTATATTTATCAATGCTTACAAGGTCTAGTTTATCTACATTCAAAAGATGTTGTTCATCGTGATATTAAAGGTATAACATTTTATTTATTTTATTTCTCTGATTTATGTAAATATTTATATTTGGAAAAAAAAAAAAAGGAGGAAATATTTTATTAACAAAATCTGGACGTGTTATGCTTGCTGGTAAGATATATAAATTTATTCAAAATAAAAAAAATGAAAATCAAATTTATTTATCTTTTTTTTTTTAAATAAGATTTTGGTATTTCAACAACAAGTGCTTCTGAAGCAGGACCTGACTCTGGAGCTGGTTTTGGATCTCCATATTGGAGTATTTCTTATTTCTTATTTTATTTCTTATTTATTTCATATCTAACCACTCAAAAATGAAAATTAAATAAATAGTGGCTCCTGAAGTTATTGAAATGGAAATAACTCCAAATGAAAAAGCTGATATTTGGAGTCTTGGATGTACTGTTATAGAATTATTTACTGGAAACCCTCCTTATCATGAATATCATCCTATGGTTTTAATTCATTCATTCTTCATTAAATTTTATTCAAAATTAAAAAAAAAAAAAAATCTAATTAGGGTGCTATCGTAAAATGTGTACAAGATGAACATCCTCCACTTCCTGAAGGAATATCAAAGGTAAATTTCAAGAAAATAAATATTTTTAGATTTAATAATCATTTTTTTTTTTAAAAAAAATAACCAATTTAAAGGATTTAGAAGACTTTTTATTGAAATGTTTTCAAAAAGATATTGCTAAAAGAGCTTCAGCAAAAGAATTATTAGAACATAATTGGTTTAAACAAGTTAGAGAATCAACTGCGGCTGAGGTATTTTTGATTCATTTTTTTAAAAAAAAGACAAAAAAACTAATAATTAATTTTCTTTCTTTTCGTTCTTTTTTTTAATAAAAAAATAGCATCTTTCCAGAGGAGAATCAAAAAGTGCACAAGAAAAGGGACCAGAACGAGCAGAACTCAGACCAAGATTTAGTTCAGGAATTTTAGGACATTCTTCATCTAGTGGAATTGGAGGAGGAATGAGCTCAGGAGGAACAACATCAATTAAAGTTTATGGAGAAACAATTGCAGATTCCGATTCACCATTTAAGGAAGTCTTTTTAACAAATGCTACAACTTCTGAAGAAGTTGTTGAAATTGTTCTTATAAAATATCAATCAACTGAAGATCCAAATCATTTTGCTATGTTTCTTTCTCATTCAAAAACTCAAGGTATTTTTATTTATATTATTTTGTTTTTGTTTATTGATTAATTTAAAAACAATACAAAATCAAAAAGAATCAAGACAGCTTGATGATGCAGATTTTCCTTTATTAATAAGCGGAAAGCTTGGAAAAGAAGAATCTCTTTATAGATTTGTTGTACGACCAAGAGTTGATATGGGTTATGTAATTTTTTTTTTTTTTCATTGATTCTTTTAATTAATTTTTTAGATATGAAACTAATAATAATAATAATATGTAATCATAGAAAAAGGAAGGTTTATTACTAAAGAAACAAAAGAAAAAATTTCCTTGGGAAAAAAGCTCTATTCCTTTAAGAATTGTTATTGATACTGAAGAAAAATATATTGCTTATTATCGTGGCGATAGAGTACTTTCTTTTATTTTCTTTTTTATGGTTTAATTAATTCAAAAATTTTTTAAAAAAAGCCTTCAAGTGAAAAAGAAGAACCTGTTGAAACTGTTTATAATCTTAGAATGCTAAAAGATGTATTTGAAGAAAATGTGAATCAAGAAAATGGATTGTATGAATTTGGAGTTATCGTTTCACGAGAAAAACATGTTTTCCGTGCTTCAAGTCTAGAAGATATGAATATGTGGATTAAAATGTTTAAGAAAGCAATCTCTGAAGGTCAACCATTAGATGGAGGATTATCCGCAATGTTAAAAAGTTATAGAAAAGCAAGAGAATCAAAAATGATTGATTCCCTTGATCTCTTTAATAGACCAAGATTGACCAGCTCTAAATCAGAAATTATAGGATCTCATTAGTTTTTGTTTAAGGATTTCACTTTTTATTAATTATCTTGTACTCTTTATTATCTATCTTACAATGAAAACAAATTTTTTTGTTATTGTTATTATTAATAATTGTGATTTCTAAGTTTTGATTATGATGAGAGAAATCAACGAATGTCAAGATTTCCTAATGGGACTATTATTCAATAAATAAAAAATTTGTTTTCAAATCCTGTGTTCTGTTATAAATTTCATGAATTCATTCTTCAATGCCTCTCCATTGATGTTGCTTGTAAATATTTATTTTCTTCCTCTTAATTTCAATTCAACTCAACTCAATTCAATTCAATTCAACTTAATTTTAAATAGGTGAAAAGAATCTTTTATTTGAAAACTCTTTCTTGTAGCACTTTTTAACTACACTTCTTGTTTCTTGCGCTTCTATTTTTCATTGCATAAAGATTTTTTTAAAGAACCCTCTCTTCATTCTACACCAATGAGTTAGTTAGGAGCAGTTAGTTCTTTAAAAATCAATGTTAAAATGCATTGAATAGGTATTTTTTTTTTTTTTTTTAATTTCTTTTATTTCCAATTGAACAAGCATTCACATGTATATTTGTATAGGTCACAATAAGTGCAAATCGTTGTATCCATACTCCACCTTATCTTCTCATGGTTTATAAAGTGTTCAAAAAATGATGTTTTGCCCATTAGCTCAACTTACCTTTCGTGACAATAGCGCAGATATAATGCATATAATTTATCTCGTGAAAATTTTTTTCAATTGGTAAAATTCTTCTCCATCTTCTCAGTGGATGATCTGTATTTAGAAATATCACTTCCCTTGTGGCTTGAACTCTATGATGCCCACATAAAGTCAGAAATGCCTCAGGTTGTGATACAACTCGAAAATTTAAGTATCTTTCAACATCTGATTTACAAGAAATTTTAGCACCCAAAGTTGGCTCTGCCTTTGAGATATATTTTACCAAATACTCTCCAAGTCCAATATTTGTAACTAGAACAACATTGCAATGTGCTTTCCAGGTTAACAATAACGCTGGACCAAAGTTTGCTCTGCCTTAGGTATCTCTACTTAGTTTCACAGCAATGTTTGTGGACCTAGCATTGAATTTGAGTTCATAACCTGCAATTTCTCTTCACATGAGATATACATATTTTTGGTCATCAAAAATGAAGGGTTCCAAAGCGATTGCTTCGAACGTTCTTGATAGTTGGAGCTCTTGAGTGGCATACTTTACCACTTGCTAAAGTGCAATAAACTATTCAGTTTGAAACCAAACTAGTTTCTAGTTGATTCAACAACATGGCTGAGCTCGTGGAGTTTTGAGCATTAAAATCAAAGACTTCTTCAAAGATTTCTTGTAAGCCCTTATCGCTTCGATTACCTGTGCGTTCCTTCATTACTTTTGTTTCTTGGACATGTTTGAGATGATTTTGAAGTGCTTTGGTCCTCCATCCGAAAACTCTTGGACCATACCCCAACTACAAATCGATCTTGGTTTTGGCTTCTTTTGACTGTCTGAACAAAATGAAAGGATCTTTGCTCAAACTTAGATTTCATTAAATATTAGCATTGAAACTAATTGGAAAGTCGATTATAATATTTTTTTCATGGTTTACTTGTCAAAGTCAAAGAAAATGAAAACATGGAGAATGAAAGTGAAGAAAACAGAAACGAAGATGATGAAACTGACCTGAGTGAACTTCCCAAAGAAGAGATTGAGAATTTGGAAGAACTGAGTAAGATTAATGAAGAAGAAGAAGCTCGTTTTGAAGATGTCACAGACCAGGAAATTGTTGAACAAGTGCTGATTCAATTGAAACAATTTTTGTTCAATCAACTTTATTAAAGTAAAGTTATTTAATATTTATTTTATTAAATCTGTTTCAATCATTTTTATTTTTATTCAAATGATTCAATTTGACTAAATGATTGATGATTCCATGAAAGAAGAAAATTTAATTGAGCTCAAATGGAACTAAAAATCAGTGAAGAACAAACTATTTTTTAGTTGAGAAAAAAAAAAAAAAAAAAAAAAATGGCTAAAGCATAAAAAAAAAATGAAAGTTCCTCCCAACTCGCTGTTCCCTTACTTTGCTTCAGCTTCGTCTCCCCTTCTCTCAAATAAAAGAGATTCCGTTGAAGCGTCTTCAAAGATCTTATTTGAACTTGATAAAGGACTTAGATCTTCTAATCTTGAGGATCAACTTGAAGCTTTAGCTTTCTTTCCAAAACTGTTGACAAAGTTCCCTTTACCTGTGATTATAAACACTTCGTTATTGAAACTTGCTGATTTCTTTCGGAATAGGTTTGATTTCTTTTCAATTTTCTATTGATTTCAAATTGTGAAAGATCTAATTTGAAAAAAAAAATTAAAAATGCAGCAATAATCAAACTAGATTTCATATTTTAAAAGTATTTCAAGAATGTGAAGCACATTTTATGAAGATATTAAATGTTGATGAATTACTTCGAAGGATTACTTCAGTTCTTCATTCAAATGATCCAATCGCAAGAGCATTGACATTAAGGTTTGGATTTGATAACAAAAATATTTGAAATTCAAAAACAAAAGATAGATAGAGGACTTAATTTTTTTTTCTTTTTTTATTAGAGTTCTTGGAAGTTTAGCTACCATCCTTGAGACTAGAGTTGATGTCCATCAAAGGTTTTTTTCTTTTATTAATTCATTTATGAATATCTTTTTGATCTTTTCAATTAAATAGTGTTAAACTTTGTTTTGATACCCATGAGAAAATAGAATTAGAAGCATCAATTTATGCTGCAAATCGAATTTGTCAAGTTTCATCCATTTTTGCAGTGAGTATAATTGATAAAATTTCTGTTATGGTGGAAGGTTTTAATTTATTTCAAAAGGATCAAAAAATCAATCATCTTATATGAAAAATCCTAATTCTATTTTCTCATAAATAATAGGAGTTGAATTACCAACACAAATTAAATTGAAATTAATTAGAGTTTTTCGTTATATGTATCACGATCCTATAATAGCAAAAAAAGTTAAATTTTTTCACATTTCTCAGAATTTCAATGAAAAATTAAAATAAAATAATAATAATTAGGCTCAAGAAGTTTGTGAAAAATTACTTGTAACATTTGATTCATTAGAATTTGTTGTCACATTATTAGATACATTAAGTTTTTTATCAATTAAATTTTTATTGGATTTGGAATCACAAGTAATTTTTTTGAATTTGAATTTTATTTTTAACTAACTCATTTTTTTTTCTTTTTTTTTCTATAACAAATAAGATTCATTTACTTTTTAAATATTTTGAAGAAGATATTAGAAAAAATGTAAAATTATGTGCTTTAAGAAATTTAACTAAAATTGCTAAAGTAACTGCTAATTTTGAAGAAAATCAAATTCAAAAACTTCTTTATTATACTGAAAATTCTCCATATGAAGATATTCAAATTCTTTGTTTAAAATTTTTAACTACTCTCATTAAAAATCCTGAACATGCTTCACTTTCAATAGATCAAATTATAGGTATTTTCTTTTCTTTTCTTCTTTTTTCTTTTTTCTTTTTCTGAAAAAAAAAAAAAAATCAATTTCATTCTTCATTCTAGATTTTGAACTTTTTCAAATTTTACTCTTACATTCAAATCCATTAATATCTTCAATTTCAGCTGAACTTCTTGTTTCTATATTAAAAAAGAGTTAATATTTATTCAAATTTCAACTTCTATTTGAACTAATTCAAATTATAAATATAGGAGATTTTGACCCTCAAATAGATGAGTTATTTCACCAAATATTTCCTTCACTTTGTGTTAAAGTTTGTCATGAAATTGTTTCTAAGGTTTTCTTCTTTTTATTATTTATTATTTTTAAAATCCTTTTTTAAAATGTTTAATTATTATGATATTAGAAATATTCACCAACAAGTTTCCCAATGTCATTAAAATGTTTACTTGAAATCTCACAATTCAATTCAAATTTTTCAAAAGAGCTTTGCAACATATTTTTACCATTTCTCTTAGAACGAGATTGTAAAATTTCATTTTTTTTTTTTTTTCTGGAAAAAAGAAAAACTAATTTAATTTAATTAATAAATTAATAGTACCAATCAAGAAAATTTTATTATCTTGGTTTAATCAAATCTCAAAAAAATATCCTCAAAGTTTTATACAATCAACAATTTTTCAAGATTTTTTATTCAAGCAAAAACTTATAAATTTTGATCTTGATACAACTGTGACATTTCTTTTTTATTTCTTTTTTCTTTTAAGAAAGCTTTCTTTTTTTTAAAAAAAAATAATTGACATACTTTCTTTTTTTCTCAACAGTGTACACTCCTTAAAATTGGATTTTATGTATATTCAACAAATCAAATTGAAATAACTCATAATTTTATTGATACAGTAATGGAAATTATAAATCGAATCGGATGTTATTCAGAAATGAATTACTCTGATAATCTTTGGGAATTATATACAATTGCTAAATCAGCTTCATGTAATGGATTTCATGAAATTTCACATCAATTATTTCAAGCTTTAAGTTCAAAAGTTATTTTCATTTCTTTTTTATTTTTTTTTTTTCATTTTTAAAAATTTTTTTCTGACTCATTATAGGTTGAAACAGAATCTTTTTATTTTTGGATGTCTTCAATTTCAAGTTTAACTTTAGCTGAAAAAATTTTAAATGAAAATTCTTCTTTAAAAAATCAACTTATTCCCTCAATTTCAAAAATGAATGAAGCTCTTATGTCAATTCAAGTTTTTTTTTTTCCATCTATGAGTTTATGGTCCAATAAAATAATTCTTATTTTTTTTAGGCACTTTCAGCTGCTGATTCACCAAGAATTTTTCAAAAATTTTATATTGAACTTCGAATTGAGTTTTTGGATTTATCAAAAAATCTTCTTAGTTTTTTAACAATTTTGGAAAGGAGTTCAAATTTAAATTTAAATTATCTTATGAAGGTATTTTATTCAAGAAATTCAACTTTAAATGACAAAAATTGGATTAACAATTTTCTTTTTTTTTCTAGGTCCAAGCATTGGGTTTAAAATTTAATGAATTATCAAAGAAATATCATTTCTTTATTCATTGCTTTTTTGATATTGATCAACAAAGTTTAAAAATTCTTCAAACGTATTTTTCTTTTTTCTTTTTTTATTCGATCCAAACTGAAATCTAACATTAATTTTTTTTAGAATGGAAACTTGTTGTGCTACACTTATTTTTAGTATTCAAAAATTCATTGATGAAAGAATTCCAAATCAAGGACAGTAACATTTCAATTTATTTATCATTTCTTCTTCTTTTTCTATGACTAAACTAATTGATATTTTAAAATTAATGTTAAGCTCTCATATTGATTTGAAATTACTATCTTTACTTCGGAAAATTGAATTAAATGAAGATTTAAAATCTCAGTTTACATTAGAACTTGTTTGTTTTCAAATTTTAAGAGATTTAGTTACTATGACTTCAATTGTAACATTTTTTTCCAAATATTACCTTCCTGGAATCCAACTTAATAATAAAATTAAAATTAAAATTTAGTCTCCAGGTTTTTTGGCAAACATTTTGATAAATATTTTAAAAGTTAGAATCTTATTACCTCCATTTTTCTTTAGTTCTCGATCTCCAACTAATATTCAGGTAATTTTTTTTTTTTTTTTTTAATTTACTTATTTTCAAGGAAATTAAATAATATAATAGATTTCAACGCAACCAACTTGGAATGGAAATGATCCTCTTTGGGTACCAGAGGAAAATTTATTTGTCTTTAAAATTGAAGGAATCATTCAACTTTCTAATGGTAAATGATAATATTTTACAATTCTTAATTGAAAATTTTTTTCTTACTCGAAAATCTTTTTTTAAAAGCAAATCAAAGAAAACTTAAAAATGTTGGAGTTGGAATATATGTTTCAGAACCAATTAAAGGAGATTGTTATCCAAATAATTTAAATTTCAATGCAATTATCAATGATAATTTAATAGATCGAATGAATTTTGTTTCAAAAACGAAACAAGAACCTAGTTCAGGAGAAAATAACAAGGTTTTTTTTTTTTTTTTTGGTAAATATGGAAAAGAAATTTAATTAATCATAATTTTTTTGAATAGATTAAGTTATCACAATCCTCAGCTCCTTTATTTTTTAGAATTGAACCAAAAAACAATTATTTTGTTTGCACATTCTTATTAGATATAGACATCTCAAATCAATTATCAAACTCAAAAAAAACTCCTCAACAGAGTTTCTTTTCTATCAATTTTCATGTTTCTGGTGAAGAAGAAAATGGAATTGAATGGCATTTAGGTCCTGATCTATCAATACCTATTCAAGTTGTAAGAAGATAAAAATAAAATAATAAATAAATAGAATTCAAAAAAATAAAATTTGATTTTTAGTTTTTATTTTATTATTTTCTTTCCTCTTTATTAAATTCTTCATTTCTTGCTTTGAAAGAAAATTTTGCCATTTTTGCTTTTGTTTCTTCTCTTACTTGATGACGATTTGCACTTCCTTCTAAAATAGCATTTGCTAAAATTTCAGCAATTAATGTTACTGAACGAATTGAAGCATCATTTGCTGGAATTGGATAAGTGAAATTAACAGGGTCCATATTTGTATTGCAAATAGAAATTGAAGGAACAAGCATTTTTTTTGCTTCTTGAGTTGCGACTTCATTTCCTTCTGGATTTAAAAAGATAATAAGATCTGGTAAATATTCATCAGTACCTAAACCTTCTTTTCCATTAGTTAAAGTTCCACCAAGCCATTTTCCAACAACTCTAAATTGGTTCGATTTCTCAGAGATTTTAGTTGTTAACTCATAAAGTTCTGTTCCAGTTCCAACAAATAAAATTATTCCTCCACGAAAAGCAATCTCACGAGTAACATTTACAGCACGTCTAAGCATCACTAAAGTTTGATCTAAATCAATAATATGTGTAAAATTATGAACTTTTTGAATATAAGGCCTCATATTTGGATGCAATTGAGAAACTTTTTTTCCAACATGAACAGAATGACGATAAAGAATATTAAGAGAGAAAGAATCACGAACATTAATTGGTGTTCCATCAATCATACTCTTTGGGATTGCCCATGAAGGTAAATGGCTCATTCCATTTAATGTCTCTTCAATTCTTCCAAACATAGGGAATTTACTCATACTTGTTTGTTGGTTTTGAGTTGATAATCCAGTTTGGTGTTGTTCTTCTTCTTCATGGTTTATATTATCAGAGGAAGATTTGGCCAAATAGGAGGTTGTTTTAAAGGTTCTTTTAAGAGTGAAGCTAAAGGGAGTGGAGAGAAAAGTGCTGGGTCCTCGACGGAGCAGTGGAACTAACTTGGCCATGTTTTTTTTTCTCTTTTTTTCTAATTGATTTTTTTTTTTTTTTTCAAAAAAGTTTTTTTTTTTTTTTTTTTTTTTTTTTTTTTTTTTTTTTTTTTTTTT
>ERZ778024.3595-NODE-3595-length-11046-cov-57.818579_pt1 | contig 11046 bp, 10 predicted proteins | sample MGYA00375754_ERZ778024 | MGnify/ENA primary metagenome ERZ778024 (study PRJEB29350, sample SAMN05389827) | bioreactor metagenome | isolation source: Thiocyanate bioreactor | place: South Africa: University of Cape Town | collected 2014-02-18 ... | reverse complement strand
TCATTGTTCGAATGTCACGTTTACACAATTGAAATTGATAAATGCACCAATGTTCTTTATTGTTACTACGAATAATTCAATTGATTTAACATTTTCATATTTAGTTTTGAATGCTGTTTCAACTTCACCAAATCGACCAGCAAATACTGATGGAATCGATACTTCTCAATCATCTTACATCACAATAAAGAATAATTATATAACGAATGGAGATGATTGTGTTGCATTTAAAAATGGTTCAAATTATATTACCGTCGAGAATATAACTTGTATTGGATCACATGGTTTATCTGTTGGAAGTCTTGGATTGACTCCTGATCACCGTCATAGTGTAAACAACATTTACGTATCCAATGCAAAAATGATCAATAATATGGTAGCAACACGTATTAAATTCTATCCTGCAGGACCACCTCATGGACCCGTTTTTGTTAGCAATGTAACATACAAAGATATGACAATAGAAAATACTGATCTAGCTGTGCAAATCGATAGTTGCTATCAAACAGATCCGAACTTTTGTAAACAATATCCATCATCAGCTCAATTATTGAATATAAATTTTATAAATATAACTGGAACGACTTCACAGAGATATGATCCATATATTGGAAAGATATTCTGTCCACCCAATGGTACATGTGATTTAACATTCAATCAATGGAATGTTCGATCACCAACCGGTGGTTCATCTGCTCTTTGTTCTCATTATGAACATCCATCGGGAATTACATGTAAAACAAATGCCTTCCATTGGACCTAACTTTTTCTTTTAATAAACTCTGAAATGTACTGAATATGTTTTCGATGAGAACGAGAGTCACAAGTACTTTTTCAAATAAGTATTATTTTACATTATATTTTGATTGCCAATCAGAAAATATCGATCTAATCTATCGAACGATACAATATCATGTAACATCGAATAGAATTTGTGTACATTTATTGGAGAGTTCATCCGAAAACTATAAATCTTTGAATATAAATGGATGTTGAACTCGAAAACTATTTTGATGACGTGTTATTTTCTCGAATTTTAATGTGAATATATTCGATTTCAAATAACCATAATTGATGTTTTTCAAAATCTTTCACATGTTGAATAAATTCATTGAGTGAATCAGTATACGGGCATTGCCTTTTTTTCGAGTTGTTTTAGATAGATGATTTACATGATAACATTGAAATTTTACATTTCATATTACGTAGTAAAATAGAGAGAGAGAGATAAGAAGAAGAGTTTATTTGAGTTCTATGAACAATCAAAGCCATAAACGGAAAAAAGCTACTTCAATATCTAATAGACTGCAAGGAAAGAGTGTTTGAGTCATCAAACGATACGATTCAACTTTTTCCGGATAAATTTTACTAAAAATTTCGAGATAAGTTAGTTGTTTTAAATTTTCAACTAATTGTGAAAGATCATGTTTGAATACACTTGTATGTTCAGCTAAAAGAAATACCTATTTGTATAAAATATTATAATATCAATAGAAACATACCGATCGTTTGAGGTGTTCGTAAGAATTTATAACGTCTTCGAAGTGCAGCCCTATACGTATACTCATTCGGACAATTTGGTAGAGCTGAAATAAAAAACCAAAGTAGTAAATATGACAATTTTATTAAGCAATTAAAGAAATCATTGTAGTTTTCTACGACTATTAGTTAAGGCACTAGGTCAATTCGTCACGGACGATTGCTGTCAAATGAACTTAGTATAGACTTGATTATCTCTCTTTATTGAAAATTAGTAAACACTCCGGAAAAAAGATAGTATTGTTGACGTTAATGTGGTCACCGAAAAGAATAAAAAAAAGTCAGTTAGAAGTATATTCGTTCTTACAAACTACTTCTCTGAATTTTAAATTCGATTCAACTCTGAAAAGCGAAAAATCTATAGGTCAGTTTTACCTCTAAGATTAAACGAATTTTTGTAACTTAGAAACTCAAGCCTTCGAAAAACAGAAATCAGATTATCAAATTCTATTCGAATGGTCTTAGAAATTCAATTGATACTTTGCAACAATACAAAAACAGGTTATCGAAATAATCTCTTTTTATAGATATGAAAGAATATTGAATTATACTCGACTTACTAGATGTCCATGAAAAATCATGAGGTCGATGAATACGTAATGTTTGTAAATGAGGTATATATGTGCTGAGAAAAGGTACAAGATGACAGCCAACATTAACTACGTCATTATCATGATAATAACCATCTAAGAGAGTGAATTCAATATATTGAATACTATGCAAGGCATCTATTCGTAGTTCGTTAGATCTCTAAAAAGAAAACGTACATAAAATTATTGAAATTAAGAAATTCCATTGAAGAGACTAAAATAACATACATTTTCAATTGTATGAAAAAGCCAATGAAATTGTTCGATAAGAAGACATTTGAGTTGAACTGTCATGGAAATAAGATGAGCAAGTACTTTTTCGCGTATTTCATTCCGAAATCTTGATCTTGTCGAGTCAGCTAAAATAAAATAAATAACATAAATTTTCTTCAAATCAAAAACTAGAATGTATAGTTCAAATTAAAAATGATTTCATCATCGTACCATGTGTTCGATCAAACGGCGCTCCAAATTGTATTTTGGTAACATTTCGAAAAGGATTATTCACTGTTAGATTTTGCTTGATTTTCAATAAGATTTTTAATGACATTTCGAAATCAGCTTTCTCAAAATCATCACTACATTCTAAAGAAAAAAAGACAAATTTATCTATTTCTCTAACGAATTAAATTCAATTGAGAAGTAAATAACATGTTCATCAATTCAACGATTTATTTCGTCAATCTATTTTAGAAAATTTTTTCTTCTATAATGTCTAAATTCAATAGAATAACTACGTTTTTTCTACCACTAGCATCATAATCTTCGTTGAATCTATTGTCGGAATTATCCAAAAACAAAGAATTACCTTTACTTATGTTTAGATAGGATACACTGGAATAAAGTTGATCGAATTGATCTAAAAACAAGTGAAGTGTTGGATATAAACTAAAGCCGTCATCATTAATAAGAGTCAACCAATTGAAAATATACGAATAATTACTAAAGTCAATAAATGAAGAAAATTTTCGATAGAATAAAAACTCACGTCAAATCATTGAATTGAACATTATGATTAAAAGAAGAAATTAGATGTTGACATGATTTTATTCGATCAAATAAACATTTCACATTTGTCCATTGTCGATCGACAAAAAAACGATGAGTTTGAAATGAATTTGTTATTTTCTCAATTTGATCAATCGATAATTGACGTTCGAAACAAATGTAAAATTGAAAATCAATTAAATTGGGTATGGAATCGGGTAAACAGTATTGACGAATAAAATTTGCATCAAATGCCAACTTTTGAAAAATTGAACATCTTGCTTCGACTAATACATCGCTTTTAAGAAGAAGTTTCAAATTTTGAACAAAATTAATCCCATTGAGAAGCCATTTCAAATAGATTAAATCATTATCGCCATTAATGAAAGCTTTTAACGCAAAATATTTTAGTCGTGGCATCTAAATAAATAAGAATAGCTGATTATTAGTGCGGTGCGAATGCGCAAAGTATTCATATATTGCGTCGCGACTTTTCGACGTACGCATTACAACACTAGCTGAAATGATTTCGAGAACGATAAATCAGAGAACAGTCGTCGAACTTGATAAATGCGTTTTCAGATCTTCACTAAGGCCTTCCCGATAGAATTCGAACAACTTGGAATGTAAACTTGACTGCTTTTTCTTTTAACGTTTGAAATGATTCAAATCATAACTAATAATTAGACGCTCAAACTTTTTGGATATACTTAGTTCTGTAAACTATGGAATATATACGATAATTTTCGAAGTCTTCTAGTTGTCTTAGTTGTTTTTTTTTTCTTTCGTACTTTTTTTGACCAGTTTCCATCGGATGGTTTTAATGGATCATGGTCTAATTTTGGTGATGCACAAGCACCAAATGAATAAGTAAATTCAACCGATATCTGTTCAACATTAGGTATATGATCGAGAAGATTTTCAAGAAAATTTCCTTTCCGAAGTCGAATATTTAAACGACGAAGAGTCAAACAATAATAATCAGCATCACACGGAATAGAATTCGAAGAGACGTTAGAAATTGATTTTAAACATTCATCAATGCCACCATTGACATAAATACTACTTAGATCAAGTTGAAGAGATTTTAATCGACATTGGCCTGAGAATAATTTGGAAATCAACTCTTTCAACATAATCACATGATTTTCAGAGTGTCCTAAAAGAAAGATATCTTCTTTGCAATTAAAATCCACATTTCATTTCTAACTTTAGTATTAAATGTCTCAACTCACGACTAAGATATGATATTCGATAAAATCATCCTGATCTTAAGATGATTATTATTCTCGATGTTTTAGAGAGAAAAAAAGCAGAGCTTATCTTTTATTTACCCGTCTGTCGATACATTTGCATATTATAACCCGAACGAGAGATATTCCACAGTTCGAGATTACGAAACATCAACGTAAGATTATCTAATTGGTATTGAATTAAATAAGATAAATTGCCAATAATTGATCTAATTGATTGACATTGTGTAATAAAAACTGATTTAAGATTAGAAAAACGAAGAATATTTTTCTCGGTAAATAACCATTCAGATAATAAATCAAAAGCATTGGAATGTTTTCCATCTAAATGAATACGCTCAATCGATGCACAGAGAGATGAAGAATTGAGAATCAATGGAAATAATATTGTTGAACATTTTTTATAAGATAAACTGTTGCTAATAATAATACCGCTATTCAATGAATTGCCATTGTTTGATAGAGTTGAACAAACAAGAGAATCGAAACGTTTATTTAGTGACCAAAAACTGATTAACATATCATACCACGGAATATAAGAAAATACATCAATGATAATTTCATTAGGTAATTTTTCGAATGTTGTTGACATTTTTTTATCTGAAGAAAAATATCTATGAAGAGATTTCTTTCACAAAGATATATCTCTTTCTTCTTTCTTTCCTTTTCTGAATTCGTTGAAGAATAATTCTCATTGAACCAATAGAGCAAAAGATATTTCATGATGATCATCTTTGCTCATTTGATATTAGCCAATAAGTTTTTTTTCATTGTTCTTTTGATACAAAGAAAGAATGAAAGACAGAAAGAGAGCAATATATTCAATCGATCGATCAATAAAAAAGGCTACCTACTTGTTTTTTTTGTAAATGATTAATTTTCACTTAGTGTGCTGTCGAATAATACAACAATTAGTTTTTTCAAAGAACAGAAATGACGATATCTTACTTTAACTTGATCCCAGACAGAATATATTATTTGATTAGCGGAGGTAGCATAAAGAATGACCATTTTTTGTATAGCTATTTTCGGACCCATCATTTTTCTTTAAATATCTACTTTTTTGCGTTATTTTATTCGATTTTTGTTAAATTAAAAAATGGCGAGCTTGCTTTTTCAATAAAATGACAAATAAAATTTTTTACATACAAACTGAAGACACCTAAAAGCTACAACTTTCTAAACAACGAAAAAAGAATTGGCAATTTAAATGATTTGGTCGAAAACGTGATCTAGGAATTGACACGAATGATGATTTTCCATAGAGAAACGATGCATCATCAGCCGTACATCCGTCTAGTGACTTTAAAATATGGCAACAAATACATCAAGTAGCAAAGCTACGTACTCAAGTTGTAATTCAAGAATGATGGTAGAACAACTTGTATATTTAAAGACAACGACATTCCAGCACCAATTTTACCTAATATAAATCTTTTGAATTTCTTTATATGGGAACAATTTGATCCTCAAATCAAATGAAACGAAATTCAATCCAACAAGCTGTAATCAATGAGCGCAAGCGAACTGTTTATCGAATAAAAGTATCCAACGTTTTGGAAAGTTGTCATAGTTGAATTAACCAGTTGTGATGTTTGTCAAATAAGGACGAAAACTGTTTGAAGTAAGCTGTTAACATATTTTCATAGATCTCGAAAGAACGAATCTTTTATATATATATATGTGTACGATTCTCTCTCTCATAATTTCTTCTCTGGTTTCTTCCTATTTCTTGTTCGTTTAATAAAAAATCAGAGATCTTTTTGGTCTTTCATTCACACATTTTGTCCACCAGACTTAAGACGTGATAGAAAAAAGATAAATATGGTGTACATCATTCATCGATTATTAATTTTATATTAGCTGAAAATTAATTAGAAATTGATTTAGAAAATGGAGATTCATCAAAACGATTTTTGAATAATGTTCAATATTTTGATTGTTAAACGTCATTTCAATATGCTGATGCTAATAGAGCGAAATCGTACTAAAAATTCATTTGAAGATGATTATCAATTCTCAATTTTTTTTCTTTTTCGAGCTTTAAGATTTGCCGAAATTAATAAACATATCTATCGTCAAATCTTTACAAAAGATCGACTCAGTGTCAATTTTTTATACATTCATAAATGATATTTTACACCGTCGAGTCATTGAACAAGTTTAGAATGATATTATTTCGGAAATCAAACGAAAATATATTTTTTTTTTTACTTATTATTGTTGACCTTTTTGATTATATCCAATTCGATTATTTAATTATGGCAGCATCTTGTTGATGAAATAACATGAAATTGAAAAGCGTTAAGAAATATTGTTTTATTCTTCGAAATAAAGTCAATCTTTCATTAACAGATAGTGACGTTTATCTATCGAATGGTTGTCTATGATTGGAAAACGAATGTACAAATCTAGAATTAGTATCTTTTCTACTATGTGCATAATGGACGTTGTGGCTATCGAATACGATCGTCTCGAAAACGAAAAGAAGAGAGAAATCGATTATATCACTTCGTTGTACGTTAATCTCGTAAAACAATATAAACAAACAATTTTTTCTTCGTTTAAATACAATAATATTCGATAGTAAGAATGCACTTAATAATTTCCTTAAAATCTTTTAAAATATATAAATGTTTCCATCCTTTTTTTTAGTTTAACGGAATATTTGTAATTTTACTGATCAATGCAATCGACAACTATCGTTGAAGATATTACTGAACATGATACAGTCAAGCGTTATATCGATATTCAAGGAGATTCAATGACGAGTACAAGCACAATTGGTACTGGTTCACTTGGCCCGTGTATTGCAATTCTACTTGATTTCATTCATAATTCTAAAAACAGGTGCATCATGCAACATTATGCACATCTTGAAGATCAAGAAAATAAATCGGAAGTTGAGAAAGTGGTTTAGCTTTTGCGTCATATCAAAGGTCTTATAACAGAACACATCGATTGTCAATCAATTGAAACGTCAATTGAAAACATGTTTCTTCTTCTTACTGGTGGTGATGAATTATCGGGATATGAGATAAGATTAGCTGGTATACATATATTCAACAACTCGTTCGATATTCAGGAATATATGTTGGACGATCAAGATATCTTCTTCATGTACAAACAGCTAAAAAATCGTGTGAATATTTTAAAGCCGATATATAAACCGATTCCATCGTCAAACCAAGGTAGAACATTGCATTATCGAAAAATAACTAAGGTTTTTTTTATTTAGACGATGATACTGATGATACTGATCCACCATGCAGTTTATGGATTAATTTTGACACTATGTCAAAAAAAATTAAATTAGGTATTTTATATTGTTCGAATTCGAGCGCCGATAAATTCAATATCGCATTATCAAATGTATCCATTTATTCATTGGAAATGTTTAAAACGAAATGGTCGTTTTGTCAAACCGATATCGATCATTTCATGAGAAAATCAATGGAAGAAGAAAAATCAAAAATCAAACAAATTCAGATCGAAATTCCTGATTTTATCGGGTTTAACTGTTCTGCCTTGTAAACGTTCTCTTTTTTTTTTAATAAATTGTTCTTTTTCTCTTCTTTTTGCTCACAACTTTGTCATTTATCTTTGCAAATAAAACTATGTCAAAATCATTTTTTCTTTCCATAGAGACTTGCTTTGTAAATGAACAACATTATCTTCGTTTCTTTCTCTCCTTATGCTTTTCCCAGAAATAGAAAAAGAAAATCATCACATCGGTTTCCACTTAATTCTCATAAATTGAAAGAACAAATAATATTTGTCAAAGAAAAGAAACTCCTCTCTTTTTTTTTATTAAAAATTATTCAGTAGATTTATTTATTTTCATTTTCCAAACAAATAATCAATATAGAAATGATCGGATCTATCAACGAAAAACTAAAATTGGAAGCGAAAATCTATTGGAATGTGTTCATGTGTTGTCTGTTTGCTTCACTTGATCAAAGAGAAATTGTGAGATCATTTCCAATTTTAATTCGATCAATATAATCTTCGTGTAAATAATCAGAAATATTTTCTAAAACTAATTTCAGACGATTTAAATATTTCATATGTAAAAGAATTAAGTTGATCACATCAGGTGTATTATAATACTGATCAATTTTAATTGATAATATTCAGAAACGAATTTCTCATCAATATCAGTTATACGTTTGACTCATAGAGAAAAAAATCCAAGAGATTATAGAGTTTAATCTCGTACCATTAGTCGTTCAATAAACTTCACAAGAAATGTATTATCCGTATTAGAAAATTCGCCAAGAAGATCAAGAGAGTGGATGTGGGAAAATGTAATTCAATTACACATGACTATGAACAAGCTTTTTAGCTAATTGAATTACAGTCATTTTGTGTACCTCTTGAATATCAGCTTCTAATGTCGATTAAGAAATACAAAACTCATAAAGGACGAATTGTAGATAAATCATTTCAAACTTTGAATACAGTGGACATTCGTTGGATTCGTCTTCCATATTATGGTAAAGCTCTATTTGTTTATGTTACTATCTGAGTTGAATAGAACAAAAATAAAAAATATGAATTGTACTTTCGTTATAATTTTGGGTGACTTCTGTTTTATTATCTTTACATAGATAGATATCTACTGTGAATATATATAAACATTTGAAAAAGAAAAGAAAGAATAAAATGATGAATATCAAAAACTTGTTATGGATAGTTTTGTTTGTTTACGAATTCACGTTTGGACAAGCTCTTCCAAGAACAACAAATGAAAATACTTGTACACCAAAATCAGCTGGAAATCCATCGATTGATGATGTTCCAGCTATTAGCGAAGCTCTAGCTAAGTGTGGAAATGGAGGAACTATCATTATTCCTGCTGGTCAAATATTTACAATTCGAAGTCCTCTTTATTTTAACAAATGCAATAGCTGTGATTTTCAGATCGAAGGACCATTGAAACTATCAGATGATGTTGACTATTGGCAAACTCAACATACTGTTTTCCATTTGGGTGATATAAAAGATGTAATCTTTCAAACATGTATGACCACTTTAACCAATGAAGAACGTCATTCATTAGCAAATGCTTTGAATTCGACTGCATCTGCATAAAGTCAACGAGACGAATCATCATATCAATGTCAGAGACAAAGAGAACTTTTATTTTGTTTCTTTCCCTTCTATTTTGTTACGTTCTCTCATGAGCAATGATATTATGATTGATCAATATCTTTCTTCTCTCAATTTCAGTGTGAATCGCTTTGATTCTTCCCATTTCTTTATTTCCTTGAGATAAAATGAATATATATTAAATTCACTGGTTAATTATTTTATTGAGAATAATCATACAGAAAAAAAACAATAAAGATTAAACGAATTAACAGTGATATAAACTCTAGTCTGAACGTAACGTTTCAGTTATGTATCGGCATTATTGTTTACAAATGATTTCTTGTAACAATTTGTTTTCCTTGTGTTTTCGTGCCACCAATACGTTTAACATGCTTTTTCGCACAACCAATCCTAAATTAGAAAAGTAATCGCTTATTTTCAAATTTTCCTCATTTTACTTTTTTTTCTTCCATTTGAGAATTTCTTCATTTAATTTTTCATGTAGATCTTTTTGAACTTTCTCGCGTTGATCCATTGTAAATCGAAATTCTTCATTCATTTTCTCGACTTTTTGTTTCATTTTACCGATTTTTTGTTTCATTTTACCGATGTTTTTTTCAATTTTTTCTAATTTTTTATCCCATTTTTTAACAATAACTTCGTTATTTCTCCTGATTTCATTGATATAATGAGGCTCGACCACATTAATATCTTCGTCAAAAGTATCATTTTCAGATTTATCTCCATCCTACAATACATATAACAGTTACAAATCAAGGATTTTCCCCATAAATTCACGAACTGTATCAATGATGTTTACAGTTACATTAGGATTGACGACAGTTGAAGTTTGATCAGAGTCGATATTCAATCTACGAAATAGCAGCGAATTACTTTTGCGTGAGAAAGTTTCCACTTACTGTTCGAAATCGTTCATAATGTGACAATCGAGTTGATCAGATTGTTCACACGCTAAAACAAATAATTAAATTCAATATGTTGAGCAATTATTTTCGGTGAAACTTTTACAATAAACATAATAATCTTCATCATTCGTTGTCGTATGTTTAAAATTTTGCGAAACTAATGCTTGTGTTAAGGATGATGAATCATTACAATCATCGGGTAACTGTCTCGAACATTTAACAGAAACAACATCAGATTGTATTGGTTCTTCTACGAAAGACGAACAAGACGTAGTATTACGTTCATTTAATGATAAACGTGTCAAATTTGTACCAATGGAAGGTTTTCCTTTTCGTCGCGTAACTGATTTCACTTCATCGATATCTAAATATCAAATCATTTATTTAACTTCTCGTCGATAATTATTTACGTGGAATATGGCAAAAAACTTCGACACTTATTTTTTATTTCTCTCTTTTCTTCTTTTGTTATCCACGATACTTACGACCGTTTTCGAAATATAACAATAGAGTCTCATTCAAAAACTACATGATGGTGGAAAATGTTCTTTAGAGGGTGTTTGTTTTGATGTAATTATAACACGTGATTTTTTATTACCTCCTACTGCCAATGGTTTTCTTGGATGTAAATTGGATTTCAATTGTTTTGGTAAGAAC
>ERZ778024.3592-NODE-3592-length-11047-cov-57.559225_pt1 | contig 11047 bp, 7 predicted proteins | sample MGYA00375754_ERZ778024 | MGnify/ENA primary metagenome ERZ778024 (study PRJEB29350, sample SAMN05389827) | bioreactor metagenome | isolation source: Thiocyanate bioreactor | place: South Africa: University of Cape Town | collected 2014-02-18 ... | reverse complement strand
ACCGATTACAGTGGTGGTTGTTCCTGTAGCAGTAGTGGTTGTGCCAGTTACGGTGGTTGTCGTTCCTGTAGTAGTGGTTGTACTTGTACCAGTCGTTGTTGTTCCAGTTATAGTGGTGGTTGTACCCGCAGCTGTGGTGGTCGTTCCAGTTATAGTGGTGGTCGTGTCCACAGTAGTGCTAGTTGTCAATGTACTGGTTATAGTCGTATTTGGTACGACCGTTGTAGCTAAACAAATCTCAGATATGTATAGTGTTAGCGAAAATAATAAAAATTTACTTGTTGCTGCTATGGTGGTGGTGGTGGTGGTGCTATACTTATTTTGCGTTACAAGAATTGGCACGAGAATGGCGACAGTAAAAACAGTCATGCCAAGAGCTGCACCAACAGCGGTTAATACACGGGTACGACTATAATAATAAAAACAAAAGGTTGACAAAGCAAACCATATATAAATATGAATACATACCGACCAGCTTGATGAGCGACAGCAACCCAATTATTATTGGGAGCCGGTGCGCCTCCTTGTTGACTCATTATGAATGATCACTTGGATTATTTATTTATTTTTTGTTTTGTCTCTTTGAAATGCAAAAAAAAAGAAAATATTAATGAAAAAATATAAAGAAAAGAATGTGTATACTAGAAGTTGATAGAGTAGCACTTCTAGTTTTATTTGACAGAAAATTGAAAATTACGTTATCTTTCCTTAACAACCGAATAACACAGGGAAGCAAATTACGAAACATATTATCAACTAATATATTTAGCAGCTTGAGGGTGAGAAAAAGAGAAAATGTTAACATTTCATTTGGATAAAAAGAAAAGAAAGAGAAAAAAAACATGAGATTCTTAAGAAGGGGATTCCATTCGACTGAAAAGATATTTCTTTTTTTTCTTTTCTTAGTTTTTTTCCCTTTGAACGTAAACAGAAGAATATACTTCTTGTCATAGAAACGTATCATTATTTTTTTGTCATAATCAAAATCATGCTGCTCAAAACAGACACTCCCATATATTTATTAGTTCTGCCGTCTTAATGAATTTCACGCCTTAAAATAATAATAGAATAATTTTTGCTCGAATAACGACACGCTATTCATTAATCGAACAAATCAATTCAATTCAATTGAAAAGAATTAAAAATTGATTAAATCCGATCGAACTAGTCGTCGGAAAGTAAAGAAAAAGAATAAATTAACCGAACAGCACATTCATAGTTTTTTATTTTTTTGACATAAAAATATCTTGTTGATAATTGCAGTCAATCTTCGTCAACGGACTTGCAAAAGAAGGAGAAAAAAAAATGAAGAATGTAAACGTCAAATGTTGCTGCTTCGTTATTTGTTCCGAAGATATAATGTTAATATGACAGCAAGACCGACGCTCATAAGTAAAATGCCAATAATAAAACCGATGATAAAAAATTTTGGACAATAATTATATAGTGAAAAACTCTGATTATTCGTTTTTTTCTTTGCTTGAATGCTGGATGTTGGTTGCCACATTATTATTTTGTACTCTCTTTTCTTTTCTTTTGCATACAAAATATATATGAGCACAAATATAAAATTAGATTTTGTTTGAATTCATTTCAATTTATTTTTTTATTATGTAAATAATCATCACATGAATTAGTATGAGTTCTCTCATTTTCAAGCAGGCCGTTCACCAGATCCTTCTTCTCCTTCTCCTTCTCCTTCTCCTTCTGATTCAATAGTTGTTGTTAATGGTTGGGTCGAAGTCGATGTGGTACCGAGACCATTAGCCGGATTGACTGTGAGAGTAGTGTTTGTTAATGTTCCTTTTTCAGTCAAAAACATTGTTAAAACTGTTGTAAGTACAATACCAGCCGTTAATAAACCAAGAATAAATCCAATGATGAAAAAGTTTGGACAGCAACAGCAACAATAATTAAAATAACCAGCTCTATAGAAATAATAAGTAGATTTAATACTTAGATCCTGATTTTACTTTTCTGGAGTAACTTTGTCGGAACGATCATCATCATTTTTTGAAACACTAACCACTGTTTGGGTTGACAACATATTCTGCTTATAGCGAAACTTAAAAAAAGGCGATTATTTATACTGAATTTGCTCATTTGCATTTTCAATTTATTTTCACATTCGACTATGACCTTTCGAACGAGAAGTAAACAATAGAGATAATAACCTAGATGAGAAGTGTCTTCTGTTTCTGTTTCTGTTTTTTTCTTTTTCTTTTGATGATAAACATTTATCATGAAACACATCTTTCTGCTTTGCTGTTGTTGCTTTATTATAGTTTTAAGTCGGTCATCAATTTCACCCTCAATAATTCGTGATGATATCGATACTATTCGTCAACGCGTCTTACAATTAATGATTTGGCCAACATCTAACGAAATTCCAGCTGTTACTCAAAATGCACTTCATTTCGCCAGCACATTAAATAGGTCATGTTATTGGCAAGATATTAATTATTATGATCAAAATCGAATAGCTTGGGCTACAGCAAATCATGTCTATCGAATAACAACCATGTTACAAGCATTATCTGTCAATGGATCATTAGTACAGAACGATACGAATTTACGAGCAGCTATTCATTGTGCTCTCAATGTTTGGCTTGTTAATGATTGGCAAAATCCAAATTGGTGGTTCAATGAAATCAATATTCCTATGCAAGTCACAAGTCAATTGCTCATGTTAAATGGAAATGTAACTGAATTTGAATTAAATAAAATCAAAGAAATTTCATATCGTGCTGCCTGGTGGTTACATCGAGCAACAGATACCGGTGCTAATTTACTCGATATGATTCGATCACAACTCTATCGATCATTAGCAACCAATAACATAACTGGCATTCAACAAGGTCTCTTACGTATTTGGGAAGATATTGCCGTTTTACCATTGGGCGGACAAGGTATTCAAATAGATTGGTCTTATCATTTTCATGGTTATCAATTGTTAACTGGTAGTTACGGTATTGGATGGGTGGAAAATGTTTTTCTCTATTTTTTCTGTACGGATAATACGCAATATCAACCAGATCAACAACATCTAGTCACATTTGGAGAATTTCTAACCAAAGGTGATGCATGGATGATTACAACGAATCAATTTGATTTCAATGTTGTTGGCCGTTCGATTTCGAGACCAGGTGATGTTATGACTGTAGGAATTAATCCGAATTGGGCTCGGCTACTTGCACAAGTGATCGAAAAGAATGATACGAAACAGGATCTATTGAATTTTGCTGATCGACTTGAACGTCTCGTTCATGCACCCCTATTGATTGGCAATAAACATTTCTTTACGTCCGATTATCAAGTTCATCGACGAGAAAATTGGATATTTACAATTAAAATGCAATCGATTCGAACACAAGGTTCTGAATGTACAAATGGAGAAAATCCAAAAGATGAACATGGTGGTCAAGGTGTACTCAATTTATATGTAGGCGATCAAAATGATTACAATTCGATCTTTCCACTCTTAGATTGGCAAGCTATCAATGGAATTACAGTCGAACATGGCATTCCTTTGGAACCTTGTATAGAATCTGGCTTTAAAACAATTAAATTACCATTTGTTGGTGGTGTTAGTGATGGTCTATATGGATTAACTATGATGGATACAGCATCTCATAATCTTACAGTCAAACGATCGTGGCATTTCTATGATGAAGTTGTTATAGCGTTGGCAACCAATTTAACAGTAACGACACCAACTGAAGTATGGACAACGCTTGCTAGTCGAATTCTATCTACAGGTCAACTAACCATTGGTTTCTTTAATTCAACGATGGTTACGCTCAATGATGGAAATTACACGTTTTCAAATGTTCAATGGATTCATGTTGGTCATTCGAATATTGGTTACGTATTACCACAACAACAATATGATTCAATCGGAATTCAACTTGGTCAAATTACAGGCAATTATGATACGATCAATATTTATAATATTTCGGTGACAGCACGTGTATTAACTCTTTATATTAATCACGGTCGTGGACCATTTCAACATCTTGATTACAATTATATGATTGTACCAAATGTTACTATGGAATCGATGCCAAGTTTAATTAAAAAATATGAAGAAGAACAAGTATTTGCATGTACATCAACCAATGGTGCTCTACATGGAACAATGTGGCCAACACTTAAACGTGCTGAATTTGTTCTATGGAATAACGTGACAACAACATTTTCGTGTAAAAGTCCAACATTTGAATTAAATATCGAATTAAGTGATGCTGGTGCCTATATATTTAGTGAAACCGATCATAGTTTTACAGTCACAGCATCACATCCAACACGTATCAAAAATATTCTAAAAGTTTCTGTCGATAGAGTCGGTAGTGGTGAAGGATGTGCGCCCTCTTTTACAGGAACAAAAACCGATCTATCATTAGCATTACCTACTGATCCACAATTATTGGGTGCATCAGTAAATATTACTTGCCAAAAAGTTATTTACTACTAGTTTTTTTTCATATTTACTAAATAAATAAATAAACCTCCGAGTATTTATCTCAAATGCACCTTGCAGGCGATATGATATAAATAAATTTGCGACAGTTTGCTTACTTCTATAATGATGGCGTCGTTAAATAAGATAGTCTTTCTTGTTATTCTACTTTGTCTTCCATTTGCTAGTGGTTCATCTACACCAATCAATGATGAAATTGATGATATTAAACAACGTGTCTTAGAATTAACAGTATGGCCAAAACCTGAAAATGTTTCTGATTTAGTCCAACGAGTACTTAACTTTAGTGTCACACTGAATAGTTCGTGTTATTGGCCAGATATTAACTACACGAATGGCACAGGACCTTCATTTGGAGTCGAAATTCATATGTTTCGAATATCGAATATGTTACGAGCATTTACAGTTAATGGTTCTTCACTTAAAGGTGATCCTAAAATTTTAGCACAAGTTCATTGTGCACTTGGTATTTGGTTTGAATATGATTTTCGAGCTCCAAATTGGTGGTTCAATGAAATTGGTATTCCTTTAGAAGCTGGCATGCAATTGATGATGTTAGGAAATAATGCCACACCGACTGAACTAGCTGGTCTACAAAATATTACTTTGCGTGCACATTGGTGGTTGCCTAATCCATACTATGTGGGTGCTAATCTTCTTTGGATGCTTCAAATTCAAATCTATCGAAGTTTAGCTACTCGAAATACAACAGGTCTCGAACAGGCATTTTCTCGAATGTGGGAAGATGTGAACATGGCCAATTCGAGTAACGAAGGTGTTCAATACGATTGGGCTTATCATTTTCATACGCGTCAGTTACTATCAGGTTCATATGGAATGATTTGGGTGAATAACGTTCTCTTATTTACACAATGTACTGCCAATACACGATATCAACCCAATCCAAATGTAGCTACATTAGTGGCTAATTATTTGACGAAAGGTGATGCATGGATGATAATGACGAATGTGTGGGATTTTAATGTTTTTGGTCGAACGGTAGCCAATCCAGGTCAATCGTTTGCACATGGTTTTGAAACAGATTGGGTACGATCATTAGCACAAGTAGTTACAGATGCCGATCTCAAAGTTGGCCTAACTAATTTTGCTGACCAACTTGATTTAAAACCACATACACCTCAACTTCTTGGTAATCGAGCTTTTTTTGCTTCTGATTATCAAGTTCATCGTCGATCGAATTGGGTAGCTTCGATTAAAATTCAATCAGGACGAATGTATCCATCTGAATGTATACTTGGTCAAAATTTAAAACATGAACATAGCGGTCAAGGAGTTTTGAACATCTATCGACAAGGTTACAATGATTATATCGGTGGTTTTGCTGTTCTAGATTGGCAAGCAATCAATGGCATTACAGTCGAACATGATATACCACTCGTCATGTGTGCAGATGCTGTCTATTACTATCATAATAGTCGACCATTTGGAGGTGGTGTCAGTGATGGTCAATATGGAATGGCAGTTATGGATACTTTATCGAATAATCTTACAGCACAACGTTCATGGCATTTCTATGATGATGCAATCATTGCTTTGGCCACAAATCTTTCAGTCAATGTATCAGCAACACCATGGACAACATTGGCTAGTCGAGTCATACCGATTGGACAAGTTTCCATCGGTTTCTTCAATGGAACAGTAATTACATTGAATGATGGTAATTATACATTTCCATCAAATGTACAATGGGCACATATTAGTGAACAAAATCTTGGTTATGTATTACCACTTCCTCAACTCTACGATTCATTTGGTGTTCAACTTGGTAATAAAACTGGTAATTATGCTGATGTATGTTCAGAAAATGTGACATCAACTGCACGTTTTGTAACTATTTATATTAATCATGGTCGTGGCCCTTTTACTGATCGTGATTATAATTATATGATTTTACCAAATGTTACTCTCGAATCAATGCCAACATTAGTCAAAAAATACGATGAAGAAGGAGTTTTTACATGTATTACAATCAATGGTAATACATCGTCACATGGCACTGTTTGGCCATCATTAAAACGAGCAACATTTGTTGCTTTTAATAATTATTCAACATCATTTCAATGTAAAACACGAACATTTAGTTTAAATATCACCGTTGCCTACAGTGGTTTATATATGTTCAGTGAAACTGAAAATGATTTTACTATTACTGTATCGCATCCAATTCGTATCAAAGGTCATTTAAATGTAACAGTTGATCGAGAAGGATATGGTACTGATTGTGGCATGGTAATTGAGGATGATACACCTCGAACCAATGCTACATTATATTTGCCAACGGATAATGTTTATCTTGGTCAATCAGTCAATGTTACATGTAAGAAACATGCATATACATATTAACTATTTTTGATTTTATCAGTTGACTTTAAATAGAAAAAAAAATCTATAAGGTGCTTCTATTTGTATTAACTTTTTTTTGAATATAATAAACGAAAAAAAATAGTTATCAGCAGAAATGATAAGATTTGCAGGTTAACCAAAGTACACTACATGTAGAACAATCATTTTCATTTATATGATGCTAAAAGTAGCCGGTGTTGTTTTTCTTTTCGCCGTGAGCATTTCTACTGCATTCACGACACCAAACGATGATATTGCAATTCTTCGTCAACGTGTCTTGGAATTAACAGTTTGGCCACAGCCACATTCAATAGATAGTACGGTACGAGCAGCCAAAGATTATAGCAATGCATTGAATAGCTCTTGTTACTGGCATGATATTAATTATTTCGATCGAAGTATCGTTGTTTGGTCAACAGCCAGTCATATGTATCGTATCACCACAATGCTACAAGCAATTACTGTCAATGGATCATCGATCAAGAACGATCATACAATTATGGCACAAGTTCATTGTGCTCTTCAAGTTTGGTTCGATCATGATTGGCAAAATCCAAATTGGTGGTTCAATGAAATAAATATACCTCTTCAAGCGACAAGTCAACTGTTGATGTTAGCTGAGAATGCAACTCATAATGAAATTGAACAAATTTCAAAGATTTCTTTTCGTGCTGCATGGTGGTTACATCGACCAACAGATGTCGGCGCTAATCTCGTATGGATGATTCAAGTTGAACTCTATCGATCATTGGCAACAGTGAATCTAACTGGAATTGAACAAGGATTTGGTCGAATGTGGCAAGATGTTGTTATTTCACCATTAGGTGGCGAAGGTGTGCAATACGATTGGTCATATCATTTTCATGGTTTACAATTACTTTCGGGTGCCTATGGATTAGTTTGGGCTCAAAATATTCTCTTATTTCTTCAATGTAGTCACAATACAAAATATCAACCCGATGAGCAGGTGTTGAATGTTTTTGTTAACTTTTTAATAAATGGTGATGCATGGATGATTATGACAGATTATTGGGATTATCATGTAGTTGGTCGAGGTGTTGGAGGTCCAGGTAATGGATTTGGTCATGGTCTCAATACTGAATGGATACGAACAGTAGCACAATTAGTTCCGTCAAGTGAAGCACGAATTGAATTGAATAATTTCGCTGATCGACTTGATAATAAACCAAATACTCCACTCTTAATTGGTAATAGACATTTCTTTATTTCTGATTATCAAGTTCATCGACGACAAAATTGGATATTTACCATTAAAATGCAATCAATTCGAACTCAACCTGTCGAATGTATCAATGGTCAGAATTTGAAAGATGAAAATGGTGGACAAGGTGTTCTTAATTTGTATCGAGTAGGCGTCAATGTCAATGATTATTTAGATGTGTTCGCCATTATTGATTGGCAAGCATTAAATGGTATTACAGTTGAACATGATTCACCACTTGAACCTTGTAAATCTGGTAAATTCAATATGACACGTTTATCTTTTGTGGGTGGTGTCAGTGATGATCAATACGGTTTAGCAATGATGGACACAGACAGTCATCATTTAACTGGAAAACGATCTTGGCATTTCTATGATGAAGCTGTCATTGCTCTCGCAACGAATCTAACGTTAACATCATCGACAACACCGTGGACAACATTAGCAAGTCGATTGTTACCTACTGGTAAAATAACAATTGGTTTTTTCAATTCAACAGTCGTTACTCTCAATGATGGAAATTATGAGTTTTCAAATATTCAATGGGTACATTTAGGTGATTCAAATATTGGCTATGTGCTACAAATGCAACAACGATATCATTCGGTAGGTATTCAAGTTGGTACAAAGACTGGAAATTATATCGAAATAGGTCCGTTTAATCATACAATTACAGCGCGTATGGTTACTCTTTATATTAATCACGGTCGTGGACCATTTCAACATCTTGATTACAATTATATGATTGTACCAAATGTTACTATGGAATCGATGCCAAGTTTAATTAAAAAATATGAAGAAGAACAAGTATTTGCATGTACATCAACCAATGGTGCTCTACATGGAACAATGTGGCCAACACTTAAACGTGCTGAATTTGTTCTATGGAATAACGTGACAACAACATTTTCGTGTAAAAGTCCAACATTTGAATTAAATATCGAATTAAGTGATGCTGGTGCCTATATATTTAGTGAAACCGATCATAGTTTTACAGTCACAGCATCGCATCCAACACGTGTCAGTGGTACGTTGAAAGTGACTGTTGATCGTTCGGGTACTGGTAGTGGATGTACATCCGCAATGCATGCAGATGCAGCAAAAACAAACGTAGAATTAAATCTACCATCATCACAAGATTATCTTGGTGCATCGGTCAATGTCACATGCAAAAAATAGAAAACTATGTTTTTATTTGATGTTTTTAACATTTAAAGATTTTGAGAAATTCTTCTCGATAGACTTTTCCAGTTAGAACATACAGAAAGAATGAAATAAAAAAATCACATTGATACCAAATCAAAAATAAATACCGAATTGCCAATATGTTCAATGTACGTGTTGATGAATCAATTGAATTCATACAATAGACAACGCCAAATGGAAGACTGAGAATAATGTGAGTTGTTATTTGTGCAAGTAACATTCGAGCTAATTGACGTTCAGTTCGTCGATTAGTTTGAACATGAATTTTATGCCTACGAATACGAATATTATAAACTGTCAAACCACCGAAAATAAGTATTACCATTGGTGTAATGAGATAGAAGAATAACATTTGAGAATACATGAATAAATTACTGACAGGATCCGTGTATGTGATACACGTTTGACTCGTTTCATTCCAATAATAAATGATAAGCGTTGGACTCATGCAAATAAGCATTAAAATAGTGCTTATGACAATAACAATTCGTGCTCTTTTTACTCTACTAATTGATTGAAGTGGAAGTGATGATGAACTTGAACGGTAACGATCGAATGCTGCGAATGCAAGCATAAGTCGAGCGGCAGGCGGTTGAAAGAGCATCAAATAAAAAAATATCTTGCAAGTAATTACATTACTTGCCCAATCAATACCAAGACTACGTAGAAATTGTGCGGGACATCCAATCAACATATAGATCGTATTAAGAACAGCATAGGCAAGAAAATATTGCGTACATGCCGATGATCGAAGTGCTCGTGAACAAAATATCCATATAGTTAAACTGTTTGTTAATATACCCAAAATAAATTGAACTGGTTGAATATATAGATTTGCTCGGAGAACGTTGTTGTAGAGTGAACTCATTTTTAGATCAGGAATGTTTTTTTCTCTGTTCTAAATGTACGTCATTTCAATTATATATATATATATATGTGGATACGAAATAGAAAAATTTATTAATGCTCGCATTAATTCTTTTCATAATCACAAGCGGATATAATTTGCTATTTTTTCTGTTTGATAAACAAGTTTTTTTTTTGCGCTTTTTACAAGGGAAACTTTAAAGACATTGTTCTCGATTGGCGTACGTGCTAATGAATCAATTGAATTCATACAATAAGCAATGCCAAATGGAACACGTACAGTAATATGAATTGTTATTTTTGCAAGTAACATTCGAGCCAATTAACCTAAGGTTCATCGATTAGTCTGAATATGAACAGTTAAAGTACCAAAGACAAATATTAATACTGATTCGAGGATGCAAATAGAGTAACATTTGAGAGAAGAAGAATATATAAAATTATATGACTTGCCGAATTAGTACGAAAGCTACGTAATCAAAATGCTCGAGAGCAGAATATTCATAAATGCTTAAACTATTCGTCACGATTCCAAAAATGAATTGAACAGGTTGTAAATAGATGTTCGTTAACCCCTTTCCAGCCTACTACCAGAATACATATTGCTTCTTGTTGATGAAAATAAGAGAATTTTACTTTTCAAAACTAAAAGTTGCTTTCTATAAAGAATGAAGTGATGTATCCATTTGGATACACCCGACCACTAGCGATGGCGATTAGATATTTCTTGTGAATTACAATTGCTCATCGACATTTTTTTTTCTATAATAACAACGAAATCAACATGTTCAAGGTTGATGCTATTGACTAATATGTACTTACACTGTACATAAAGTTTTGTGAAAAAAAAATAGTAGAATGAATGTGATGAAAAGAAACAACGAATCGGGATAATGAGAAATTATATG
>ERZ778024.3587-NODE-3587-length-11054-cov-5.972361_pt1 | contig 11054 bp, 12 predicted proteins | sample MGYA00375754_ERZ778024 | MGnify/ENA primary metagenome ERZ778024 (study PRJEB29350, sample SAMN05389827) | bioreactor metagenome | isolation source: Thiocyanate bioreactor | place: South Africa: University of Cape Town | collected 2014-02-18 ... | reverse complement strand
TTTTTAATTTTCAAAATGAAAATCAAAAAAATAGTGGGCAGTTACACTACCATTTTTTCTTGTATCTTTTTTTATTTTGTTCGCCAAGAACGAAGATCTTCCTCTTCCAAAATAGACAACCTTTAATATTTATAGACTCTTTCTTTCCTTCTCTTCCTTCTTCCTTTTTTTATTTATTTGCTTTCCATGATTATTGAGATTGATCAAAAAAAAAAAAATTGCAAAATGAGAAAAAAAAGGGCAAGGAGATCAAAGATTTCAAAATATTTCAACACTTTTTTTTTTTTGCAAAGTATGGGATTCAAACAGAAAATTGGGTTGTCCAAAATGATGCCAAACACAAGAAAATGACTGCTACGCAAGAAAATTAATCAGTACTCAACCAGATTTTCTAGAGCAGCACACAATCCTTGAAGAATTACTAACAAAGAATGGCCAAAATGTCGAATTTTATCCAAATTTCATCGAAAGTGTAATTTTCTTGAACCTTAAGGGGGAGAAGCAAAAGAAAAGCTTTAAGAGAATGTGATGAGGAAATGGAGGAGCCAAAAAATAATTATTAAAAAACACAATTTTCTTCAAAATTTTCAGTTTTCAATTCTAGAAAGTGATCGGAAAGAAGAACAATCATTGCACATATAAAAGCAGCATTGGCATCTAGATGTAAGTTTATTATTAAGAAAATGAAAAATGAAAAATGAAAATAAAAAATGAAAAAATGAAAAAAGAAAAAAGAAAAAGAAAAATGAAAGAAAAAGAAAAGAAAAAGAAATAAATTCACCAGCAAATCCAAGTTGTATCCTTAATATTGTTCTTGTTTCATTTTCACTTTGATTTCTTTTGAAAGATTCAATTAATTCTACAATTTTTAGGTGATCACTTTTCCTTTCAAAATCTTTTCCCTGATCATCTTTTTTATTGATATCTATTTGTCTTCCACAAGCTAACATATACTTCACCATTTCAATGTATCCTTCAGAACAAACACGATAAAAAGGTGTTTTACCAATAATATCTGCTTTCTTAATATCAATTCTTTTATCATTCACCAATGATTTCACAATTTCAATATGTCCATACAAACAAGCACTATAAAAAGGTGTATTATCATTCTTATTTGCTTTATTGATATTTATTTCTCTTCCACTCTCTAACAAACATTTCACGACTTCAGTCCATCCTTTAAAACAAGCAATATAAAAAGGTGTTTTGCCTTCATTATCTGTTTTATTGATATCAACTCTATTATCATTTAATAATAATTTCACGATTTCAATACGTCCATTTTCACAAGCAATATAAAAAGGTGTTGAACCAAAAGGATAAGTTGAATTCTTTTGCCAATTAGTGTAATTTGTTCATTTTGAAGTAAGTGTTTCACATCTTCAGCATTTCCATCTGAACATGCTTTCCAAAGTTGTTCTTCCATTATATAACTTGTCTCTTTTGTAGTACTTCAACCTTTATAGATCTAAAATATCATCAATTAGAAGAGACTGATTAGAAAATATAGACTCCAATCCTTCAGCAATTAATGATATAATGATATCAATCCTTTGTTTCCAACAACTTTCTGATTTTTGATTTTTGAGAACCAGCTACCGTCTTCCCTCAAAAATCAATTCAATTAATCAAATATGATATGATAGATTGTGAAAAGGTTTCTTTTATGTTACACTCGGACTTATCAATGCATCAAAGTGTTAATGTTGATACTATTATGACTATATTACTATTACAAGATTCTGAATTTTTCAAAGTTTGACTTGTGTCTCTTTTTTCATGAAAATTCCAAGAATAGGACAAAATTAAATAAGAAATTAAATAAGAAAACGATGGTTGATGTTGATCTCCAGGACAAGTCGCTGCTTCAAGACAAAGAAACACATAAGAAACAACAACAAGAAGAAGTGTTATCTGAACATAATGAAGAGGGAAAGTTATGTGAGGAAAAGCAAGTGGAAAGTGTGGGTAGTGTAGGAACAGAGGAAGGAGTGAAAGAGGAGGAAATGGAAGGAAAGGAAGCAGATGGAAGGGAAATGCAGGAGGAGAAGAAGAAGGAGATGAAGGAAGTGGATGGAGATCTAAGGGAAGAAATCAAAGTTGAAGAGAAGAAGGAAGATGAAAAGGAAGGAATAGAAATAGATTCAAAAGAAGAAAATAAAGAGGAAGAGGAAGTTGATGGAGTGAGTAAAGAAAAACACGAGGAGATGAAAGAATTGAAAGAGGATACAAAAGAAGAAATCAAAGTTGAAGAAAATTCAAAGGAAGAAAAGGAAGTAGATAGAATAGATGCACATAAAGAATTAAATGAAGATGTAAAGGTTGAACACAAGGAAGAAATCAAAGTGGAGAATGAAAAGGAAAATCAGAAAGAAAAACACGAAGATAAGGAAGTCAAAGATGTAATTGAAGAAAAAAATGAAAACGAAAATGAAGAAATAGAAAAGAATAAGGAAAATCAAACCAAACAAAGTGAAGATCTTGAAAGAGGAACAAGTGAAGGAGATGAATTATATGATGACTTTCCAACAACTTCACCACCACAACATCATGATCATTCTTCTCCAGTATTTATTTCATTATTTCTTTATTTTCAGACCAATTTGTTGATTCAAAATTGATTAAATGTTTTTGACAAATAGAAAGGAAATCAACCAATTGTGGGAACTAAAGTTGATGAACATCATAAAAATTATGTTTTAATGTATGTAATGCTTCTTGGAATTAGGACGACTGTAAGAATTTCATTTTTTTCTTGTATAAAATAAATATAAAATATAAAAATCTTGATATTTTCTGAATAAAAGCTTTCTCGTTGTCATTCAAGACCAAGTCGTCCTTTAAAAGATGATGATTTTCCTGCTGCAAATAAAATTGCCTTTGATATGTAATTTTATTTGATTTTTTTTTTTTTTTTTCAGCTTAAATTTAAACTTCTTCATATCTTAGCACCGGAGCCGAAATGACTCCATTCTCGAAGTATGATTTTAAATTTAAAGATTATTCTCCTTGGGTATTTAGATCATTACGGGAAATTTTTAAGTTGGATGCTGCAGATTATCTTGTCCACTTTTTTTTTTTTTTTCTTCCTTCATTTTCTAACCAATTTTTTTTTTTCAAACAATAATTCTCTTTTTTATTTTTAGGTTTCTTTAACTGGTCGATATGTTTTATCAGAACTTGGAAGTCCAGGAAAAAGTGGAAGTTTCTTTTACTTTTCTCAAGATTATCGATTTATTATTAAGACTATCAGTCACACTGAACACAAATTTTTTAGAAAGATATTAAAACATTATCATGATGTACTTTTCTTTTCTTTTTTTTCTTCTTCTTTTTTTGTTGATTTTTAAATCAAAATGATATTATTAGTATGTACTTGAAAATCCTAATACACTTATTGCTCGATATTATGGACTTCATCGAGTTAAGCTTCCAAGAGGTTCAAAAATCCATTTTGTTGTTATGGGAAATGTCTTTCCACCTAATCGTGATATTCATCAAACTTATGATTTAAAGGTTTTTTTTTTTGAATTATTATTATTTCTTTTTTTTTTTTTTCAAAAATCGAATAAAAATATAATATAGGGTTCAACTCTTGGTCGATTTGTTCAAGTTACTGAAGAACAAATTGCATCTGGAAAGAAAGTTTTGAAAGATTTAAATTTCAAGAGACAAATAAAATTGGGACCAGAAAAACGAAAACAATTCTTTGATCAAATCCAAAAGGATAGTCAAGTAAGCAAAAAAAATAAATTCTATTTTGTTTTTTTTTCACTGAATATTAATTTTTGAATAATAAAATTAGTTTTTGGCAAGTATGAATATCATGGATTATAGTTTATTATTGGGTATTCATGATATGACAAGAGGAAATTCAGAACAAATTAGAAATAGATCTTTAACTGTTTTTGAGGTTCTTTTCATTTTTCATTTCAACAAAACCCAAATTAATTTGAAAAAAAAAAAAATTCCATAAATAAATAAAAAAGCCACCCAAATCAATCAAAATTTCTGATGAATCTGTCTCAAAACAACAAAGAAAAGCTTTGAAGAAAGCAATTTCAAAATCTGGACTTTTTGCACTTGATCCTACAAAATCTAAACTTCCTAATGAACCAACAACAGAGTAAGAAAAAGAAAGAAAAAAAAGAAAAAAAAAAGAAAAAAAGAAAATAGATTGAAATTGAAATCAAAAAAAGAATCAAAAAAATAAAAATAGACGTAAAAATTGCATATTTTATTCAGATGAAGGAGGATATCAAGCTACAGATGAAAATAATTTACCATTAGATGAGATGTATCATATGGGAATTATTGACATTCTCACTCCTTATAATGGAATTAAAAAAATTGAGACAACTTTTAAATCTATCAATCATGATCCTGTAATTATTTTTTTCTGAAAACTTTTTCTTATTCCTTTAATTTTTTTTGAATTAAACTTTTTTGCTTTCTTTTGCAAAAAAAAATTAGAAACAAATATCTGCTATTCCTCCTCCTCAATATGCTACAAGATTTGTTGATTTTCTCATTCATAAAACAACAGGAGGTTATTATTTCATTTAATTTTAATTTTAATTTGAATATAATATAATAAATATAAAAAATAAATAAAATAGGAAGCAGTGAAAGTTGAAGAAGAAAAACCTTGTAAATTTTGAAGAATTGTAATATGATGTTTTTTTTTTACGAATACAACTCAGTCAGATTTTTTTTGAAAGAAAAGAAAAGAAATAAATAAAATTAAAATCATGAATAGAAATAAACAAATAAACAAATTCATTTTTTTTTTTCAAGAGAAGGAAAAAAAAAAAAAAAAAAAAAAAAAAAAAGAAGAAAAAAAGAAATTTATAGTTTTACATGAAATATGACTGAAAAAACAAAAGTTGGTTAATCCTTTAAAAAGGGATGTAATAAAGCATCCTTTGGTGAAATTCTAGATTTTGGATCAACGACAAGGATGCATCTTAAGAAGTCAATTAATAAATTTAAATCTGTCGGATCCATTGTTGATTGAAGGAATCTTCTAATTGTTTCTTCCAATGAAAATAAAGGTCTTGTATTTGGAGGAATTTTCAAATCAAATTTGTGATCAATGAGATCAAAATATTTGTAAGTATTGGAACATTGACTAAGATATTGTGCTAAATCGGATAAATAAGAAAGAAAAAAAATTAAAAAGAGTTGGAAAAAAAAAAAAGAAAAGAAAAGTTGGATGAAAATGTATACCTGAAGGAATTTCAAACATTGTGCAAATATAATAAACAAGAATAAATTCATTTTCACCAGGAAAAAGAGGTCTTCCAGTTAATAATTCAAATACAATACATCCAAAACTCCACATATCAATAACTCCAGTATATGCATCTCCAAAAGCCACTTCAGGGGCACGATAAAATCGACTTTGAATATAAGTAAAAGCCTATAAATAAAATAATATTAGGAAAAAGGAAAAGGAAAGAAAAAAAAAGAATTGGAATTAAATAAGTAAATACCCTCTCATTATCAAAACAAGAACTTCCAAAGTCAATAATTTTAATATTTGACCAATCATCTAAACTTTTAAGTAATATATTTTCTGGTTTTAAATCACAGTGAATGATATGCAATGAATCTAAATAGTCCAAACATTTTAATATTTGTTTTGAATAATTTTTGATAAGAGCTAAAGGTAATCCTTGAAATTCAATTTGAGTTAATAAGGTATAAATATCAATTGAAAGGAGTTCAAATACAATACATAAGTGATTCATAAATTCAAAACTTGTCTTCATTTTAACTAATTTAAATAGAAAAAATTTTAATTAACTTTTAATTTTAATTTTTTTTTTGTTTTTTTTAAAAAAAATATGTTACCACAATCTATAACATCATCTGGATCATTTTCTTTAATCTTTTCAAGTATTCTAATTTCAGTCTTTGCTTGTTTAGCAAACATTGATTTATTTTTAATTATTTTAATTGCAACCACACCTGAAATTCCAACTTCTTCTTCATCAATTGCTTCTACAACCTTTTTTATTTATTTATTGATTATTATTTTATTATTGGAAGAAGAAAAAGAAAATTAAAACAATAATAGATATCTTACTTGTCCATAAGCACCTTTTCCTAAAAGTTTAACAATTCGATACTTATTAAAAATTATATCATCAGGATTCCATATTAAATCATAAGCTGGATCATCATGTGCAACAGAGGGTGATGGATTCCCCATCAATTCTTGTTCATCTTGAAAGACAAGGTTTGTATATACAGGTGAATAATGTATCTTTGATGTTTCATCTTCCGATTCAGTTTCTACATCTCTACTATTCATATTACCATCATCTTCTTCAAATGAATCACAAGAATCACAATTGACATCAGCTTTGAAATCTTCTTCTTCTTCTTCTTCTTCATTATCTTCATTATATTCTTCTTCTACACTGTTTGTTTGGTTTGTGATAGTATTGGTAGTAGTAACCTCTGGTTGTGAACTCATATTCCATGGGTGAAAGATAGACTCGTTGGCTTGTTGTTGGGAACTTGTGTTAGGAATCAACTCAACTGTGTTTGCCATTCACTAAGTGAATTTATTCTATTATTTATTATTTATTGTTTAGTTAATTATTATAAGTAGTTTTTGTTTTTTGTTTTTATTTTGTTTTACAAAAGTCAAACAGTTACGAATATTAAGGGTATAGTTTCAATATAAGATATTCTCAAGTGTTTTAAAACATTGAATTTTATAGACTTGAGCAATAGAATGAATAATTAGAGTTATAGTTATAGTTGTAATTGGTATTTGTTTGAATGTTTTCAAAGGGGTCAGGTTATTGAGTCATTTATAATTAGAAGAATTCCTTAAGTTATTTGTCAATTCATTTATCAATATAATATAGGTTTTAACTCAAATTCTATAAAATGAAATGAATCTATTGTATTGGATAATAATGAGGTTAATGGGTAGATTTGAAAGTTTTCTTATTGTTTTTTGTTTTTTGTTCCTGGATTGTTTGACCAACGAACGTTCAATCATAAACAATCTTTTTTAATCAAAACTATTTTTTAATTAAAACTGTTAACTGCTAACTATCCATGAACTACAACATCAACACTATTAGAACTTGGTTCATAAGTGAATTCACAAATAGAATTAATTACTAATTAGTAAAATTGAAAATGATTCAATAAAATTTAATCAGGTTTGATTGTAAAGTTCTCACATTGTTAATTCACAATCAAGACAGAATTGTTGTTGTTGTTTCTGGGAGATTTGAAATTCAAAAGGATTCATGATCACTGAAACATTAAATAAGTTGATTGAAAGTTGTTTGGATTGGCTTGAACAAAATTTTGTTCAAACAAATTTCTTTTCCAAATATCATTAGAAGATCTTTTAAAACTTGATGAATTCAATATTTTTTCTTTCCAAATATTTCACAATATATTTGTATTCCTTAAAGAAATCCTTACATGACTTGCAAAAAAATGAGATTTCAAAAATAATAAGTATCTGTTCTTCTGAGAGTTTTTTTTTTTTTCTGAGATTTTTAATTTTCTTTTCTTTGAAATACAATTTGTTAATCTTCATCCTCATCTTCATCTTCATCTTCATCACTTTGAACTCTTCTTCTTTTTGAGCTTGAGCTTGAACCTGATCTTCCATCAAGGTCTCTATCCCTATCTCTATCTCTTCCTCTTTCTCTATAATCCTCTTCATCATCACTTCGGTCTCTATCTCTTTGTCTGTCTCTTTGGTTAGCAGCTTCACATGCATCAATCCAATCACTATAAACATCAATTGGGTCACTTAAATCTAATTTTTTTGAGATTATATTTTTAATATCAAAAAAAAAAATTCAGAAACATAAAGTATCTAAACTAAAACTCAAACCATTAATTGCAGATTGCCATGATTCCTTACATACAGAACATGAAATGACTCCAACTTTCTCTTTTTTCCTCCTATTTTTTTAAAAAAAGAACAACAATAAGCTCATTCAAATTATTTTAAAACAATAGAACATTAATTCATTGAATATGAATCAAATAATTGCATACATATCACAAGTTACAGCTTTTTCATGGTTACAAAATGGGCAAGTGAATTGAGTATCAAGAGGTGGAGGTCCAGCTTTCTTTACAACTTTTCTTTTTGATTTTCTCTTTCCCATTTGTAAAAGAAGTTATCTATTGATAAAAACGAATTCATGTTAGAAAGGAATCAATGTTAAAAAGGGTTTGAATTGTTAGAAATTTGATCAGGAGTGAAATGAAAAATTAAGAAATTTGTTTCAAACCGCCAAAAAAAAAAAAATCGTGCGAATGATACGAAGATTCAAAAAATCAAAAACGATCAAAATCAAAATGATCAAAACCTTAAAAGATGAATCAATGAATCAAATAAATAATAGAAATATGAGAGTGAAATGAAATGAATAAGTGAATGATCGTTATGATAAAAGTTTCTCAAAATCAAAAATCAAAAATCAAAAATCGAAAAAATCAAAATCGAAAATCAAAAAAAAAAAAAAAAGAACAGAAATCGTTTGGCTCTTCTTTCCTCTCCTCCTCTTTGCTTTGTGGAGCATTTTGAACAAACCTGGTGACTTTTGAGTTGCATTAGAGACTGAAATGTGTTAAATAAGTGGATGGAAGATGGGAATGTGTGATCTTTTGGAAGTAAAAGTGAAGTAAGTTCAAACATTTATTTGAATTCAAGATGGATTATCATCATGGTTATAGATTATCATGAGGTACTTTTATTTTAATTTAAAATTTAAATCTACAATTCTTTATTTTTACAAAAAAGTTTTATAGGACGAATCAACGTCATGGAATTTGTGTGGAAGATAGCAATAATAGCAGCAATTTTGAATCATGGGCACCTTAATGTAAGATTTTTATAGTGGTTTTCTCCACATTGATAGCATCCTCCGGTTTTACATTTATGGGTTGAAGGATTGTTTGTTTCTTCCAGACAATGAAGCAATAAGAACAAATTTTTTTGAGAAAATTGATCTGGTCCAATAAGTTCCTGGCAAGGTCCTTATCTTCCATTAAAATTTTTTCCTTGAGAGTTGAACTTGTAATAATCGAAGTTGAAGTTGAAGCTGGTTTTGTTTTTTTCAGTTGAACAGTCTATCCTCGCTCACCTTCCTCTTAATTTTGTAGTCTTCAATCCTAGGTCGGAAGGACTATGGTTACCATCACAATAAGAGCTAATGTGTCTTCTTCTACAAGTTGTTATATCTAAATAGTTCCAGACTTCATTTTTAAACATCCTATGTTTAGGGAGGAAAAAGTGCCTCTTTAGTCTCTTTGGCATTCTTCACGAGAGCTTTGAGTTTTGAAATCCTGAAGATAATTGGATCGTTTTATTGATAGTTCTCGTAAGGACTAAGATTTTTCCCTTTTTCTATAGTAATGGCATCAATCAGAAAACTAAATCTTCTAAGTTGTTGATTAAAATGTGAAAAAAAATAAAATACCAACAACACAAAACATTTCTTTATTTTTATTTGATAGTTGTGTTACAAATTTTTGGTCGCAGGGATAAATTGAAAGAAAATTAGAACTGTCCTTGAAACCATTGAATTTTCAAATAAAACTACTCGTGAAAAACTAATAACGAATCTTGTTCAAGACTACAAACTTCAGTTCTAATGTTGAACGAAATGAGATCGCAATGATATAAAAGAAATTCTTCATGAAATTAAGTACCTACTAAATTTTTTCAAAAACCAACACTATAACTAAACAGATCGTTCCAGTAAACACCCCTTCATCTAAAACCTTTAGCCCAACAAATTAGAAAATGGTTTGAAGAAATTAATAGAAATGAAAAGGTGCTGGTACAAAGATATTAAGGAGAGCAACAGTATTGTAACCTACAACGCAACAAGGGCAAAATTATCTTAGGTAAACTCACATTCTGGCCAAAAATTAAATTCCATCATTTAACTATTTTTTTTCTCTGCTTACTTTCACATTATGGAGTCTTTCTCTAACCAAGAAGCAAAATTTCAGTCCATTTCAGCATCCTTACTTTCTAATAAAAAACTAAGAGTAAAATGTCCTTTTCATTGCTTCCTTTCTAATTTTTTTAAAAAAGTGTTGTGAGTTGAAAGTGTGTTTATTAAAGAAGTAAAAGAAAATTCAACTGAAGCTATTACCTGATCCAAATATCTTTGAGAAAAAATGAGAGCAAGGTTTTGATTTCAAACAAATGAACGAACTCCACAAAGAGAACAAGCAACTGCTCAAAAACAAAAACTAAAACAACTCAACATTTGAAAGTTCTGTTGAAAGGATAAGAGAAATACAAGAGATACTACTACTACAACATGAATTTGCTGTTGGTAGAAAAAAAAAAAAAAAAAAAAAAAAAAATGAAGGTCACTTTTCTCCCTTTTGTTTAAATTTATTTATGAAAAAAGTGGTAAAGTGAATTTCAGAAAAAACATGGCGAATTTGAGAAAAATCTTTCAAGACCTTTAATTAAAATTCTCCAACTTATATCTCAATATCTTTCAAATTGACTAATTAACTTATAGTTTTGATTTCATTTTTGTTATTTAAGGACATAGTCTAACATTTAATTGTCACTTTCAATTGATATTCCTTATTATATTTTCAATACACCAAAATAACAATCGAAATAGAAATCATTCAAATTTGATGATTGTAATGATATTTTCATATTCATTCATCAAATTAAAAAATAAAAACGTAAATAATAATCGAAAGAAAAAATAATAGGTGATATCTTGAAGATTATTTCGAATTAATTCAAAAAAAGAAGAAATGGCATCAAGAGAAATAGACTTAGAATGTACATTATGTAAAGATACATTTAGAGAACCAAAAACATTAGGATGTCTTCATTCATTTTGTTTAGAATGTTTGGAAATTTATGTGGAAAGAAATCATTCAAATGTTGAATTGAAATGTCCAATTTGCAGAACTCCTTTTCAAATTCAACAAAACCAAAACCAAAATCGAAAGCAACAATTATCAAATTTACCAACTGATTCATATCTCTTGAATTCATTAATTACTTATAA
>ERZ778024.3576-NODE-3576-length-11092-cov-5.517985_pt1 | contig 11092 bp, 16 predicted proteins | sample MGYA00375754_ERZ778024 | MGnify/ENA primary metagenome ERZ778024 (study PRJEB29350, sample SAMN05389827) | bioreactor metagenome | isolation source: Thiocyanate bioreactor | place: South Africa: University of Cape Town | collected 2014-02-18 ... | reverse complement strand
AAAAATAAAAATGAGGAAATAATTAAAAAAAAAAACTATTAATAAATTTAGGAACTTTGGTTAAACAAGCCTTAGATGCTCAATTAGTTAAATTTTTATTAGATCTTTTAGACCAACCTTTACATGAAGTTGAACATGTATCTTCTGTTAAAGCTCAAATTGTTGGAGCATTAAAAGGTTTTCTTCCTTTCTTTCTTTTCTTTTGTTTTTTTTTAAAAAACTTAAATCAATAATCAATAATCAATAAATAGCAATGGCAGCTGATGTCGCACTTGGACCACAAGTTGGTCAAATCCTTGATGAATCAACTGTTTGGAACACTTACAGAGATCAAAAACATGATTTATTCATTACAAACCAAAGCGTTCGTGGATACTTGACTGGGCCTGTAACAGCAACAAAGGGTTACTTAACAGGTTTAAATCAATATTTTTTTTTCTTTTTTTGAAAAAACAAAATAAATAAAATAAAATAAAAATAATTTTAGGACCTTCAATGAGTGGCAATACATTTTCAACAGCTCCACCCGAAGATTTCTAAAAACATTTTGTTGAAATAAAAATTGAAAAGAAAAAAAAAACTTTTGTTGGTTTCAAAAAAAGAAAAAAAAATGGTGAAAAAAAAAAAAAAAAAAAAAAAAGCATGGATTTGATTCTTTGTTCGAATTGCACTTTGCACTTCATTCATTACATTCTGAATATATCTTTCTTTTGATATCATTAATAACAACCTTTTTAACGTATTGTAAAATAAATAAATAAAAGGAAATCGCAATGGATTCACTTTCCAAACTCAAGAAGAAATTAAGAGATAGCGAAAGACTTTTATCAAAGGTTCGAATTGCTTTTTTTCAATATTCAATATTCAAAGTTGTTTTAATTTGTTTCTTGAATAGAAAACTATACCTTCAGATGTTAAAGTTGAAACTGAAAGGAGGATAAATGCTATCAAGTTTCAACTTGAAAATACTTCATCAATTGCTTTAGAAAAGAAATATTCAAAAGCTTTTCATAGGATAAAGTTTTTTGGTCAGTTTTATTTTATTTTTATTTTTTCTGATGAATTTGTTCTTTTTTATAACAAAATTATAATTCAGAGAGGAAGAAAGTAACCAAAAAGATTACAAAAGTCAAAACTCAATTAGAGAATGTAGAAGATGAGAATGAAAAAAAACAATTAAATGATGAATTAGAAAGTCTTCAAGATGATCTTCACTATATTATTGTTTGAATTCTTTTTTTTTTTTTGAACCTTTTCTTTCTTTCCATTTTTTTTTTCAAAAATAATCTTTATTCTTTTTCTATTCTAGTTTTTCCCTAGAGATGTTAAATATATTTCCCTTTTTCCTTCAGAAGAACTTACAAATCAAAATACTATTAACCAAAGATCAAAAATTAGAGATTTAATAAAACAAAAATATCAAGAAGGAAAATTAAGAAATCAACCAAATCCAATTGTTAGATGGAGAGATTTGTCTTCAGAACCTTTCTATGAAAAGAAAGAGAAGAATGATAAAAAGAAGAAAAAGAAGAAGGATAATCAAGGAAAGGAAAAAGAATTGACAAATGAAGTTGATGGAGATGTAAAGATGAAAGACATTAAAAAATCAAAAGAAGTATCAAATGAAGAATTAATAGAAAAATCAAAAGGAAAACAATCAAAGAAAGAAACTGAAGAGAAAAAAGTCAAAGAGAAATCAACAAAAATTCAAGATGATAATCAAGAAAAAAGAAAAGATAAACAACCAAAACAACAACAAGAAGAAAAAAATCAAAAACATGAGAAAAAAGGGAAAACAAAAGATTTGATTCAAAAAGTAGAAGAAGAAGAGGAAGAAGTTGATGATTTTTTTGTTGACAAAGATGCTAAAGTTCAAAAATTTCAAAAACGTCAATTTTTTGCTGAACAAGAAGAAACTACCTCTCAAGTAATTATTTATTTATTTATTTATTTCTTTATTACTATTTCTTTATTCTCATGATTTTCTATTTTCTTTATTTTTGTTTTATTTTTCATTTTCTACAAATTCAAATCTTTTTCCAAATTGTAGGTTAGATACAAAAGAAAGAGAACAGGAGATCAAAATCAACAATATTCTAGAGATACAAAGAAATCACGGAGGTGAATATCCTCTAGAGATACAAAAAAAAGAATTGGTTTCAATAAAAAAAGAAATTGAAAATCGGTTATTTGTCACCTCTTCTTTTGTTGACCAAAAAATGGCGGGAAAAAAAAAAAAAGCAAAACAAGAAAGGTTCAATAATAGATCTTGTTTATTTCTTATTTCTTTCTTGTTTCTTTGATTTCTTTTCTTTTTCAAACATATAAAACCATTTCAGTTCTTTTCTTTTTTTTTTTCCCTTACTTTCAATAAAAATAACAATCAATAACATTTTTTAAAAAAGAGAAAAGAGAACGGTTTTGGTCAAAATGTCAAAAAAAGCGAAACTATCCCAAACTCGTTCAAATAAAGCTGGTCTTCTATTTCCTGTTGGAAGAGTTCATCGTTTTTTGAAACGTGGAAACTATGCTCAAAGAGTTGGAGCTGGTGCTCCTGTTTATTTAGCTGCAATATTAGAGTATTTAACAGCTGAGATCCTTGAGTTAGCTGGAAATGCTGCAAGAGATAACAAAAAAAAGAGAATTATCCCTAGACATTTACAATTAGCTATTAGAAATGATGAAGAGTTAAATCAATTATTATCTGGTGTCACACTTTCAGAAGGTGGTGTTCTTCCAAATATTCATCATACTTTATTGCCAAGTAAAAAGGATAAATCTAGTCACGATGATGCTAATTTATCTCTTGGTCAACCACAACAACGATCACAAGTTGCGAAAAAATCTTTAGTTGGAGGAAAGAAACCTGCTTCTATTACAAATAATAAATCTTCGTCTGTTGCTGCTTCTGCTTCATCTTCAACAACAACAAAGAAAGTGAAAGGAACTGCTCCTGAAAGAATGGAAGTATTAGGAACAAAGAATATTGGAGAAGGAAGATTATATGTTGTGAAAGGAGACCTTGCAACAATTCAAGCTGAAGCTATTGTTCATCCAACTGATGGTTCATTATCATTATCAGGACAAGTTGGTTCGTTTTTTTTTTTTTTTTTTTTTTTCTTTTTAGAAATAGAAAAAATAAAATAAAATAAAGTATAAAATTAAAAATTCTCAAATTAAAAATTAAAATATAAAATATTATAATAGGTTCTAGATTAAGAGAAGTAGCTGGTAAAAACTTTCAAGCAGAATTAAATCAATTATCACATAATCAACTTCGTGTTGGATCAGCAGTTTTATCATCTGGACATTCTCTTCCTTGTGATTTTGTTATTCATGTTAATAGTCCATCTTATTCTCAAAACAATTCAAGAGAATTATTAACAGAGACAATTGAAAATGCTTTAAAATTAGCAGAGGAGAAAAAAATTCGTTCAATTGCTCTTCCAAGTATTGGATCAGGAAATAATGGATTCCCAAAAGCTACTGCAGCAAACTTAATTATGACAGTCATTACAGCCCATTTAAGAAAACCTGAAAATGCTCTTTCTGAAATTACTTTTGTTTTATATGATGATGAAAGTGTAGCTGTTTATCAACATGAACTTGCAAGAATTCATTAGAAAAATGTTTTTGATATATCAAACAAGAAAATTAAGTCAATAAAAGTGGAAAAATGAAAAGATTGATTCTCAAGTTTTATTTGAATTTTGGATTTTATATTTGAACTTAATTGCAAACAGTTTTAACTTCTAAAATGATTCCAAAGGACTCAAAAATCAAAAAGATTGATTGATTCTCAAGGAAATCTTTTCATTTATCTTTTGATTTCTCAACAACCCAAACCTTTCCAATTTTATTTTATTTATCTTTCTTGATTCTTGACACTTTTTATTTCTTTAGTTTTTGAAACCCAAGACTTCGAACTCCTATGATTCTTTGAGTTTTTTGTATTCACGAACCGAACTTTATCAACAAAAAAAATTACCCGAAAGAAAAAAAAAAAAAAGAAAAAAAAACAAACCACCTTCGTTTCCAAGAAATATCAAAACTCCGAAAAATCAACAACAAAACAAAATACTAATAATTTTATAATCAACTTATTCCCTTTTCGAATTCTGTTCATTTACTTTTTTCAGTTTCCTTATTCTGATTTTTTTCTTTTTTTTTTTTTCAAAAGAACAACTTTCTCTTTTTCTTCAATTAACATTTTATAATTTGAAACATTGAAAACACTTTAGAAGAAGAACCTATTCAATATTTGTATTTTCTTATTCTTATTCTTATTATTTGAAAGACTTAATTAATTCATTGATTCCTCTTTTTGTTTTTTTGTTTTTTGTTTTTTTCTAAAGAGAAAAAGCGGGGGAAGTAACAGAAGAAGAATAGAAGAAAACGTCGATAATAAAGAAAATTCAATTATTTATTATTAAACTAATACAAATTGAAGTTTAACTTGAACCAAAACGGAATCAACATTGTATTATCTCTTTTATATCTCTTTTTATATCTTTAAATTTATTTTTAATCAAAAAAAAAATATAAAAAAAAATCAAATAAAGGATTTGTAATTTTTTTATTATTATTTGAATCTACGAGTTCGTGCGACGATCACCCCCACTTTGAACAATAACAAACTGAAGTGTGAAAGAAGTATAATTATAAAACAATGTCAATTAAACCTTCTCAAGTTTATTTTGAAGAGAAGCCTGTTAATGAAGCTAAAGTAAAGGGAGTTAATGAGTCTCTGTTACAAGAAAGCGAAAAGGATATTATTTTCTTTAATGAAAATTTTATTGGAAAAGGTACATAATTTTTGTTTTTATGGAATTATTATTATTTTCAAATATTTCTAATTTATATTATATTATATTATTTTATTTTATTTTATTTTATATTTATTTATTTTGTATTTATTTATTTATTTTATTTTATTTCTTTTCCTTATACTTATAATTTCTTGTTTTAGAACATATGAATTTTCTTGCAACTGATTCACCTATTGGACCAATTTCTATTTCTCTAATTCTTGCAGATGGACAATATAAAGCAATTTTCAGAACAGAAAGTGTAAAATCTTTTTTCTTTAAATTTTATTTTGGAAGGGGAAACAATGAAAACAATAAGAAAGAGAAAAGAAAGAAAGAAAGAAAAAAAAAGAAAATTTATACTTTTATTTTATTAATTAATTAAAATAGGGAAACCAACGGTTATCATGTCCAATTCGACAGGTTCGAAAAGATTGGTGGAGGAGACTCTTTGGAGTTGGCCCTTCTCTTAACTCTATTTTAACAACACTTTCTGCTGATATTCCAGTTTCTCACCTAAAATTATGTAAAAATCCAAGTCTTCCAAATGAATTACTTACAATGGAAGATAGACAAGTTATTTTTTTTTTCTTTTTCATCTTCTTTGATCTTAACTTATGTATTTATTAAGATATTTTCTTCTTTTTAGGTTATTCGTAGTTATAAATTTGGTATATTATACGCAAAAGAAGGACAAAGTACGGAATTTGAAATGTTTAATAATAAACATGGTATTTTTTCTTTTTTTTCCCTCCTTTTCTTCAAATGGAAAAAAAGATCAATTTTAAATTAAAAAAAAATGAAAAATTAAATTAAAAAATTAAAAAAAAAATTAAAAATTAAAAAGAGGATACATCCAAGGCATATAAAGAATTTTTGAATTTTATTGGAGAAAGAATTGAACTTAAAAATTGGAAAGGTTATCGTGCTGGTCTTGATGTTAATGGTTTTTTTTTTTTTTTTGCAAGTTTTATTTGTCCCAAGAAAAAAAAAAAAATTTAATTTTTTCATTAGAAAATCTTACCGGAAGTCATTCAGTTTATACAAAATGGCAAGGATATGAAATTATGTTCCATGTATCAACTCTTCTTCCTTTTAATGAGACTGAAACACAACAGGTTTATATTTAGTTTTTCTTTTTCTTCTTCTCTTTATTCCATTAATTTAACTCATTTAATAACTCTTTAAAGCTTGAAAGAAAAAGACATATTGGAAATGATATTCTAGTCATCATTTTCCAAGATTCTAATACTCCAATTGACCTTGTGTCAATTGATTCAAAACAAAATCACGTTTTTGCAGTTGTACAACCTATAGATGATGGCTATTCGTATAATTTTTTATTTTTGAATTTCATAAAATATTAAATTCTTTTTCTTCATTTTCGTTAAATAGATTAAGTTTTGCAAGAAAAGAAGGAGTTCCAGAATTCTTACCTGAGATTCCAAACCCCCCTATTATTCAAAAAGATACAATATCAAGAGATTTCTTTTTCCATAAATGTATTTTTTTTTTCTTTTTTTTTTTCCAATCCTTTTTTTTAAAAAAAAACTAAAACTAAATTCTTTTCTTTTTCTTTCTTTTTTTCCAAAAAGTGATCAATGGAGAAAGAGCTGCTTATAAAGCACCAGGTTTTGCTCCTAAAATCGCCAGGACTAGAGCTGTATTTTTGCAAGATGTTGCAAAGAAATTCAATCAACAATAATTTTTTTTAAAAAAAACCAAAAAAAACAATAAACTATAAAAGATAGAATACATTTCTTTATTTCAATAATTTTTATCCACTCATTGCTAAAATTTGAAGGAGTTGAAAGTCCAATCCAACTATCTCCAAGAGGTTTCCACGAATTTAGGTTCCCATAAAAAGAAAATTAATTTTTTTTAATAAAAGATTAGCAAAACCTGAAACCGCCTCCTCAATATTCAACTTTAACAATCACTATTCCCCTGATTCATTATATTCTTATTTATTAACTAATTGGTTTTAATTGATTGTAGTTTTATTTTATTTAATCAATTAATTCTTTGAATTGTTATAAAAAAAAATCTTTTTTCAATAAAAACTGTTAAAAACTTCCAACTTTTCGCCGTTTCATTGATTCCCTCCTCATGATTCTTTTCAATTAATTAATTAGAGCTCTGAAGTAGACTTTTAAAAGTCTCAATTAAGATTGAAGTGAGTTATTATACATATACAAGTGAGTGAAGTTATTTAAATGAAAACGAGTTATTAGAATTAAGTTATTTGAATATCTTGAGATATTTTTTATTATTTGGTTTATTGTTTCATTATTATAATTAGACAAATATACGTTTTCATACTCGAATTCAACTCTTCAATATCTTATATTATATTTTTTTAATTTTTTAATTTTTTATTGTATTTCTTTATTGTTTCACTATTTTGTTTCAATAAGTTTGATCAATTATATTTTGTCCCTGAAATTATAATAATTTGACTTTATTTTCGAAATTTTTCAACTCATTATTGATTACCTTTCAATTATCTCTACTTTCTATTGTTATATATATATTATATCAATTCAAGTCGTAACTCTTTTTGAAGAAAAATACCATAGTACAATTATAATTGAAAAGTGAAGGACAATTAAGGTTATTGAAATTAGTAAAAGAAGAAAGAGAAGTGAGTGAGAAATGAGTAATATGCGGAAAATTATACAACTCACAATTACTTAACCAGATTATAAATAATCATCATTGTATAACTATCAAAATAATACAAAAAAAACAAATTTTGTATAATAGAAATAGAAATTAGAATAGTTGAATATGAGTTGTATAATGAGAGTTACAAAAAAAAAGTATTTGAACAAATATTGAGGAATGAAAAGGAATTAAGAATGAAAGAATTTTTAATTTGAAACACATTTTAATAACTTTCTAACTTATAAAAACAAAAAAATATCCAGAAATTAGAATAGAATAGAAGTGAAGTGAATTGAATAGCAAGTGAATAGCAAGTGTTTTTTAAAAGGTTATAATGGAGCAACAACAGTCGAGGTTGATTCATTTGGACCCAAATGAGACTATAAAGAACCATGAACAGAAGTTTAAAAGCAATAAGATTCGAACGTCAAAGTATACAATTCTAACCTTCTTACCTTTGAATTTATTCGAGCAGTTTCATCGTCTTGCAAATGTGTATTTCTTAATATTGGTCATTCTCAATTGGATTCCTCAATTACAAGGTTTTTTTTAAAAATTGATTTAATATATTCAAACATTTGTTGATTGATTTGGAAATGATAATCTTAATATCTACTTTGATTTAATTATAAAGTTTTTGGAAAGGAAATCTCAATGTTTCCGATTATTATTGTCTTATGTGCAACAGCTATTAAAGATATGTATGAAGATTATACAAGGTTTGGTTTTTTTCTTTTTTCATGAAATTTGGAAGATATGAAAGAAAGAAAAAAAAAGAAAAGAAATATAAAATTTCAAAATTGATTGATAAACTTATTCATATTTTTGTATTAAATAGATATCGTTCAGATAAAGAAGTAAATCATCGGTCTTGTTCAAAATGGGTCGATGGAAAAGGTTTTTTTATCTTGAGATTGAATTCAAAGTTTTCATATTTAAAAAAACAATAAAATACAGTTGTGGAAACTAGGTGGTCAAAAGTTGTTGTTGGAGATATTATTAAAATTGAAATGGAGAAACAAATTCCTGCAGATATTGTTGTTTTATCAACTAGTAGTCCTGAACAAAGTTGTTATGTATCAACTATGAATTTAGATGGAGAAACAAATTTAAAAGTTAGAAAGGCGGCTTTTATTCAAGGATTTTCAGTTCCTCATGTTGCTGGTTCTTTCTTTTTCTTTTTCGTTTTTTTTTTTTGATTTTTTGATTTTTGATTTTCTTTCTTTCTTTTTTTTACAATGGAATTAAAAATCATTTATTTTACTTTATATAATATTTATTTTGAAAGGTCATACAATGTGGGATCCAGCTTTTAAAACTTTAGTATGTGAGTTACCACATGAAAATATTTATAAATTTACTGGATATATTACAAGGTAATCACTTCAATTTCAATTTTTATTTTCAATTTAGACTTCTTTCTAATTTTTTTAAAAAAAATAAAAGAAAATCTGAAGATGGATCTGATTTAGAACCAATTCCACTTGATAATGAAAATATTTTATTGAGAGGATGTGTCTTAAGGTTTTTTTCTTTTCTTTTCTTTCTTTTTTTTTCTTTTTCTTTTTTCTTTTTCTAAATCGAGTGGAATATAGAAACACAGAATGGGCACTTGGAGTTGTTGTTTATACAGGTCATGAAACAAAATCAATGCTAAATAGTAAAAGAGCTCCTTCAAAAAGATGTAGATTAGAAAAAGATATGAACAAAATGGTTTTATGGCTCATTGCTTTACTTTTAACTATTTGTCTTATTGTTGGAGTTGGAACAACAAGTATTTTTTTTTTTTTTCTCCACTCAAAGATTACTATTGAAGAAAGTCCTTTGAAATAATTTTTCTTTTTTTTTAAAAAAAAAGTTTGGGAACAAAATAACACACCAGAATTAATTGCAACAATTCTTGGAGAGCAATCATATGACATTCATCTTCGTGGATTTTTTAATTTTCTCTCTTCAATTATTGTCTTTCAAGTTATGATTCCAATTGCTGTATATATTACAATTGATATTGTCAATCTTATTCAAGTTTTTTTTATTAATGCGGATCTTGAACTTTATGATGAAAAAACTGATACACCAATGAATTGTCGTGCTTTAAATATTCATGAAGATTTAGGTCAAATATCTTATATATTTTCTGATAAGACGGGTATTTTCTTTCTTTCTTTCTTTGTTTTTCTTCTCTTTCTTGAAAAATAAAATAAAAATAAATGATAGGAACGTTAACTTGTAATCGTCAAACTTTTAATCAGTGTAGTATAGATGGTGAAAGATATTCAGCACCTGATTTAGATGATCTTCCATATCCAAAAGTTGATTCAATAATAAGAGAACTTGAAAAAGTTCCTCATGTAAAACGTCATTTTTTTATGCTCACTTTGGCAATTTGTAATGGAGCCATGATTGATGTTTTACATTTTGATAAAGACAGCAATATTCCAAAATATCAATCAGAAAGTCCCGATGAAATTTCTTTAGTTAATGCTGCAGCACAATGTGGTTATATTCTAAGACGTCGAAATATGGATTCAGTGACTGTGGAGATTTTTGGAGTTGAACAAGTTTTTAAAGTTTTAGCAGTTTTACCATTTAATAGTGATAGAAAAAGGATGTCAGTCATGATTAGATCTCTAGATGATGGACAAGTTTTTTTATTAACAAAAGGAGCTGATGAAGTTATTTATTCAAGACTTGCACCACTCTCAGAAGATGATTCAATTCTTAAAGAAACTCGTGATCATTTGAATAGTTTTTCAGTCAAAGGATTAAGAACTTTATGTCTTGCTTATAGAACTTGTTCTGAAGATGAATATCAACAATGGATGATTACTTTCAATGAAGCATCTGGTAATCTTGAAAGGAGAGAAACGATTGTATAACTTTTTTCTTTTTTTTCTTTTTTTTTTTTTTTTTTTTTCTTTTTTTTTTTTTTTTTTTTTTTTTTTTTTTCTTTTCTTTTTTTTTTTCAAATATTTCAAATAATAATAGATGAACGAATTATATGACACATTTGAAAATGGATTTACATTACTTGGTGCAACAGCTGTTGAAGATAAATTACAAGACTTAGTCCCTGAAACAATTTCAGCACTTTATCAAGCTGGCATTAATATTTGGGTATTAACAGGAGATATGCAAAATACTGCAATTAATGTTGCATATTCTTGTAATTTGCTAAATGAAACAATGACACAATACATTATAAGTTCTGATCAAGAAGAAGAATGTACTCTCGATCTTAAATCAGCTACTCAAAAATTGAATGATAATCCAACTCAAATTGCTGCATTAGTTATTCATGGAAAATCATTAGTTCATGTCTTAAAAAAAGAACATGAAAAACAATTCTTTGATTTTGTTTCAAAATGTAAAATTGTTATTTGTTGTAGAGTTTCTCCTCTTCAAAAAGGTTTTTTTTTCTTTTCTTTTCTTCTTTCTATTTTCCCTTTCCATCTTTAATTTTTTTTTCCTATTCTTAATATTATAGCTTTGGTTGTCAATTTAGTTAGAAAATTCACAGATCATATGACTTTAGCAATTGGAGATGGTGCAAATGATGTTGGAATGATTCAAGCTGCACATGTTGGAGTTGGAATTAATGGACAAGAAGGACGTCA
>ERZ778024.3571-NODE-3571-length-11110-cov-39.766712_pt1 | contig 11110 bp, 9 predicted proteins | sample MGYA00375754_ERZ778024 | MGnify/ENA primary metagenome ERZ778024 (study PRJEB29350, sample SAMN05389827) | bioreactor metagenome | isolation source: Thiocyanate bioreactor | place: South Africa: University of Cape Town | collected 2014-02-18 ... | reverse complement strand
GTGGTTCTACTCGATGGTGAAGATGAAGGAAAAGATATTCGACGAAAAAATTTCACTGATTGGGGAACCTATTTTTTACGCGAAATTCCAAATAATTGTAATCGTATTGTGTGAAAAGATTTGGCATCTCACTGAAGATGAACACAAAAGGAGACAGAAGTATGAATAATAGTCTATTGATGTTAATTGCATTTCAAATAAGATATTAGACAAGTACAAGTACTGTCAGTATCAACAGAAACACTTCTACTTTATAAGGCGTGTTGATTTTGAATTAATTCTCATATTGATTTGTTAAATTTATCTTCTATATAATATCACGACAAATAGAACTATTGATACTTAAGTAAATTAGTACAGATCATTAAGTAGACAAGACTTGAATAATTTCGTAAGTATCGAATGCCTGGTTTAAATCACCGCGAGAATACGAATTCGTGCTGAAATTTTCCATTAATATTATGAACAGTGTTTCAATCAATCGTTTTAGTAGATTAATACGAATTAGATCGGTAATCTAATGCTTATGCATGTTGTTAGAATTCAGCTATTCATATTTGAATTCCTCAATTACAGTTGCATAGGATCCGACCGTTCTCTGCTCTTTTATGATTAACAACACGTATCTATTAAATATATGTTCTGTTGGCGTATGTGCATATAGAAGTCAGGAAGGAAATAGTTTTTTGCATAACTCTTTCCCCGAGAAAGAGAAAGTAAAATATGTGACCAAGTCGTATGTCGTAAAAAAAATATGTAAAATAAGAGAAAGGAGAAGAAGAGCCAAGCAATCACGACAACGTATAGAAGTTGAGAGAATCACACATACGTATACATATGTAAACCCATAAAAAAATACATTTTGTTAGCGATACATTCGTATATGTATTGTCTCACTATACGTCTTCTTTCTCTTCTTCATTTTTTTCTTTTTTCTTTGATCAGGCAATACATATACTTTCGAACTACAGCCTCTCATACTCATCTCCAGGGGATTCTTTGATAGCATTACGAGAGCTCACACATTTCACCAACGTTTCTGTGAAATTTCAAAATTGATACTAACATGTTAAACCCGAAGCCGAAACATAATATTCGTATGCTATTTACAACTATCGGCATTATTTTACTTTTAATCTATTTAAATATTGGTTATATTAGATCGAAGATGTTTTCAATTTCTTTTTCGAATCAAATTCAGCAAATAGAAATAAATGAAACACCTTATTATAATGCTCCTATGCCATGCATTCAACCACATTGTCATATTCAATGTTATTCAACATACACCTTTAATGAAAAAAATCGAACAAAATATCAACGAGAACATCTCATGATTGATTTAGGTGAAGATAGAATTGTTCAACAATTAATTCAATCAATTCCACCATTTAAACAATGTTCAGTTCGATTCTATCCAATTTTATTTGGATTTATCGAACAGTATTTTCCTAAAAGTCAATCACGTCAAATTTTAATTAATAATCAAATAAGATCTGTAGAACAAATGTGTTTACCACGAAAAGTCAAAGCATTCAATGATTTAATACCAGGAAAACTTGATACATATAAATTTGGTTTCGAGAATGAACTTGATTATCGTCGATTGTATAGTTCAGCATATTTTGCAATAACAATGAAAAAAGGTGGATGGGATTGTAATCGACATTATGAAATTCTCACATCGGGTACAATGCCATTTTTCGATCATCTAAATCAAGCTGGTGAACATACATTATCTCTATTGCCTAAACCACTTTTATATGAAGCTCAACAACTTAAGGGTGTCAATCGAATAAATATGACCATCGATCCTTTGCAATTCAATATCGATGAATACTATCTTTTATTACATCGTGTGTTATATTATGCAAAACATAGATTGACCACTGTCAAAATTGCTGAATACATATTGAAAGTAATAAATTATTCCATGAGCAGCTCATCAACAAATCATTCTGTTTTATATATATCTCACTATCAAGCAGATTATCTCAAAGATTTTATGTTACATGGCTTTACAAATATATTCAAAGAAAACTTCCATGTTTTTCAACCTCCGCATTATTTGTACGAATATCCTTTAGATAAAATGTGGACTAGGAATGAAACGACGAATTATTTTCAACATAAATTATATGGATTGGGTTATGGATATAAATTATGTTTGAGCGATTATCTTCATTTATATAAACGAGATAAAATCGAACTTGCAAATGAAACAACTATTGAAAATAATATTAAAATGAAAAAATATTCGTTGATTATTTATGGTTCTATACTTCGAGAGAATCGATTTTATTCTTTAGTTAAACAACATTATGAATCTTCGAGAGTGGTTCTACTCGATGGTGAAGATGAAGGAAAAGATATTCGACGAAAAAATTTCATTGATTGGGGAACTTATTTTTTACGAGAAATTCCAGATGATTGTAATCGTATTATGTAAACATGTTTGAGTAGAATAAAAGAAAAATAATCAAAAGTTAAATAGCACCTGGAGTACAAGTGATACCAATTGGATTATGATAATATCCACAGAGAACGGTATGACCTCCACTTGGTGCAACCACATTCCATTGGTCAAATGCTAAATCACAGGTACCTTCAGGTGGACATTCAATTTTTGCTACAACGGGATCATGAGCTTTTGAAGTTGTTCCAGCTATGTTTGTAAAACGGACGTTCGAAACTATAGCAGTTCCAGGATGATCTTGACATTCAGTTTTATTTGATTCATAGCAATTGTCAACTAGAAAACCGTAATCACAATTTTCCATGATGATATCTTTGTAGGTGATATTGTGAATAAATACAGGTCCATGACGTGGACCTGATGGATAGAATTTAATACGAGTAGCAAATGCCGAATCGATCATTTTAGCATTGGAAACATAGACATTCGAGACCATATGTGGACGACCAGGAGTTGAACCAAGACTGCCAACAGATAGACCATGCGAGTCAATACAAGTAATGTTTTCAACTGTAATAAAATTTGAACCATTTTTAAAAGAAACACAATCATCTCCATTGTGAACATAACTATTCACGATTGAAACATGAGAACATTCAACTGTATCGAAACCATCGGTATTAGCTGGACGACTTGTCGTCTTCGAAATAGCAGTTACATTGACGTCGGAGAATGTTATTCTCGTCGAACTTTCATTGATATTAATACACCAGAATGGTGAATCAAGTACTGTTAATTTAGTGAAAGTAACATCGGACGCATTTCGAAAATAGATAAGAAATGGTCGTCGATATGTACTATTAACAGCAAAATGATCCCAAAACTTTTGTCCACTACCATCAAACGTTCCTGAACCAGTTAATGAATAAAATTTGGCTCGATTAACATTCGAAAATGTGAACATCGCATTTCGACCTTCCCAATAGGCTAGATCATCGGATGCTTTCAGTGTTCCTTCAATTTGAAATGTACAACCATTACAACCAGTAAAATCGAAAGCACTTCGAATTGTATATGTTTTGCCAGCAGGAATGATGATTGTTCCACCATTGCCACATGTTTCCAATGCTTTTGTTATAGCTGGCCCATCATCAACATTGGGATCACCCGCTGATGCTGGCGTACAAGTTTCTTGACCAAGTACTATATTACTAAAAACTAGTGCAACGATGGCAAATAGAACTTGAATTTTCATTTTGTTTTGTTTATTATTCTCTGATAGTGAAGAATGAGAAAGTGTTTGGTGTTTTAAATCTATATATTTCGTGTACTTGAAAAAAGATAACAAAAAGAAAACGAGATAAATGAAAACGGTGTGTTTTTAACCTTGAATTTGTTTTTGCACACTTGCAGGTATGCCTCTTGCTTCATAGGATTTAAATAATAGCCAATCAAAAAAGCCAGCAGGCAACATCGATAATGGAAAAAAAACGACACCTGATTGCCAACCAGGACGATAACGAATCTTTGGTGCTGTATTCACAACGGCATGTTCAAGTGCATGAACAACTTTGGCTGGATCTTCAGCATATTTAATTAAAACATTTTTTTCTAGTTCAGTATGATGTCCTCGAAGATACTCTTTGCCCCATCGTTCTTGAACTTCATTCGATAATCCATTCCAGAATTCATCGAAAGTTTGACGAATACCTTCGATAATTGGTGTTTTCATAAAACCTGGCTCGAGAATACTCACACGTAAATCCCATGGAATCATTTCACGACGAAGACAATCCGAAAATGATTCCAATGCATATTTTGATGCACAATAAGCCGACATACTTGGCGAAGCAAGATAACCGGCAACTGAACAAAGATTAACAACACGTGAATTACGTTTAGCAATTAATAATGGTAGGAATTTTTTTGTCATAGCAACGTGTCCGAAAAAGTTCACTTCCATAACTTTACGTAATAAATCCATGCTTGTCCAATCGATATAACCACTGACACCAATGCCTGCATTGTTAACAAGTGCATGTAAAACTTTTGTTTTGCTTTTAATTAAATCATAAACATCATCGATACTTTTTTGTTTAGTAATATCAAGTTGAAAAACAGTTGCATTTTGCGAAAGTTTTGCTTTTAATATCGATACATTCGAATCAAGAAAAACACCAGCAAGTACATTGAAACCTTTTCGATCTAATTCAATAGCTAAACCATTACCAAAACCAGTATCACAACCGCTAATAAGAACGTATTTTCCACGAGGATCAATATTCGGTGTTGGAAAAAAATGTCGATACAAACGATAGGATACGTAGAGAATAAAAATCAAACCAATTGTACAAAACATTTCTTTATGTCGTTTAACAACAACCACATCGACTTCTTTCTTTTCTCTCTGATGATGAAATAGAAGAAAAAAAACGTGCTTATATTTATATGTCGTGTCCTCTATCTCTCTTTTCTTTCTGCACGTCATTTACGTACGTATACATACGTACGAATGTAGACTTTGATATAATTGAAAATTATGAAAACATTACGATTGTTCGATCTGTGCAAATAATCATATGTAATTAGAATGTTTGTTTAATCAAGGTTAATTCATCTCGACTAGTTGAGATAAAACAGGGTAGTATGTTTCTGGATATTTATATTATATTTCATCATTGAATGGCTAAATAGAAAGGAAAGAAAAAAGAAAAAAGAAAAAAAAAACTTGTCACCCGATACACATGCTATTACGATTTATTTTGCCTTTCGTACGCCTTGAATAAATACAATGTACGCTCTAAACATGTGTCGAACAGTACGTCATTTTTATTTCAATTATCATTATACAGAAACGAAATCCGTATGGATTCATTCGACATTTATTCAACGTATACAATTCGGTATACGTGAAATGATTTGTTTTTTAATTATTGGTTTTCTTTCTTATGGTACAAATCTATCAAATCGATTGTATCTCGAATATCTCGTACCTGTCATTGGTATTCTATGTTTACAACAAACAGTTGGCTCAACATTTTTATGTTGTTATCAATTAACATTAGCCATAACACCTCTGTCAATTTTTCTTTTTGTCGCACAAAAAATTGGTCTTGGTTATCACGATTATTTAGCCACTGAACTTCTTCTACTCTTTACGACATTTTGTATTGGATTTGCTTGTACACAAGTTCAAACAAAAAAATTATGTATGTTCTACAATGTTCTTTATTTTTGTGCAATATTTTCTCAGAAAAATATGCCATCGACATTTGCATTTCAATTATTTAGTGTCTATCTAATAGCCATGGCAATTGTTTTATTTGTTTCATTAACTGTCTTTCCACTATTTGCTACGTACGATGTTGAAAATCGTTTCAATTACTCGTTAGCTAACCTACAACGAATCTATGTTTTACTTATTCAAGCATTTCTGAGTCGTGATCAAATGACAGCTGATTTATCACTTGCTAAAGCAGCCATGAGAGAAAATCTTGTTAATAAAGCTTTAGGCTCATTACGATCGAGAATTGATGAAGCGCAATTCGAACCAAGTCGACTCTTGCAACGATTAGTCAATCAAAACTATCGACATATTATTGATTTAACTTTAAAAGGTAAAATTGAATCAAAATAGAATTAATTACATTTTAAAATCTTTTTTTTTGAAGAACAAGAAGACGTAATAACATCTTTGCTCATACATATATGTTCACTTGAATTAATGATAAAAAATTGTTCATTCAATGATTATCATCGTGATTTTGTTCATGAAGTTGAAACAAGTCTTCTGCATATTAGTACGTGTCAATCGAAGGTTATTTCAAGTTTAGTTTCTCCATCATCCATAACAAAAGAAGATTTCGTTCGACAAATAATCGATTTAGAAGAAGCGTACAATTCCATACGTAAAGCATATATTGCAGCTCGTCTTCATCGAGTTCGTCAAGCACTCGAATTTGCAGCAACGATTCAATCGGACGATCATCTTTCACATGCGTTCTTTCTCTTTCATCTTTCAGCTATCATCGAACTTTTAAAACGAATTATGACATTATCGAATTGTGAGAAGAAAAAACCGATAAAAAAACATCGAAATCTAGTTGAATTCTTCGGATTCGATTGGCCTCGAATAATATCATCTTTAAAAAGTGTTGCTATCATCGGTGTTGGATCGATATTCGTCTTAGTACCGCGTCTCTCGAATGTATTCGAAAATGGCCAATGGATTTTAGTGACCATGTGCATGACACAAGGCGATACTGTCGGTGGCGCATATATAACAATGAAAATGAGACTACTCGGAACATTACTCGGAGCTATATGGGCATACATCACCTATCTTTGTGTTCAAGATGATCCCTATAAAACTTTGGCAATGATTTCGCCCTGGGTGTTGTTGTTTGGTTATTTGAAACTTGTACCGAGTTGGGGTTATACAGCAACTGTTGCAGCATTCACACCGGTTTTAGTTAATCTCGGTCGATTGCCTTATGGTAGTGCATTACCTGCGGGTAATTTTGCACTTCTTCGAATTGAAGAAAGTTTTGTTGGCATTGGTATTGCTGTTATATTGACAATAATCATTTTTCCAATATTTGCTACTGATCTACTGAAAACAAATATTCAAAGTCGGTTGAAGAACAAAAAAAATTTGTTTTTTTTCATAAATTTGAAATTTAGATACACTACAAACATGTTTAAAAAGTCTGCGATCGATGCATTCAATCTACGATCAATTATTTCATCAAGAACATCGTCGAGATTCGATTATTGATCTTCCATTATCATTCGAAGACAATCAAATAGAATCAGTTATTGATTCTCAACGAAATCAATTTCATCGTTTGATTAATGCTCAACAAGTATTAGTTGAACAAGCATCACTCGAACCAACTCTATGGTGGATTGATAATGCCTTTTCAACGAAACGTTATCGTGCACTTGTTCAACAAGAAATCGAAACATTTCGAATGTTACATAACATTGATGCAACGGTATGAAAATTTTCACAGCAGAAGAAGAAAAAAAAGTATAATACAGTTCTATTCAGTTAATGAGAATCAATCAATATTCGGAAACAGCTCTACATTTACAAATCAATGCAGGTGGTGGAAATTTACTTCCGAATCTTCATCAGGAATTGTCTGATCTAAGTCGACAATTAAGTGATTGTTGTAATCAATGGATTTCCTATTTTATGATTACACAAACACGTGCTTATCGTCTATTTCGTCAATGTACTTATAGACATTTGAAAACTACTCAAATCGATCTCGTTAAAGATCAACAAGATCTCATTCGTTTGCACAAAACAGTATTACATTTAAAATGTCAACATCAACAAGCATTAAATCGTCTTTTAGAACATTATCTTAGCTGTTTAATTGAAGGACAAAGTTTTTCAACATTCATGCCCTATTTAGAAAATAATGACGCCGATTCGATTTTCATTGCTTATTATGCAATGTATTATTCAACAACTCGACTTGCTCAAGCGACTTTGAAATTAGGTGAAACAGTTCATACGATTATTGAAGCTGAAACAACACGAATCTATCGACAATTTTGACATGACTTTTTTCAATTTAGTATTATTTTATCCTTTTTTTGTATTCGTAAGGATCAGTCTGAAGAAAAAAAAACATGATTTGTAGTTAATCGTTTCTAAATTAGTCTTTCCGTTTTGACTGTATATATACACGATGAGAATTGACCATGATTTTTCAATTGAATATGTTTAATTGCAAAATCTTTGTTGTTTTGATGATCGATACAGTTATAATTTAATGGCAAGTATTTATTATTTCAATAGACGGAAACTCAAACTGTATATGATCGTGAAAATGGAGTTGAGGGTGTTCCAGTGATGGATTGTGAATATGTTGTGAACACTAATATATAGATTTCTTTCACCTGAATCATCATCACTTGTGATTAAATTCAATTATGGACAATATATTATCGTCGTGATAATTTAAGTCAATATTATTATTATAAATCATTTGAAATTCGTGTTCCACTTAATAATTATTATATCTTCCAGAGTAAAAATTCAATTGACACATATGGATATCTATATCAAACTTCTTTTGATAATGATACCATCCTTATGAATCATCTTCAAGATATTCTCGAACACATCTAGGAGATCAAAGTTAAAACTTTGATATGCTTATTCAATAGTACATTGAACAAGCAAACGCTTTTCTTCATGTGATTCAAGAGTGCTCAAAACAATACTCACAATTAAGCAGGAACAAACATTCAAACAAGAATTTCTGTTTTTAGACAAAAGACTTCTGTCATATGCCTAATCTTTTCTCTTCAACTCTTTGTACATCACTAGATGATCTCTTTTTCGTTTTGTTGTCAAGTGAAACTTTTTATCTATGATTTCATCAATAAAAGAACTTTGAATCCAAAAAAACAAAAAATACATAACGGTGATAATGGTGGGAATGTATTGCCAGTTGATATGCATTTATAAACCAATTGTACTTCTCGAATATCACTTGAACTCATATTATCTCGCTGTCCAATTTGAACACCTGGTTGTAACGGTTCGATTGTTGGATAACCATTGGAAGAAAATGCATCTTGACCGTAGTGCATCACTGATGCATAGTCATATGGAGTGTTTTGAGTATCATCAATATATGATGAATCATATTTTTCAAAATTATGTATTGCATCTATATTTCACATCGAAAATATCTTAATATTATATTTCAATTCTACCTAATTGAATATTTGTGTAATTAATTCGAATATAATTAGCATGATCTAGTCGAGATTGTTCGTGATAAAAACCTTTTGAAACGACAAAAAAACATTTATCCTTCTATATTTATCATCAGTACCTAACGTGTGTAGTAATTCATGCATAATAGTTCATTCATAAATACAGTCAAGATGTTCTAATGTTACTGTACGTTCTATATTCACACCTGTATTTTGTTCAATCTACAAATATTTATTTAAATAGTATAGTCATAAAAATTAGAATTACATAAGATGAATATCCATCTGAATTTCTAATCGTTATAAAATATTGATCAGATGGGATCCGTGGTCGAAATTGAATACATGTTACATTATTTACTGCAATTAATTCTTGCATTTTTTCCATCGTTGCTATGATGATTGAAATTTCACTTTCTCCTAAAATAATGATTAGAGAATATGTATTACTATTTCAAGTAAGATAGACAACCATATCCAGATGCAATTTCATTTGCCCACGGAACAGAATTTCCACGAAGTAAAGACACTATACGCATATCTCCTTCGAATAAATTAGCTAAAATAAACTCAATTGCTATTTAAGAATTTGTTTATTAGGATGAAAATGTATACGATTTAGTTCAAGTTTATTTTGTATAAAAAAATGTTTAATTTATCCATATCTTTAAATTTTCTCTTTTATTCAACGTGCGAATATACTCCGCAACTTCAGGACTAATGTTATTGGATGAAAGATGAAGTTCTTTCAATGTCTAAAATAATGAAAAAAGAAATAATTCAAAATGAGTCTATAGACAAATTAGATGTTACCGTATTGTATTGCAATGTTTCACCTAAACATCGAGCACCTTCATCACCAATGGAGTTAAAGTGAAGATCGAGTTCTATCAATGTCTGAACAAAATAAAAACATCTGATATCGAAACTATCTATACAAAATAGATTGAATGTTATGTTACTTTGTTGTTTTGCAATGCTTCACTCAGATATCGAGCACCTTCATCACCAACAAAGTTACAGAAAAGATCGAGTCGTGTCAATGTCTATAAACAAAATCAAATAACTATGATATTAGAATTGATTGTGTAGATCATGAAATCGTACTGTATTATTTTGTAAAGCTTGACTCAAATATTGCGCACCTTCACAATCAATTAGGTTTCGACCTATACTGAGTTCTGTTAATGTCTAAATAAAATAAGAAAATCAATACTAAAAAAAAAAGGTCTGCATACACAAATTGAATACTACTGTATTATGTTGTAATGCTTGACTCAAATATCGTGCACCTTCATCATCAATGCCATTTTCGTTAAGATTGAGGTGTGTTAATGTCTAAGCAAAATCGAGAGGATAGTCTTGAAAATAATTACATCGATATAAAAACAAAACTGAATGTTACCGTATTGTTTTGTAAAGCTTGACTTAAACATAGAGCACCATGATTTCCAATGAAATGTTCATGCAGGTTCAAATATGTCAGCTCCTGTAAATAAAAGAAAACTTATGTATTGTTAACGTCTATGTTCAAATTTACCTGATATCGTGGATAGTTGCTATTAATGATATTCAGACGTTGACAGACATTACTTGTTGACATAAATAAACTGTCACGGTCTAAGTGATTTAGTATACAGTAAACGAGTTCTATGGGTAGTGTATGCAATGATAGACACATTTTGTTTCAATCAAATGATAGATTTCATTCAAATCAAGTATATTTATTCTCTTTCGTTTTATTCCCAGTACGGTTTTTTTTCTTAGTGTCATTTGATATATAACGCCAATAATTTATTTTATCTTGAAAAGAACCAATAGGAATTGTGATGCATGTGACAGTACGTTGTTATTACACAACTTTACTCGACGCTTGCGACAAGAAGAGTAAAGAGAGTAGAAACTTTTGTTTTTCTCTCAAACACACAAACATGTCAGCATTATTTTTAT
>ERZ778024.3566-NODE-3566-length-11128-cov-7.047684_pt1 | contig 11128 bp, 15 predicted proteins | sample MGYA00375754_ERZ778024 | MGnify/ENA primary metagenome ERZ778024 (study PRJEB29350, sample SAMN05389827) | bioreactor metagenome | isolation source: Thiocyanate bioreactor | place: South Africa: University of Cape Town | collected 2014-02-18 ... | reverse complement strand
TATAAATGAAATCGTAAAGATGATCATTACGGTTGTTTTGAACTTGAACTTTTTGATTTTGGAGATGTCGCACTATCAAGAGTTCCAAATTCCTTTAATTAATTTCTTCATTAATTAATTTTCAGAAAAAAAAAGAAAGAAAAAAAAACATACATCTTCAAAGTTTTCTAAAGCTCCAGCTGCTGTATGATCATTTTGTGTCAGAGTCTCATTCACAGGTGGTACTGGGTTTTGGTTAGGAAATTGTGCATTTCCATATTGTGGTTGATGATACATAGGAGGTGGATAATGTTGAAGTGGAGGTGGAGGATGAAAGTAAGGTTGATTTTGATTTTGATTTTGATTTGGAGTTTGAGTTTGAGTTTGAGGGTGAAAATGAGGTGGATATACATGGGGTTGTTGTTGGTGTTGAGGATAATGTTGGGGATAATTTTGTGGAGGAGGGAAACCGGGAGGATATTGTCCAAAAGATTGATTCTGTTGTAAAGCTTGTACTATATATTTTTTTGTTTTTTTATTTATTTTTATTTATTTTTAAATTTTGTGTTAAAAACTATTATTACATTTGAGTTGTCTATTGTGTTGAATTAAGGCCTCATCCAACATATCTGCAATATCAGGGCCTATATTATCAAGTTGTTGACAAGCTTTCCCATTTGGAAGTGTCTCAGAGCATTGTAATAGTGATACTAAAGCCAATTTATATTCATAATGACTTCTATCATTGTTCTGGCGAGCTTCTTTTTCCTTCTCCCTCAGAAATGAGATGAATAAATTATTTGGAAATGTATTGCTCATCTTGTAAAACTTGAATCAGGGACTATCAAATTGGAAAACTTGAATGATTCTTAAATACCTAATATTTTTTGTTTTTTGTTAGCATTTATCCAGTTTTTTGAGCTTTTAGTTGAATTTTTTTTTTTTTTTTGATTTGTGTTCAAATATACAAAATTTAGACCAAAGATATAAAATTTAACAATCCAAAAGTTTATTATCAAGTTATAATGCTGAATATCGATCTATTTATAATTCGATGGGTATGATTATTCTTTTAACTACTTTAATTACTAATGAGTTTTCAGTCCAAAAAGTTCAAAATATCCAACTTTCTAATCCAAAAAAAGCTGCACAATTCAAATTTTACATTATTTTCTCATCTTTTATTATAAAATTTTAAAATATTGGAGTTTTGTTATAATGAATTGGAGTCAAAAATTATAAAAGAAAACAGAAAATTTTTTGATAATCCGCCATGTTTTTTATTTTTTCTTTTTGATAAAACCACGAGTTTTTTTTGACTTTCTCTTCCATCTTCATCCACCTCAAAGCTTTAAATTTCATAAATTATCATTCAATTTCATCAATTTTTATCAAAAATTTAATAAATTTTATCAATTTTAACCTTATTGTTGGATTATTTTAGGGATTTTTCAAGGTTTGGAGTGTTTTTGGAGGAAAGGAAAGGAACAAAGAATGAGTGGTCCAGTGAAAGGGAAGAAGAAAGGACATGAGGTTGCTCAAATGCAGAGTGGAGATGGGAAGATAAAGCTATTTAGAAAACTCTGTGGAGGAAGGTTAAGTGCTTATCCTATTACTTTTACAAAAGATTCAAGGTTTTTCTTTTTTTTTTTCTTTTTTCTATTTTTTATTTTGGAAATGTAAAAAATGTGAAATTGAGAATTAATGGAATCAATGAATGGAGCAAAGGAAAATGGAAATTAATTAACTGTATCTGTTTAAAATACTCAATCAATCAACTAAAACTAGATTTTTCTTTTGTTGTGCATATTTTGATATCAAGATATTTTCAGTTGTTACTGGGGAAATTGTGAGATCATTATCAGGACATACAAAAACTGTGACATCAACTCATCTTAATCCAAAAAATCCATTACAAGTAAGGATATCTTCTTTATAGAAATCGAATTGAAAGTAAAATTAAAATGATTCTTTGAATTTTTATTAGTTAATAAGCTCTTCATTAGATGGAACATTAAAATTATGGGATTTTAATGATTCAGTTCTTTTAAAGGTACTTCGTTTTTTTTTAAAAAAAAAAAAAAAATTCTAATTTCAAAAAATAAATAATTTTGAATAGACCTTCACTTTAAATGAACCAATAGTAAAGACAATTATTGATCCAACTAGAGATATACTTTTAATATTAACGGAAAAGAAAAGTACATTTTATTGATTTTATCTTACAATTATTGTCAAAATCAATTAAAAAATGTTCATCAACAATTATTTAGAAAATGTTAACGATCTTTACACCTTTTCATTGAAAACGAATAACTTTAAACTTATCCATTCAAATTTCTCACTCAAGGATTTTTCAATTTCTCCTAATGTAATATTTCTTTTGTGATATGATAAACTCAATGAAAAAAATGATTATAATGACAATCTAGGGAAAATATATTGCTGCAATTAATGGAAGTAAACTCATTATTTATTCTCTGAAAGAAGAAGCAATTGAACCTATTTGGGAGTAATTTTTTCTCTTTTCTAATATTGATCCTTTTATCCCAATTTAATTTAATTTAATTTAATTTAATTTTCTTTAGAACATCAAGTTTATGTCCTTTTACAAGAGTTGCATTTAGTCCTAATGGTACTTGTGTGACAACAGGAAATATGGAAGGAGCAATTACTCATTGGTTCTGCTTTGACCAAAATTTTAAACTTAATAAATCTCCAATTAAAAATAATAACCATTGGCATGCTCATGAAGTCATTGCTCTCTCTTATACTCAAGATGGTTTTAGTTTCTTCTTCTCCTGTTCTTTTTGCTTAAACAAATTTTTCAATTTTTCTTTTTAAATGCATTCTTAGGTGAATATTTGATTTCTGGAGGTGAGGAATCTGTATTAGTTATTTGGCAAATTCGTTCTGGACAAAAGGTTTTTTTTTTTTTTTTTTTTTTTTTCCGAGAAAAGAATGAACAAAAAAAATCTATCTATTCAATTAGCAATTTCTTCCTCGATTGGGAAGTGCAATTATTGGTGTTTCAGTTAGTCCTGATCAAAGTTTATATTCTGTTTGTTTTCAAGATGGTTCTGTTAAAATAATTTCTTCAACTTCATTACAAATTCTTCAAACAACGTGTGGTTTAAAAAATGGTTGATTTTTTTTTTTTTTTTTCAATATGAATATAAATTGTTAAAATTCATCAAAAAAAATAAAAATAATAAAAAAAGGTGAGGATAATTTAATTTCAAAAACATTGGGAAAATCATTAATTTTGGAACCAAAAAATGGATATGTTGTTTTAAGTGGAGGACTTCCTGGAATGATTCAATTTTATAATTATAAAACAGATCAAAGAAAAAATGAAGTGAATTTTTTTATTTCCTTTTCTTTTCTCTTTTTTAAATTAGAAATCTAATTCTTCTCTTCTTTTTAGATTGAAATTGTTCCACAAAACAGAGTTTCTCGTATTGATGATGAGAAAGTAATTCGTACAAATGTAGAATTGGCTGCTTTTAGTTCTGATGGGGATTGGCTTGCAACGGTATTTTTTATTTTTTTTTCCCTGAAATTCATTTTGTTAAGTAATCTAACAATATTTACATCATTTTTTTCACGATAAGGTGGATAAACGTGAAGCAAAAGAAAATACAGGATCAGAAATTTCACTCAAATTTTGGAAATTTGATCCCAATACTCAACAGTAATAATTTTTTTTCCCCCACTTCTAACTTAGAATATAAATAAATAAAAAAAAGATACGAATTAAATACACGTGTTGAATCTCCTCACAAAAAAGACGTTTCATGTTTATTGTTTCAACCAGGTAAACAAGGAAATACTGTAGTAACAGTTGGTTATGATGGAAGATTTAAATTTTGGAATAGAATTGAAGGACTTTCAAAAAAAGGACCAGAAGAAAAAAGTTTTTCTTTTCTTTTTTCTTTCTTTCTTTCCTTTTTCCTTCTTTTATTCATACATTTTGACTTTGAAAAAATTAGGTACAAAAGTCAGTATGTGGGCATGTTCTGCAACAACTTTTTATCGTCAATATGTTTCACGTGATGCTTCTTTCTCTTTTGATGGTTCCATCTTAGCTGTTGCATATGATCAAGTCTTTTTCTTATTTTTCTTTTTTTTCTTATTTTGTTTTTTTTCTTTAATTTCAATAAAAATTAGATTATCACTCTTTGGGATCCTCAAACAAATAACTTAAAAATGACACTTTGTCATCCAGTTCCAAATTCTCCTATTTTAAAACTTTCCTTTATCCCTAACTCTCATTACTTAGTTTGTTATTCTGCTAGCTATTTATATGTTTGGAATATATTAACTTGTTCAAGTCAGTTTTCTTTCTTTCTTTCTTTTTTTTTTGGACCAAAAAAAAAAAAAAATACTTATTGTATTGTTCAATTTAGTTTGGTGGTCATATCAAGTCAATACTCGTTGTCTTGCAGTAAATAATCAAAAAGCTCAATTCGTAATTTGTGATGAGCCAGTAAATAAAAAATCTAGGATTTTATTTTTTTCACCAGAATCTCCAATTCCACTTTTTGTATACACAGATCTTCCTTACACAGCAAAATCTTTAACTTTTCTTCAAGATGATCAAAAGTATGACCTTTTTTTTAAAACTTCAGAGAAATCATTTTGATTTCATCTAATTCCTTTTTTTTTTTTTTTTCCTTCTTTTTTTAGGAATCAAGATATTTCTGGAGTTTTATTATTAAATGATGATAATTATCTTGAACTTTTACTTCCACATGATGGTTTCCAAGAACAAAAACAACTTGAAGATCTTAGAAAAGAAGACTCAAAAATTTTAGATCAAATCCTTCCAAGTTCGTTTGATCAAGGATCTAAACCAAAATATGAAACTGAATATGATGAAACTAAAGAAGTATCCAAAAGAGCAGGAGCATTGGATCAAAGAACTACAGTCATTGAACATGGAATTCTCAAAGCTAAAGAAGAAGCTAGAGAGAATGTTTTTAGTGCACCTTCTCATTTAATACCACCCCTTCCTATGATTGTAAATTCTTTCTTTGACTCAATTTTAATTCCTTCAAAAGTGTAAGTTTTCTTTTTTCTTTTTCTTTTTCTTTCTTTTCTTTTTTTATCAAAATTTTTTTTTCAATTTTAATAGAAAGGTGACTGATCAACAAGTAGAAACAAAAGATGATGGTAATCACTTTTTTTTTCAAACCTTCAAATGAAAATGAAATAAATAAATTGTAATAAAAATCATAGAAAACAAAGAACATGTAGAAGAACTTGAAAGCATGGAAGTAGATTCAAAAGAAACCCAAACTCAAACACAAACACAAATTAAAGCTAGAACCTCTGATGATATTCAATTTTCTCAACTTGAAAAACAATTTCGATTTATGATTCCATTTTTTCAAAAAGAAAATACAGGTTCAATTTTTTTAAATTTTTTATTGATTCCATTCAACAATCTTATTAACTATTTCTTTTTTTTAAAATAAAATTAATAGATCAAAAGAAGTAGTCTCCTCATTTTAGATTGCAAATCTTTCCCCTGTTAAAATTTTGGAAAAATAGAATTACAAAAGTGAAAAATAAAATAGAATAAAAATCATAAAACACTTTTCTTTTTGCTTTTTGATTTCTTTTTCAGATCTCTAACAAAAAAACAAGAGATAGAGTAACAAAGTGATTGCAAAAGAAAAAGTAAAATATTAAATAATTATTGAAAGTTTATTTGTTTAATTGATTGTTTTGAAAGAAAAGGAAAGGGTTAGGAGGAAGCCTCTCTAACCCACTAACAAAAATTGAGCTGTCGAGACATCCTTGACGGATGTTCGTGAATGGGTCCCTCTCACGGAAGTGCACTGGAAAAGGCCCCACCCAAGTCCGCAGCCTACTTGATCACCACGAACTCCAACCAGGTAAGTATGAAAAACCAAAACAAATCATCATGTTTCTAAATTTATTTTTTACATAAAATCATTTTTGATTATGGGATTTTTTTTGATTTTTGAAATTTTTTTTTTGATTTTTCACTGACTCAGGTTTTTTTTTTTTTCCCCCTCAATCTCATCGAATAAAAAATTGGATTTGATTAAAAACTTCAAGATGAATTGAATTGAAATATTTCTATCGACTAATATATATAATATATTATCTTTACAAAAAATTTTTGAAGTTTATTCCTTTTTCAAAACATGAGTTAAAGCAATTAAATTTTTAATTTCATTTTGTGTTGCTAAAGCATGAGCTTTCCATCTAATTTTTGAATTTTTATCTATTAAAAATGCATGTGCAGTGTATCTATTTGGCATTTCTAATTTTTTCTCAAATGTTGCGGTATCTCCGAGAAAGAAAGAAATATATGGCTAAATTATAATTATAAAAGAAAAGTTGAGAGAAAATGAAAATGAAATGAAAATCAAAAGAAAAAGAAAAGAAAAATAAAAAGAAAAAGAAAAAAGAGAATACATGTCTATGAGGAGGGTGAATAGTTTTGAGTTGTTTATTCAACATTGATCTAAAATATTTATAAAATGGTTTTAAAACTGAAACCTATTTGAAAATTTAATGAATAAATATTTGAGTTTATTGTGAAATAAGAGCATCAAAAGAAAAAAAAGAAAGAAGAAGAAAAACTAACTTGATAACATTGAACATCTTTATCATTTAAAAATTGTCCCATAAATGGAGTTACAAAACTTTCAACTTGAGGCTAATGATCCAAGAAAAGAAAAAAGAAAAAAAAAATAAATGAAAATTGAGAATTTTTTTCTTTTAATTCAATGAAAAAGGAATCTTACTCGAGTAAATTCACTCCAACCAATAAGTAATAGACTTACTTTTCCTTTAGTTGTTTCAGCAATATCATAATTTTCATCATTAATATTTGTGACAGGGAATGGGATCATTTTTAAAGATACCTGTTTTTAAAAAAAGAGAATTCAAAAATTCAGATTTGAATCAAATTTTGTAATTTGACAATAATTGAAGAACAATAAAGAATTACTTCTGGTCTAGTTAACTCATCTGAAGCTTCAAACTTTTTATTTTTATTCTCAAGAGCCTCTAAATATTTTGATGTGATAAAAAAGAAATTAGATTGAAAGAAAAATAAAAAAAATAAAACCTTTTGCTCCACGAAAATATCTTTTCCCTAGTTCTTGAAATCTATTATCATGAGTAAGAATTCAAGATCATCATATCCATAAAACAAATTCACAAAAGTTTGAAAAGATTATGAAAATATCAAAAGAAAAAATCAGAAATAAAAAATACATTAATTTTGATGGTTCCTTTTGACTTTGTTTCAAAACTGACATCCATCTAACTTGAACTCTGAGATCTAAAATTTAAATTGAAAATAAAAAAATAATAAGAAAATTTAGTAAATGAATCAATTGAATGTTAAAATTGAATCAATTAGAAGGTAAGATGAGAATCAGAATGAAAATCAAAGAAAGAAAGAAAAACCCACAATTTGCCATTTTTTTTTGAAGTTTTTTTTCTATTTCACTTCACCACCTTTTTGTGATTGTTTTTATAATAAAAAGTGGGAAAGTGAACAATAGAAAACAAGATGGAAGATTTGCTATTAGATTGCTGTGAACAGGGTGATGTTGATGAAGTATTCCAATTACTCCAAGATTCCACTATAAACACAAATAAAATCTATGAGAAGAATACACCTTTAATTATAGCTTGTAGGAATGGACGGACTGAAGTTGTAAAATTATTATTAAGTGATGAGAGAGTGGATGTGAATTTGGCTTCATTGAATACAGCGACTCCTTTTTATATTGCTTGTCAGGAGGGACATGTTGAGATTATTGAGTTGTTATTGAAGGATAAGAGAGTTGATATTAATAAAGCTACAATTGATGAGACAACACCTCTTCATGCTGCTTGTAGGAATAAACATGTGGAGATTGTAAAGTTAATATTAAGTGATAATAGGATTGAAGTTAATCAACAAACGGAAGGTGGGGCAACACCTTTTTATATTACTTGTCAGGAAGGACATGCTGAGATAATTGAATTGTTATTAAAGGATGAGAGAGTTGATCCAAATAAAGAAATGAATGAGGATGCAACACCATTGTATATTGCTTGTCAAGAAGGCCACCTTGATGTTGTGAGATTATTATTAAATGATGAGAGAATTGATGTAAATAAAGGAGATAATAAGAACGCAACACCATTTTTTGTTTCTTGTTGTCAAGGACATCTTGAAATTGTGAAGTTATTATTAAATGATGAAAGAGTTGAGATAAACAAATCAATGAATGATGGAATAACACCATTTTATATTGCTTGTTGTTTTGGAAGAGTTGAGATTGTGAAATTATTATTAAATGATCAAAGGATTGATCCAATTCAAGGAATGGTTGAAGAAGCAACACCTTTTTATGTTGCTTGTCAAGAGGGCCACTTTGAAGTTGTGAAATTATTATTAAATGATGGAAGAGTTGATATTAATCAAAGAGCTTATGGAGGTTCAACACCATTATCAATTGCTTGTTTTACTGAAAGAATTGAAATTGTGAAACTTTTATTATCTGATCAGAGAATTGATGTAAATAAACCAAATATTGAAGGTGAAACACCCTTTTTCATAGCTTGTCAAGGAGGACACCTTGAAATTGTAAAAGTATTCGTTAATGATCCCAAGATTGAGATAAATAAAGGAGATAAAAATGGTTTAACACCGTTTTGGATAGCTTGTTATCATGGACATATTAAAATTATACAATTAATTTTGGCAACTAGAAACGATGTTAACTTTACTTTATGTTATGGAAAAACTCCAATTGAAGTATCAAAAGATAGAAGTAACACAATTGAAGAAGAAGATGATGATGAAGAATCAGAGAGTAGAAAATTTAAAAGAACTAAAGATGATTATTTAGATATTGTTAAATTATTAGAATCTTTTGAAATGAATCCAAATGAAATTCAAACTCATTTAAGAATTCAACTTGGATTTGCTGGTAAATTTCTTTTGGATTAATTACTTTTTTTTTTTCCTTTTTTCAAAACTAAACTAAATTAAACAAATAAAATAAAAATAAAATATAAAGGTATTGATGCTTCCCTAATGTTTTCAATGATTGTATTACTTTCAGATAATTATTTAATACTCAAATAAAACATAATTTCAAAAAGAAAACAATCAGTCTCAATGATTATTAGTTAGTTTTGAAGAAAAAAAAAAAGCAATAATTTTAAACTTTTGGGAGGAATTGAGATTTTCTTTGTAATAAATTTGGAAGTTCAATTCATTGAATCGTTGATTCAGAGGTGAATTGAATTGGTTTGAAACTTTTGAAAAAATGAAAAGGGAATAAATAATCAATTTTCTCTTTGTACTTATTCCCTTTTTATTTTTTCATGAAAGAGATATGAAGGCAAAGAAGAAAGATACCAAGAAGTCTGAATTATACACCTTTATAACTCTTTTAATTTCAACTTTCTACTTAATTCTAACACTAAACAACTCTTTTAAAAAAGGTTCTTTCCTTCAGATATCTGTAGTTTTTGTTTAGGAGAGAAATATTGCGAGAGAACAAATGAAGAGGAGCAATTAATATCTTGTTATTTATGTGGTGCGAGTGGTAATGAATTTCAAATTTCAAATAGAATTCAAAACAATTTAAATGAATTAAATTGAATAATATTATTGTTATAATTGATGATAGGACATCCAAGTTGTTTGTTGTTCTCTCCTGAATTAGCTGAGGTTGTTAAAAAGTATCGATGGCAATGTATAGAATGTAAAACTTGTTCAAATTGTAATGAACCTGGAAATGATGTATGTTTCTATTCTTCTTCTTCTTCTTCATTATCTCTTTTGAAATAATTAATTATTATTAATAGGAATGTTTAATGTTTTGTGATTCATGTGATAGAGGATATCATTGTTATTGTTTGGATCCACCTTTAGAAACAGTACCTAAAGGTTTTCTTTCTTTTCTTTTTCTTTTTCTTCTTCTTTCTTATTTTTATTTTCATTTCATAATTTAAATAGGTGATTGGTCTTGTTTAAGATGTACAACAGGAAATCAATCTTCTCCTTCAAAACAAACACCAGAAAAAAAGAGAGATAAAAGGCAATCAGAAAAAAGTAGAAGTCGTTCAGCTAGCCTTGAAAGAGGAACGCCTGAATCATCTCGAAAATCAATGAGAAGAGAGAAAATTGAAAATGAGAGATATGAAGAAAAGAGTCAAAATGAAATTTCAACATTTGAGAAGAAAACTCAAGCTCAAAATGATTTCTTTCAAAATTTTGTGATCGATTTTAAATTTGATAAACAAATTGATATTTTATCAGAGCCACAACTTTCACATCCTGATCCAACTGATGTTTTTTGTTTTCAAGCCGCTTTCAAGCAAACAAATGTGAGATTTTATTTGATTTGATTTTTATTTATTTATTAATCTCACCAAAAAAATAAATAATCTAAATAAAAAATAAAAAATAGTATGAGTTTCAACATAAAATGAAAGGACGTCCAACTCATGGATCAAAAGTAGAACTTGTTCAATTTGGAAAATATGAAATTAATACTTGGTTCACAGCTCCATATATTGAAGAAGGATATCAAACAAAGCTATTTATTTGTGAATTTTGTCTGAAATGTTTATCTTCTTCTGCTGTTTATTTGAGACATAAATTAAAGTGTACTTTAAAAAGACCTCCTGGTGATGAAATTTACCATAAAAATGGATTATCTGTATATGAAGTTGATGGAAGGAAAAGCACTGTAAATTATTATTCATTATTATTCATTTATTTTTATCCAAATCTAATTTTATTTGTAGGTTTATTGTCAAAATCTTTGTCTTTTTGCAAAAATGTTCTTAGATCATAAAACATTACTCTATGACGTTGAACCTTTTTTATTTTATGTTTTAACTGAAAGAGATAAAACTGGTGATCATATTGTTGGATATTTTTCAAAGGTAAGAAAAGAAAAGAAAAGAAAACTTTTTTTTTGTTTTGTTTTTCATTAATTAAAATTAAATATAATCAGGAAAAAAGATCAATTGTAAATAATGTTTCATGTATAGTAGTATTTCCCATTCATCAACAAAAAGGATACGGAAATTGGCTGATTGATTTCAGTATTGATTATTCATTTTTTTTTTTTTTTTTTTTTAAATTTTT
>ERZ778024.3560-NODE-3560-length-11153-cov-5.005587_pt1 | contig 11153 bp, 20 predicted proteins | sample MGYA00375754_ERZ778024 | MGnify/ENA primary metagenome ERZ778024 (study PRJEB29350, sample SAMN05389827) | bioreactor metagenome | isolation source: Thiocyanate bioreactor | place: South Africa: University of Cape Town | collected 2014-02-18 ... | reverse complement strand
GAGGGCCTTGTAACGAGGGCCGTCAGGAGCCGTATCCTTGCCGCGCCATGGAACGTTGGTGAAATTGTCTGGGAAGCCCTGAAGGCGCTCGCATTCGATCGGCATGAGGCGACGGACGGCCCACTGCTGGGCGACATAGCTCTGTTGCTTCATGCCGGGTTCAGCAGCCAGAGCGCCGACCACCTGACCGTCACCGCCAACGAGGCGTATCTCATCGCGGCTGTTTTGAGCAAAGGCGATGGCACCGACACCCATCCCGGCACGCCCACCGTTGGGTGTCAAGATAGCGTTCGCTGTGCCGTCCTGACGCCACTCGATATCGGGTTCGCCATCTCGACCGCGAATTGCCAGCGTGAGCGGAACCGGCACGATAGGCGTCCCTCTCCCCGTCCCGTCTTCGCTGGCATCAAAACCCTCACCGCGTAGCGCGTGGGCCACCAGCATCGTCGCAGCAGTTTCAGCGCCCATTCCGGGTTGGCGCTCCCCACCAGTCGAATTCCCGCCGGCCGGCAACGTAGATGCAATTTCTGCAACAAATGTCTCGACTTCAAAGTCCTGGCGTTGACCATGGGCCGTCAGGGCCGTCGATATGTCGATGGGTCCAGAGGTGTTGCCACCACCATATGCGGCGGCTACCCCGCCTGGACGTTTGGCGCGAAGTGCGTAAGCCACGCCCGGGTCCAAGCCTAGACCGCTTCGCTCGGCTGCGGTGCCTCCTGCTCCTTCTCCATCACGGTCGAAGCAATCTGGGCTAATGCCATACGAAGCTCTCGTGGCAGAACCTTCTTGCGAGCTTCGGCGCGGCGCAGAATCCCCGCGCATGCCTTCGGGCTCAAGTAATACCGCTGCAGCACGTCGCCAGTCTCCAAGATATCCGACAAGGAAGACACGGCGCCGTCGCTGTGGGACGGCACGAGCGAAGTCGTCCACTCGGATATATTGAGCGTCAAGAACCCGGTAGGCGAACCCATACCCGCATTCTTGAACGAAGCTGAGGAACGTGGCGAAGTCGGCGCTTTCGAGCCCTTCGTCGCCTTCGTCTTCTTCGCCTTGTTCATCATCTGTGTGAGAGGAAAGGACACCGGGGACGTTTTCCCAGACGATCCAACGGGCGCGCAGGCGGCGAGCCAATGCGAGATATTCGAGGGCGAGGTTGCCGCGCGGATCATCCAGTCCGAGACGCTTTCCAGCGACGGAAAAGGACTGACAAGGGGTTCCTCCGACCAGAAGGTCAATAGGTCCTGCGTCTGGGCCGATCGTCGTGAAGTCGCCATAGTTCGGGATTCCGTTCTTTGCCAGCGGCTCGCCAGGCATGTTTGATCCATAGTGGTGAGCGAGGACCGCAGACGGGAATGCCTCGATCTCGGAGAAGAAGGCAGGCGTCCAGCCAAGCGAATGCCAGGCCATTGTCGCCGCCTCGATTCCTGAGCAGACAGATCCGTATCTCATCTCATTCCCCGCTCATGATCCATTCAGCCCGATCAGCCCACTTATTCGCCCGAGCCCGCCACCGGTTCGCCAGACGAGCGCGCAGCGAAAGCGGCAACCTTTTTGTCCAGCGCAGCCAGACGGGCGCGTAATTCCTGTTGCTCACGATGGGCCTCCTCGATGATCGCTGCCTTGAGCGCTTCCATTTCCTCAGCGTCGATCCGGCGGGCGGTCCCGTCCCGGATCGATCGAATTCGTCTCGGGGTCACTTCCTTCGTCACCTTGGGGCTGACGAAGCGATATGCCGCGAAAATCGCTCCCTTGACCGAGCCATAACGGCTCTCCGGGAACGCCTCTTTCAAAAGGTTTTGTGCGTAAAAAGCGTCACTCATAACCTTGGCTCTCTTTGCCGAGTCCTTGTCACTCATTGCCGACAACTTGGCTGTCTCCTGTGCGATACCTCGTCTCGTTCAACGGAGACTTCAGATGCACCGGAAAGATGATGATCGCGACGAAGGGGAACGCCTTGCCGGGCCTTCGCCCTTCGTCGCCGGCTCAGACCGCCGCCTGAATGCCGTAATTCCATTTCCGCAGAGCCGATCCGCCGCTATTTCGGCCTCTGCTGCTGGTGGCGAACCGCCGTCGTCACCAGCCTCCTTTGTTTCTCTGGGATCTGCGACGGCTGCAGTTGTCATGCGCCTGTCGAAAAAGTTCCCAAGAATAAAAGTGCTGACGCAGACCACGCGGGAGGGGGAAACATGATCTGCGTCAGCTACGGGCGCAGCGCTGTGAGCGCCGCCGCACCCATTCGAATTCAGTATTTTCGGAAGTGGCGGTCATCGCCTTCGACCGCGCCTGAGTTTGAGACTTCGGGATCGCGCGGCTTGATGTGCTTGATAAGAACAAGGCCAGCGCCAAAGAAAAGGCCGGTGACGATCGCGATGGCGAAGCAGACAAATGCTGTGGTCATGACGCCCTCCGAAGAAAGGGCTCTTTGCCGTGTGCGATCAGGATTTCGTCGATGCGCGCGAGGATCTTATCGCGACCAAGCATCTTCGGGCGCCCACGCTGCCCGACCGGCGTCAGGGAATAAAATGTGCGTTCCTTCCGAAGGATATAACCGAAGGATAGCATCAGATTTTGCAGGTAGAGCCAGTCTTGGGAGAAGCCTCGATCGAACCGACGAACGCCGTGCTCAGCAATGAAGGCGGCCGCCATGGCGGTAACATCGGCATTTGCTGCGCTCTTTCTCGGATTCCGGAAATTGAGAACGTTCATGCTGCCCTCGCCTGGATTTGAGTTTCGATTTTGGCTGGTCGCGCTGCCTGTACCCGGTCGTGCGGCGTTCGTCCTTCGACGGCTTTTTGAGCAACAAGGCAGATGCCTGCGGAGAGCTTCTTCATGCCGCGCTCTCCTGCATCGCCTTCTTGCAGGTCCAGCAATGGTCTCTCGTGCCGCTGCCGCACATATCCGGGCTCTGGCAGTGAGGTCTAAGAACGCGGGTCTTATTGGGGAGGACGGCCTGCCGATCCTCCCCGTTGTTCGAGGTATTGCCCTGCTGCTGCCCGGGCGCGCGCTCTACGCTGCTGGCTACATGATCGCCTCCTGTGTTGGCGGCGGCGCTACTCGTTTCGTCCTTCGGATTTACGCGCTCGGCGCTGGGGGCTCCGGCTTCGCCTTGAGAGGCCGGAGAAATTTCGGAAATGAAGTTGCCGGTGAGGGTCTGACCGGCTTCGTCTTCCGACACGTCGCAATGGTGCCTGCTTTCCCCTGCGACCGAGGAGCGTCCGTCGAGCACCTTCGGACCTACGACGGTTCCGCTCTCGGCACCGACAACTGTCACGGTTTCGTTCCCGTCCGTCTGGCTCTCAGGGTAGCGACCAGCTGCCTGCCGGTGATCCTCAACACTGCCTTTCAGCGTACCGCTCTCATCGCCACCGGTTGTTTTCAGATGATGCGGGTGTTCGTATTCGTCTGCCTCTTCCCGTTCGATCATGATATCGACGGCAGCCATCAGCGCGGAGCGACCGGCTTCGGTCTGCGTGCCGGTGACGCCCTGCTTGGCGAGGCGTGGGTTGATGCCTTCGAGGATTTCGCCTGTCTCGGCGTCAAATTTCTCAATGTTTTCTCGCGTGGCGCGCGGTGCACGAGGCGACGTCGTGATCTCCTCGAAAATCTCATCGATCAGCGCATCTTTCTCTTCGACGGCCATCGGATCTTTCTTGGCGGCGCGACGACGCTTGATCGCCGCCTTGATGGCCTCGATCTCGGTCTTGATGTTTGCTTTGTCCATGCCGCTAGCGACGAGCTGTGCGCGGTAGGCATCAAAGCAATCCTTCTTGCCGGTGTTCATGTCGGCGATCTGCTGATCGTATTCGTCGATCTCATTGGCGAGAGAGGTACGGGAAATCATTCAAACCTCCCCCAGCCATTCGGAGGCGCCATGCTGGCATTTCCCAACGGGTGCCCAGCACGAGGCACATCCGCCAGCCGGAATAGATTCTCGCTCAAGGACGGCAATCCATTTCGACAAATTGCTCAACGCCGCCTGATACAGAGCCTTGCGGGCGGAAGACGGATTGCGGCATCCCAGTGGCTTAGCAATTTCCATCACGCGGAAATCGCCGATTTTCGACAGGATATCCTGGACGCGCTTCTTCTGGTCGCGAATCCGATGGAAAGATTCAGAATGTTCTTTCTGCTTAGCTTTGCGCTGTTCTGCGACGTACCTGTCAATCTGCGCGTCTATATTGCCCCGCTTGGCGAGCGGGATATTCAGAAGACCGTGATCGAGGCGTTCCGTCTGAAGGATGTCTTCTGTAATGGTCTGGGCTTCGGCGGTCATGCTGCGGTCTCCGGCAAGAGTGCCTCGACCGTAACGCCGGTTGCCCTGCTGATTGAGAGTGCCAACGGTAGTGAGGGGGTGACCTGCTTCCGACGAATTTTCGTAATCATCGAGCGATCGCACTTCACAATCGCGGCCAGAGCCGCGTCGGTGGTTTTTGTTTCATTCATGTGTTCGGCGAGCGTTTTCATGCCGCCAAATGTGAATGTGATGAACGTGAATGTCAAGCACAATGTGAATGTGAATGCATAGAGTGACCAAGATGGCCATGAGATAATTGATGTATGGCACCAGTGAAAAAAGAATTGGCCAATCTCGGTCGCACCTACATCGCAGAATGGCGGGAAAGCCGTGGCCTCACCCAGGAAGAGCTTGCGGAGCGTATCAGCATGTCGCGAAGCACCCTTTCTAAAATCGAGACATCAGACTCCCCCTACACACAGCGCACGCTCGAAGCGATTGCGCTGGCGCTCGGGTGCAAACCTCACGATTTATTGATGCCCGTCGCCATCCGGATGGAAAAATCTCCGGAAGATGCTCTCAGGTCGGCAATGTTAGCCTATGGTGTCGATCATGGACAGATTGAAAGAGCGATGAAAATTATCGCCACATTTATTCCCTCTACGGCAGACGAGGAGCGATCAGGACAAACTCCGCCTGATGATCAATCTCAACTCGCCAATCGCCCCCATGAATCAGCGCCATCAGAGTAGAAATCTCAGCAGCCTTGCGTTTGATCACTGTCTCGGGCGGAGCGGGCGCATCAGCGCCGGCAGCCGCAAAGAGGCCGGCGACGATCTCATCATTGCGAGTTTTATATTTGGGCTTGATCTGATGGAAGATCGCCATAATAGCCCTCAAGCCCGTTCCATGGCACTGACTTCCTCCGGAAGGTCCTTCCCATGAGCAAAGATCAGCTTGGGATCGCCATAGTCGCCGGTTTTGGGATTTCCGTCTCGCATGAAGGCGATAACCATGGTCTTTGTCAGCGCCATGCGTTCGGCCATTCAGCGTGCATGATTGATGCTTTGAGCCTGGATAGGTGTGTCGGGAACGACGCCCTCTTTGCCAGAGCTGAAGGATTGAACTACGAAATACGATGCCATGTTCCCACCTCCTTAACGCGAGAGTTTGCTAATTCATGACTCGAAAATTAGAACAAGACAAGAACAAATTATGAAATTTTTCCTAACAGGAGAATTCAGTTTGATGCGCAATCTGGTGATTTTGACGGTCGGCATGTTGGGAATATCTACACCATGTCTCGCGAAAGATAGCGGCAATCTCGCAATGCAACTCGGAAGAACGTTGGCAGCGGAACAGATATGCGACCTGACCTTTGATCCGGATGCTATAGCTAATTTCATTAAGAAGAATGTTCCAGAAAATGACATGGAATTCAGTGATCTGGTTAGCGGCTCTACAGTTCTGACGCAATCTGGCGCTCAAAGCATGTCCGCCTCCTCAAAGGTAGCATTCTGCACGCAAGAGGAGCGTGTAGCGCACTCTTTGGGGTTCATAAAGTAACAAGCCATGGCTCATGATCATCCCATCCTATCCGCCGGCGCTGTAGCGCTCTCAAATTCCGCGACGCTCGCGGCACTGATCGGCCACCTGCGTCGGATCGGAGTTGTTACCAAGGAAGCCGAGCGTGAAATCTACGAAGACGCCCTGCAGATGCTTGAGGAAAGCCAGGGCGATGACGACAGCGGCGTCTTTGCTGCAGCTCGGGAGCTGATCGAGGAGCATTTGCGACCCCAGTGATTACCAAATAAATTTGGTAGACTTGTGATTATTTTTTGGTAGTATGGGCTCTCACTCACGGAGAGCAAATATGAACAGAGCAGAGACTATCGTAGCTCGCTTCGGGAGCCAGTCGGCCTTGGCTGAAGCTCTCTCAATACGGCAAAGTACCGTTCAATATTGGTGTTCCAAGGGGGCAATTCCTCAGAAGTGGCACGACAAAATCGTAGCCGTCGCCCAGATGCGTGGTGTTCATCTTCAGCCGTCAGAACTTTTCCCGCCTGGGCATAAGCCGCCGACAAAGGCGCACATCAATGATTCCGAATTTGATGATGGAGAAGTTCTTCCACCTCTGCCGGATTCTCCATTCGCAAAATGGCGGGGTCAAATTGATCTGGGCGGCGATCTACTCGACTGCTACGTTTTGGACACTGCGCAACGCGTCATCGCACTTAGGTCGGCGGTAAAATCATTTGCTGGAGTTGAATCTGGTAACCTGGGCAACTATATCGGGGTTACCGGCCTAAAACCTTTTATTAACAGCGACTTGATCCTGGGCGAATTAGTTGATTTCGCCATACCAGGAACGCAATTTCGCGGATCAGGGCTTACCACTGAACACTTTGAGTTGATTTGCAGAGGCTATGTTCAGGCACTCTACAAAAACGCTCCCATGACAGATCGTCAGCGTGAAATTGCAATCAAGTGTGCCGTCATCACTTCCGGATTAACCCGTATCGGACTCGATGCGCTTATTGATGAAGCCACCGGATATCAATACGAAAGGGCCGAAGATGCCCTGCAGATCAAACTGCGAGCATTTATTGCTGAAGAGCTTCGGGCTTGGGAGAAGACATTTCCTGACGAGCTTTGGGAAGAATTTGGACGCCTAACCAATTGGCAAGGCGATCTGAAGAGTAGGCCCAAATATTGGGGCAAGCTCGTTATTGAACTTATCTACGATACCCTCGACCCTGATGTGGCCAAGTACTTGCGGGAAAATCGTCCTCCTCCAAATGTTCGCTGGCACCAGAATCTAACCGAAAATCTAGGCGTAAGGCAGCTTGTCTCTCGGTGCTTTGAGGTTGTAGGGCTGTCAAAGTCATGTAGAACCATGAGCGAGTTACGCAAGAAGGTTGCGCATCATTATGGGAAGCAATCCATGCTCTTCAACATTTATGACGAATAACCCGCTTCGGCGGGTTTCTTTTTGCCTATTCCCCTTCTGACAGCCCCCTTTAGAGCCCGCTTCGAGCGGGCTTTTTGGTGCCTACAATTCAGCATCGTAAAAATCACTGTTCATGTCATTCACTTTTTGATTGACTTGAATGTGAATGTAATGCACATTTATCTCATCAACAGCGCACCGAATGACCCCGCCAACCGGCGAAGCAGAGAAACGGGCGCAAGATGAGGGAAGCAAGAATGTCGACCAGACTGACGAAGGATATACGCGAGGCAATCGCCAAGGACTTGATCAAGCATCGCTTCGAGGATGCTGTGAAGAATGTGTATGCCCAGCGCGCCGCACTTGCCGATGCAGTCTATCGAGACATCTATACCAAAACGCAACGCGAGCAGATCGAAGCCCTTCCTGACGGCATGCTGCCCACCGTCGACGACCTGAGTGTCAACTTCGGTACATCATACACCCATGTCTATTTCAGCGGCTACTCTTACGGCGACCTGAACAAGGTTGTCTCTGCCGATCGCACCGGATCGTATCGCCGTGTTTATTACAAGCACAAGGGCGGTTCGGTGAAGGTGTATGACGCCACGCATAAGCTGGCCGTCGAATATGATCGCCTATCAGGCGTAGCCGCCGACCTCGTGAACGAAATCGATGTAGCCCGGCGATCCGCCATCGCCGCGATGGCCTCTGTCGGAACTATCAAGCGTTTGATCGAGGCATGGCCCGAGGTTGCTCCTTTTGCGCGTCGATTTGATGTCGAGCGCCCTCAACTCCCGATGGTTCAGACCGACAAGCTCAACAAGATTTTGGATCTCCCGGTCTCAGAAGCCGCCTGATCCAATTCGGCATCCGCTCTTCACTGCAGCGGATATCGAAAGTGATCAACGCGCTACGGCGCAGGAGGAATGGGAAATGGCAAAGCGCATCGAACATATCGACATCGAGGTTGGAGCCCGCATTCGGGATTTCCGCAAGATCCGTGGCGTCACGCAGACTGAGCTTGCAACCGCCCTCGGCGTCACCTTTCAGCAGGTGCAGAAATACGAGAAGGGCACCAACCGCGTTTCCGTCGGCGCTCTCGTCGCAATATGCCGCACGCTGAATATCGAGCCCATGGATTTACTCGGCGTCTATTTCGGTGACAGCGAGAACGCTGCGACGCCAGCCCTTCTCGCCGAGGTCAAAAATCTCCGCACCAAGCTTTCCGACATTCAACAGCTCTGCGCCTGACACGCGGGATTTTGAGGCTACGGCAATGACCACATGCCAATTCAACTTCGATGAAGTCAAGATGCCCGGCTATGGCGAAGGTGTCCTTCTTTATGGCACTGCCACGCTCGAGAGCGATTGCGAAGACGACAGCTATTTCTACGTTGCTTCCATCCAGATCGGTAATCGTGTTCTGACACGACCGAGCCGGATAAACAGCGCGCACGTCGTCGACGACTTCTTCTTTACCGAGATCGCCAATCAGATCGAGAGCGACAAGACGGCTGTCGGTCGTAATGCGGCTGATGCTTGGACCGATGCAGTCGCCGGCAACGTCGAGCCGGTTCCGGCTCTTCGCCGTCGCGCCGGCATGCCATTGGGCTTCGTCCCCGAAATCTCCCCGACGCGCCCCTATGTCATGGAGGCTGCGGAATGAGCGCGTCGCACAAGATTATCGAAGATGGCGGTCCGGCTTTCGGTCATGCTGTCGCTACCGTAGACGGAAATGGCAATCCGCTGTCCATCGGCGATGTTGAGCGCAATCCTGTGGGCATGAGCCTTCGCGACTGGTTCGCCGGTCAGGCTCTGGCTGGCTCGCTCGCCGGCGAACCGGGATCACACCTCATTCCCGAGCGCCTCGCACCCGACTGTTACGCTCTTGCCGACGCCATGATCGCCGCCCGGAAAGGCGGTGTACAATGACGCGCTGCGACTTCCGCTCCCACCGCGAATGCGACTGCCCTGCCGGCAAATGCCAGCAGCAGGTCAGCCAGCCCGCTCCGGTCATCACCTTCACCGCCAAAGAGCAGTTCTTCGCCATGGCGATGCTCACCCTCTTCATGACGATCATCAGCTTCGCAGTTCTGTCCCGCGTCGACCACGTCATCAAGGTTCAGGATCTCGATCGCCAGGAGCAAATTACATGGCGGAAGTAGATTTCCACGTCGCTCGCCAAGCCGAAGCAGCCAAACGGCTGTTGGCGAATTTGCGCTCCCAAGGCGTCGATGACGACCAGGAACTTGTTGCCGACACGATCGAAGGTGAGACGACCCTTCTCGAGGCGATACGGACCGCGCTCGACGAGATCGACGAATGCGAAATCCAGATTGTCGGGCTCAAGGCTAAGGAAGACGCATTCTCCGACCGCCGAGTTCGACTGGAAAAACGTGTTGATCGCATCAAGGCGACGATCGAACAAGCCATGCTCGCGACCGATCAGGTCAACTTCAAGCTGCCCACCGGAACGCTAACTCTCACGAAGCGTGCTCCGGGCCTTATCATCACAAACGAGGCAGACATTCCAGCCGACTTTTGGATTGAGCAAGAGCGCCCCGCTCCAAAGCTCGATCGAAAGGCACTCTTAAAAGCCCTGAACGACAAAATCCCTGTGCAAGGTGCAGGTCTCGACAACGGCTCCTACAGCCTATCGCTGCGAAGGAAATGATCATGAACGCCATTACTCGTTTCGATATGACCCCCAAGCAGATCGCTTTGATCAAGGATACGATCGCCAAGGATTGCAACCGAGATGAATTCGACCTGTTTTGCGAGGTGGCGAAAGCCAAGGGACTTGATCCCTTCCTCGGGCAAATCATTCCAATGGTCTTTTCCAAGACTGACGCCGAAAAGCGGAAAATGACCATCATCATCACCCGCGATGGTCAGCGCGTCATTGCGCAGCGTTGCGGCGATTATCGTGCAGCATCCAAACCGCCTACCTACGAGATCGACAAAGACTTGGTGTCTCCTACCAACCCGCTCGGGATTGTTTCGGCAACTGTCTATCTCTGGAAACAAGACCCGAAGACGAGCGAGTGGCATGAAATCGCCGGACAAGCGTATTGGGATGAGTTCGCGCCGATCAAACAGATGCCGACCGGCGGCTACGAGTATGTCGATACCGGAGAAGTCTGGGCCGACAGCGGAAAGCCGAAGAAGAAGAAGGTCGCGAAGGGCGATATCGTTCTCAAACTGGACGATAGCGGGAACTGGTGCCGTCAGCCTCGCATCATGATTTCCAAATGCGCCGAGATGCAGGCCCTGCGCGCCGGATGGCCGGAAGAGTACACCGGTCTTTATGGCGAAGAAGAAATGGATCGCGCCAAGATCATTGACCTGTCCGCAACTGAAATCGTCGAGCAGGAACGCGAAGAACACCGCTTGCGCGCCGTCGGCGCCAAGGACGCGATAACCGTCACCTGGGGTGATAACTGGACTCTCGAAAATGTTCCTGTTGGGAAATTTGCGGATCGCGCCCTTGAATTCATCAATAGCGAGCCTGCCGACAAAGTTACCAAGTGGAGCGATGCCAATCGCGAACCTCTACGCGAGTTCTGGGCTCGAAGCCCTGCCGATGCGCTGGAGGTCAAGAAGGCCTTGGAAGCCAAAATTGGCAGTAGACCTTCCACGAAGGCGGCTTGACCATGAGCCAAACCGTCATTCTCCATGGCCCTAGCCAAAAGGTTTTCGCCCACAGCCTTATAGAGAAAGCGCCCGTTGACGCCATCCTAACCATCCGCGAGGCGAAGCGCACCATCGACCAAAACGACAAGATGTGGGCCATGCTGTCAGATGTCAGTCGCTCCATGCCTGACGGGCGCCGGCACACGCCCGAGGTCTGGAAGACACTATTCATGCATGCCTGCGGCCACGCGGTCCAATTCGAGACCGGGCTCAACGGCCAGCCCTTCCCGACAGGGTTCCGGTCATCGAACCTGACAAAATCCCAGATGAGAG
>ERZ778024.3546-NODE-3546-length-11206-cov-5.628284_pt1 | contig 11206 bp, 13 predicted proteins | sample MGYA00375754_ERZ778024 | MGnify/ENA primary metagenome ERZ778024 (study PRJEB29350, sample SAMN05389827) | bioreactor metagenome | isolation source: Thiocyanate bioreactor | place: South Africa: University of Cape Town | collected 2014-02-18 ... | reverse complement strand
GATTCTTCTCTTTTCAATGATGGTAATATCAATTGAATTGGTTATGAAAAAGTGGCTTCTTAAAAGCTCATACATAAATCACTTGTGAATTTAAGTTTTTTGAGATTTTTTTTTTTTTTTTTTTTTGTTTGAATTTTTTTTTTATTTTTAATAAGTAAAACATTGATTAATTAATCATTTTTTTTTTTTTGAAACATCAATCAATTCTTGAAATCGCAGAAAAAAGAATATGAACATGACATCTTGCTGATTCGATTCAAACAATTTTTTTTTTTTTTTTTTTAATTTTTAAAATTTGAAGGATGAAAAGCTCTTTACTTTGATAAACTTCAACCAAGAAACCAAAAATAATTTCATTGAATTTGGAAAGTTATTGGAAAAAAAGGGCGGGAAAAATAAATATATAAACAAACATGGCGGAATGGAGTTCGCTTTCTGAAGCGATTCTTGAGCAGAACCTCCAACTGTTTCAACAACTTATCCAATCTGAGGATATTGATATCAACTTGGATGAGGAGACAGGTGAGATTCCGTTGATACTAGTCACTGTATCTGGTCAACTAGATATGGCGAAATTGTTATTACTCCATAAGGATATTAGGGTAAATGAGGTGGATATGTTTGGTTGTAGTGCATTTTTTTGTTGTTGTGCGGAGGCACAGAATGAAGCTGTGAAGCTCTTACAGAAGGATTCAAGACTTGATGTCAATTTGGGACAGAATGAAGGAGCGACTCCATTTTATGTGGCTTGTCAGGAAGGAAATTTTGATATTGTGAGGCAGTTGTTGAGAAATCCAGATGTTGATGTTAATAAATCAATGAAAAAAGGAGAATCACCATTATTTGTAGCGTGTCAATGTGGAAGATTGGATATTATTAAATGGATGTTTGCTTCAGATAGGGATATTGATTTGAATCAAGCTTCGAATAAACAATTAGCTTTGGATTATGCAATTCAAAATCAATATGAAAAAGATGTTCTACTTTATCAAAAAGCCACTTCCGATTTTGTTTCCCCTATTGATGCTGCAAGGATAATGGAATTTGATCAAATTATAGAATTGATAGAAGCATTTGAAGCAAATCCGACTTTAATGAGAGAAAAATTAAGAAAAGATATGTACTATTATGGTTGATTTTTTTTTTTTTTTTTTTTTTTTTTTCAATCTCAAAAAGATTTAAATTTTTTTTTTTTTTTGGAAAAATAATAATAGAAACAGAACTTGAAGCAGCAGCTGAACAAGGAAATCTTGAAAAAGTTAAAGAATTACTTTCTCAACCTGGCATTCAAGTAAATAAACTTTGTGGTGAATATTTAAGGACAGCTTTTCATACAGCATGTTCAGAAGGATATTTAGAAGTAGTTCAAGAACTCTTAAAAGATGATCGAGTTGATCCAAATTGTTTAGATAATGAAAATTTAACAGGTTTCTTTATTGCATGTCTTCAAGGAAAGACAAATGTTGTGGAATACCTTCTTAAGAATCCATTAGTAAATGTAAATTATTCTACCCCAGAAGGAATTTCAGCCTTGTATATTGCTTGTGAAGTTGAACAAGTTGATGTGGTTCAAATTCTTTTAAAAAGTCCATTAATTGAGGTTAACCAATCTTCTATTGATGGAACTTCTCCTTTTGCAGTTGCATGTCAAACTGGAAATCTACAAATTTTGAAAGCACTACTAAAAGATCCTAGAGTAGATATCAATCAAACTGATATCCAATATGTACCACCTATATCCCCAATTATTTTTGTATCTAACATCGAAGCTTTAAAATGGATTATTGCTAGTGGAAGGAAACTTGAATTGAATCCTAATCAAATAACACATGCTAAATTACATTGTGAAAGAAATTTTTTTGAACTTCTTCAACGTTATTATGAAAACAATGAAGAGGGAATATTTTTTTCCCAGAAAAGTCTTGGAATTCTAGGTTTTTTCTTTTTCTTTAGTTTTTCATCGATTTTCATTTTTAACTTTTTTCAAAAATAGAGCAAAAAGCTTTGACATTCTTTGTAGTTAGTGTTCTATATACCGATGAATATTTCACTATTTCAAAATCCCATACCTCTATCTTCAAATATTTCGAGATTATCAAGAAACTTCCACTAGAATTACAAATGATACTTTCATATCGTTCTTTTGGATTAAGAAAAGAAATCATGAAAAGGGATCAATATGAGCATATTTTTCGATCTATTTTAAACAATAATTGAAGTTGTATTGTGATTTTATTATTAAAAAAAAAAAAGTTGAATAGAATATGTATGATTTCGTTCTTTCTTTTTGTCTTTCTTTTTTAGACTTTGAAACAAAAAAGAAAATTAAATTCTGGTTATTTTTATTTCATTTTTTTTCAATTCATTTACACGATTTTTTTTTTTAGCTATTATTATCTTAGAATTATTTTGTTTATTGAAATAGATGAAATTTTGATGAACTACCTGAAGAGTTTAGACCAAAGTTTGGTGATTTTATAATTTTGATTCAAGATCCCATTATGGGTATGATCAGAATAATTATTTTCTGAATCTTCAATAAAAAGTTTTCTCTTGACTGATTCTCGAGATTGATTTGAAACTTGGGATGTTTTGTTACGAAAATTGACAAGAACTTGACAATGAATTAAGTTGATGAAAGAAGAACGAAAAATTGAAAAAAAAAAAAGAAAGAAAACTTGAGGGAGATGATTGATGAATGGAAGGTGTCAGTGGAGTCCAAATTGCTTGATGAGGATTCTCTATTGGAACAACAATTTTCTCTTCAACAAAGGAAATTTCTTCAATTTTTTCTTGAGTTGTTGATTTTTGATGAATATTATTTTGAATTGATTCTTTTCCATTTGGTTTTGTTTCAGTTTCTAATCGAGATTCTTTTTCAGGTTGATTTTGGATTTCTCCTTTGAATGGAAATTGTAATGCTGGAGTTTTTGCACTCAATTTCACAGAATACTTGTTTGAAGAAGCAATTAGAGGTTGATTGTTAGATATAAATGTGTACATATTTTGAAGTGGCCAAGGTTTTTTGTCTGCATTCGATTATTATACGAAGGAAAAAAATAAAAAGAAAAAAATTTATGCCCATCACTGCAATAAAAAATTTCGATTCTAATGATTGATTAATAATCTCATTCTGAAGGATTTGAAGGATTAAAATCTATTGAAAATTAAATTAAATGAAGTTAAATTCTGAACTTTAAAAAAAAAGTTATTTTATACCTGCAAATCATAATTAATTTCAGGATCTTGAAAATCAATAATTTCTTCATGAGGCCTTGAAATATAAATTCAATTTTTTTTTGAGTTCAAAATGCTGTATTTTTTTATAAAAAAAAAATTTCAAAGAAAGATACTTTTCAAATGAAACAGAAACTTGCATGATCCTTTCTCGTTTATAAACAAGGAGACGAGTTGAGGGAATAGTCCAAGGTTGAGAGAACATCTAAGTTGAATTTTTTTTTTTGATTGTTGACTTCGACTTGTTCGTTTTCCCACGTGATTCAATGACTGCCAAAACAAAAAAAAAAAAAACAAACAGTTGAACCAATGACTTCAAGACTTGAATCTCTCAATAACCACTTGACTCCCTGCACTCAAGTTTGCTTTTCAATACTTACTTTCAATTCTCTTCTTCTTTCCTCACCATTTGTTTCTTGAATTTTCTTCTTCGTTTTTTTTTTTTTTTTTTTTTTTTTTTTTTTTTTTTTTTGTCATTTTATGTTATCAATAATGAATAAATAAAATAGGATGAACCAATTTCTTCAAAACCTTTGAAAGTATTGATTACAGGTGGAGCTGGTCAAATTGCATATTCATTAATTGGGTAAGTTTCACATTTTTTGTTGCTGTTATTGTAAATTGTAAAAAATAATGAATAAAAATTAGAATGGTTGCATCTGGTCAAACATTTGGACCAAAACAAAAAGTCATCATTCATCTTTTAGAGATCCCTGCAATGGCAGAGAAACTTAGAGGTGTGGCAATGGAAATTGAGGATTGTTCATATCCTTTAGTAAGTGGAATTTTAACGACTAGTAATGAAAAAGAAGCATTCACGTATTTTTTTTTTCGATTTATTTATTTATTTATTTTTGAGATTGAAATTTGGAATCATATAGAAATGTTGATATTGCTTTTTTAATTGGAGCTTTCCCAAGACAAAAAGGAATGGAAAGAAAAGATTTATTAGTTAAGAATGCTGAGATTTTTAGAGCTCAAGGAAAAGCTCTTGACTCTTTTGCTTCAAGAAATGTAAAAGTTGTTGTCGTTGGAAATCCTGCCAATACTAACTGTTTGATCGCACAAACTTTTGCTCCTTCCATTCCAAAAGAAAATTTCACAGCCTTAACAAGATTAGATCAAAACAGAGCAAAATCTCAAATTGGTTTTATTTTATTTTATTTTATTTGCTAACAATTATTTTAATTAATTAATTACGATATTAGCATTAAAACTTAACGTACCCTTGTCAAGTATTCATGGTGTAAATATTTGGGGAAATCATTCATTAACTCAGTAATATTTTTTTTTCTTTCTTATGTCTTAATTTCTTTCATTCTTTTTCATAATTTGGAAAAAAAAAAAAAAAGATATCCTGATATTTTTCAAGGAATTGTTGATAATTATCCTTCTCAAGGACTCTCAACTCCAATTTATTCTGCAATTAATGATATGAATTGGATTGAAAAATATTTCATTCCAACAATCCAACAAAGAGGTGGTGCTGTAATTAATGCAAGAGGTAGTAGTGGTGTATCAGCTGCAAAGGCAATTTCTGATCATGCTCATGATTGGATCCTTGGTTCAAATGGAAAAACAGTTTCAATGGGAGTTTCAAGTGATGGATCATATGGAATTGAAAAAGGATTAATTTACTCTTTCCCAGTTATTTGTCATCAAGGAAGTTATAGAATTATTCAAGGTTTAAAATTAAATGATTTTTCAAGACAAAGAATTGATATTTCAGCAAAAGAATTAAGGGAAGAAAAAATTGCTGCTGGTCTTAAGAATTAAATTGTTTTTTAAAAAAATTTTTGAAAAAATAAGAAAATTTAAATATTTTTTTATTTTTATTTTATTTTCATATTATAATTTTCAATATCAATTTTCTAATGCAACAAGATATCTTTTATCATGAGCAACACCACGACTTTTCTCTACACAATTGTAGCGAGATATCCAAACTATCTTAACAGGATTTTTGATTTCAACTCCATTTTTAGAAAAGATTGACTGTAAATGTTGTTCTTGGAAAAGGTCTTTATTGAGAAGAAGAAAAAAAAATAGAATTGGAGAAATAAATAAAATTAATCATGAATCAGATCAAGATAGATTAAAAAGAAAAAGAAACCTGTTGAATCGGAATGGGTTAATAATTCCACACGATTTTCTTTTGCATAAGAAGCCAAAGCTTTGGGAATAAAACAACAATCTTTAACATTTACTTGATTAATTACTGGTTTAACCTTTTTTTGATTGAAGAGGATTTAATTTTAATTTTATTTATTTTTTAAAAAAAATAAAATAAAATTTCAATTACCTCAGCAACATCTATAAGTTGTTTTAATTGAGCTTGATTAAAATCAGAAACACCAATTCTTTTTGTAATTCCATTACTTTGATAATTTTCCAATTGCTATTTTATATCATATCTTTATTTTTTGGATCTCAAAACAAAAGGAAAAGGAAAAAATAGAAAGAAAAAAGAGAGAAAATAGAAACCTTCCAAACTTGAAGAAAAGTTTCAAAATCTTTTGTTGAGAAACATTCTTCTGAATCAATTTCATTAGGGACAGAAACAACAATATTGTCAACTGAAGTTACAGGTATTTCTTTGAGTGAAGTTGTTACAATTTGAGTGATACAGTTTGGATCATAATTCTCATTTAAATAAATTTTCACTAAAAAATATTTTTACAATCATAAAAAATTCATTAATTAATTAATGCTAATTTTTTTTTTAAAAAAAAAAAAAAAACATAAAGAAAAAAAAAAAAGGAAAAAATCTATACCTGAACATGAAAGCATTAATTCTTCATCAGCCTTTGAATGGTTCTCATTCTCAATTTTCTCATACCCATCGCATTGACTTTTTTTCCCTTGTGATGCATGAATAACACTTTCAAGACTCTGGTAAAGCTAAGATTGATTAATTGTGATGTTTTATCAGATTTTATAAGATTTTATTTATTTTTAAAAAGTGTTCTAATGAATTAATTCATGAATAGAAGGAAGAATAAGGAAAAAGAAAAGAAGTACATCAACTTCACAAGGGTTCTTGAGGAGGTTTTGGGTTTTGATCACAACCACCATGTTTTTTTTTTTTTTTTTTTTTTTGGATTTTTTCTTTTTGATTTTTTTTTTTTTTTTTAAAAAAATTTTTTGAAAAAAAAAAGTTGAAAATTTTAAAATGTTTGACTTTTAGAACTTAAAATAAAATATTAATTTTGATTAGGTAATTCACTAATTTTTTTAAAACTAGAAAGAAAAAGAAAAGAAAAAGAAATCACTTGAATAAAAATAGAGAAGAAATGGATTTTTGTGGGGAATATATTTTTTTCTATTTACCAAAGGGGAGAATTTCAAACATTAAAGAAAAGAATTGGATCATGTTCGGTCTATTCAAAGAGATGATTATTAGAAAAAAATAAAATTCAAAAAAAAGAAGAAAAGAAGAAAAAGAAGAAAAATCACCTTATCTTTCAAAACTTTTTGGAGGACATAATTAAGACTCAAACTTTGATAGGCTCGAACATGAAGGAATTTAGGGGTCTCATTTTCATTTTCTGCAATAACTTTCATAAAATAAATATTTCCTTGACCAACAAGCTTTATATATATCCATATTAAGAATTAAAATACATGAAAAAAAAAATGTGAGAATTAAAAAAAACCTTCATAAGTGTAAAAGATTGAACTCTTAATGTTTGATATTTCAATTGTATTTTGTCTTCAATTTGGGATTTAAGCTTTTTAATAATTATTCTTATTATTGACTATAAATTATTTGATAGAAAAAAAGAAAAAAATGGAAGTACATGATCTAATAGAGCTTGAATAAATTTCTCTGATTCGAATGGAGGTGATAAAACTCGAACAGGAACATCTGGAAATGTGGGAGGTGAAGAAAGGAGGGAATTTCGTTCTTCAAGAGAGATTTCAAATTCTTGGATGGGTTTTTTTTGTAAACCTTTTACAACTATAAAAGAACAATTTTAGTTTCAAGGAAAAAAAAAAAAACAGAAATGAAAAAAAAAAAAAAAAACTTTCTCCAAAAAATTCGGACAATGTTTTTTTGGGTTCACCATCCTAATATTGACGTTTAAAAAAAAAATTGAAAAATTTAGATTAAAAACCTTTTTTTGAGAATTATCTAATATCTTTTGGAAATCTTGAAGGGTTGTCTTTAAATTATCTCCTATATTGAAAGCTACCTTTTGTTTTCTGAATTTTTTTTTTTTGAAAAGATGTTACTTTAATTTCTGTTTTCAAAAAAGAAAAGAAAAGAAAAAAAAAACATTTTCTCTTCAGAGTCAGGTTGTTGTTCATTTGTGTTATCAGAACATGAATCTTTTTCATCATTGTTTAAACAAGAATCTTTTGAATCATGTTGATGTTCAACTTCTTCCTTTGGTTTATTTTGAATTTCTTGTGGATCCAGCCAATAATTTACAAGTTCTTCAAGAGAAATAACACCATTTTTATCAAGATCAACTTGATGGCTAAGTACATCAAAAATAGCTTGAGCTGTATCCTATATTTTCATGAAAAAAAAAAGTGGAATTCCAAAAATAAATAAATCAAAAGAAAAGAAATCAGAAAAGAAAAGTGAAAAAACCTTCATTTGATACTTATTTTGAAAAAGAAATCTATCTAAAGAATAAGAAAGAACTAATTGTTCAGCTCTATCCAAGACCTCATCTTTATTTAAATCAAAAGTTTTGTGAATATTTTGAACTTGATCCTGATTCAAAGATTTTGATGAGAGTTCTTGGAGTAAATTCTTTTCTAAACCATCCCTAATAAATCAATCATAAAGTAAATTATTAGTAGAAAAAAAAGGAATGTCATCTTTTTGATTGATGAGAAAAATGAAAGAAATAATTTCAACATCAAAAATATAAACAATCATGAAAATTATAATTGGAACGATAACAAAGTAATAAAGTCAAAAAAAAGTTCAAAAAGAAAGAAAAAATAAAAAAAAAAAGTAAAAATAAGTAAGAAAATTACTTGAATATACTTTCCCAAAATGAATCGATAACTGTTGGGTCTTCAGCTTGAGTAACTACAATGAATGTTAGAAGAAGAAAAAAGAAGGAAAACAAAAGAGAAGTGATTTCCTTCATTGTTTTGGAAGCCATGTTTTTTTGTTTTTTTTTTCTGATTTTGTGATTTTTTGTTTTTTGGAAAAAGAAAAGATCCAAGGCCACGTCCCACCCAAAACCTTCAAATAACCCAACTTATAAGTGAACAAACAAATAAATAAACAACTTCATTCAAAAACTGATTTTTGAGATCAATTTTCTTCAAAAATCACAATTAATTAGAACAATTAATTCAATCCGACTTGATTTCATTGAAAAAAACATCATTGAACATTGAATTCGAATCGAGAAAAAACAAGGAAAAATCCCTTCAAAACAAAATTGTTTATTATTTATTGTTTGTTTTTTTATAATTTGAATCATTATCATTTTGATCATTGTTCACAATTAACAATTAATTCAAATAGTTTTTTTGATTATAATTTAGTTATTTTGAAGGAGATAGTTATTTTGGAAATACAACAAAAGCAAAAACCTTAAGGAGAGTGTATTGAAGAAGAGAAGGGGAAAAGTCAACCTTAAAGGACAAACAAATAAAAGAGAATGGATGTCCTGAGTTTAGCAAACATTTTGAAAAATGAAGACATCAACTCTCCAAATTTTAGAAGAGAATTAAAAAATTTTGAAGAGGTAAGAAATTTTTGAAAAGAAACAGAAACAAAAAACATATTTTTTAAATTATTTTTTATTTTCATAGGCAATTGAAGTGAATAGACAACAATATAGAAAAGTTGCAAAATCTTCAAAAGATGTCACAAAATCTTGTCTTCGTATGAATTAATTAATTATTAATTTTTTGGATTTGGAAGAAGAAGAATAAAAAAGTGACTAAATATAATTACAAAATAGCATATGAAAGTTCATTACAAGGATTCTCTGAAAATTTATCAAGTTTTGCTGAGTTTGAGATTACTAGGAATCAAACAAGTGCTGTAGGATTGGCATTAATGAAGTTTGGAATTGTTAATGGGGTATAATTTTTTTCCCCCCAAATTTTACTCAACGAGATTGAATTAACATTATATTTTGAATTTATAGGAAATTTGTAGTCTTCATAAAGAAATGGTTTTACTTTTATTTTATTGGAATTTTTTTATTTTGAGATTCAAATTGATTTTAATAATCCATTTTTTGTAGATGAGAGCAATGAATAATTTCATGGTTTTCCCTTTAGAAAATTCAACAAAAGAAGATACTAGAATTGTAATTTATTATTATATTTCCATAAATTCAAACTTAAAGTTTTATATTTGTAGAGTGCCAAAAAAGGATATGATAAATGTCGACAAAATTTTGAAAATATAATGAACAAATATAACAAATGTACTGTTGAAGAAGAAAAGAAATGGGTATCTTTGAATTTTGAGATTATTAGAAAGAAAGAAAAAACAGAACATAATACCCTTTTTCTTTCTTCTAGATGTTTAAAGATGTTGAAAAATCAAGACTTCTGCTTCAAATGGAAACTTGTGATCTATTGATTAGATTTCAGGTTTTAAAATTCTCTTTTCCCTTTTTGATTTCTTTTTCTGACTCAGTAAAATTATTTTAGGAATATGAAGTAAAGAAGGAAGTCGATTTCTTAAATAATTTAACAGAATTTTATAACTCTCAACTTAATTATTTCGAACAAGTTTCTGAAGTTTTAAAAGGTCTTGATACTTATATTAAAGGATTAGTTACTCATATAATTGAGGTTTATTCCCTTTATTGTTTTTTTTTCTCTTCAAGTTTCGATTTAATTTTTTTTTTAAATACAGAGAAGAAATAAATTCCAAGAAGAAAAAAAATTAATTGAAGAAACTAAAGATAAATTTGGGGCTGAATTGGGTCAAGTACATTTTCACTCTTTCCAAAATATTATGACTTTAAAATAAAAATAAATAAAACAAAAATAAAAGGCTGAAAGTGAACTCCCTCTTGTAAAAGTTGTTCGTGAGTATGTTGCCACAAAATCAACTGAATTATCGTTGGCAAGAAATGATATTGTAACACTACTTGAAAAAACCGAAAAAGAATGGTGGAAAGGAGAATTGAATGGAGCTGTTGGATTTTTCCCATCAGACTATGTTATTGAAATACCAAGAAAAAATGTTTCTGTAACTCAGGTAGAAGAAGAAGAAAAAGAAAAAAAATTGCGAATTAGTCAAAAAAAAAATTTCTAAACAAAATATTCATACATAAATAGCAAGTTGTAACTTCAGATTTAGAAATTGAAGGATATTTAAATAAAAGAAGTGATAATATGATGAAAAATTGGCAAAAGAGATGGTGTTCAATTAAAGATGGAAAATTTTTTATTTCATCTTCAAAGGTAATATTTTATTTTATATTTTTCCTTTCCTTTTTTTTTCTAAATATTAAATATCAGGATGTTCCACCAAATCATGTTATGGACCTTCAAGAATTTACAGGGAAGAAGGCTGATGAGAGTACAACAGATAAAAAATTCACTTTTCTTTTGATCCCCAGAGTTTTTTCACAAAGGTTTGAATTCTTGAAATGGAAGAAAAAAAAAAAAAAAAATAATGACGAATATTTTTCTCTAGGTCATATTTTTTGTCGGCAGGGAGTGAAGAAGAAATGCAAAAATGGGTGAATGTTGTGAAAAATGCAACAGCTTTTGCTTTATCAAAAGGAACTGTTGATACTACAACAAGTTTCAATGTAATTTTTTTTTTCTTTTCTTTTCTTTTCTTTTCTTTAAAAAACAATTTTAATTTTTTTTTTTTTGGTAGGATAATCCAAATTTTAGAAAACAAGTTGATTTAGGTCCATTTATTCAATCACTTCTCGAAATTGAAGGAAATTCTTGTTGTTGTGACTGTGCTGCTCCATGTCTTTTTTTTTTTTTTTTTTTTTTTTTTTTTTTTTTTTTT
>ERZ778024.3545-NODE-3545-length-11207-cov-5.754932_pt1 | contig 11207 bp, 15 predicted proteins | sample MGYA00375754_ERZ778024 | MGnify/ENA primary metagenome ERZ778024 (study PRJEB29350, sample SAMN05389827) | bioreactor metagenome | isolation source: Thiocyanate bioreactor | place: South Africa: University of Cape Town | collected 2014-02-18 ... | reverse complement strand
AAAAAAAAAAAAAAAAAAATACCCCAACAATCAAGAATAATAAGACCAATTCTTTTTAACGTCCAAGGTTTACTTTTTGCTTCTAATACACCATCATTATAAGCAACATATTCTTCTTCATCACAAGCTAAGTCATCTGTTGATGCATCAACCATTGTAGTTGTGAAACCTCCATCTTTTGTTGGAATTTTTTCAACTTCGAGTTGACCTTTTTTTTTTGTGTTTTTTAATTGGAAATTTTTTTAAAGAGAAATGAATTTTTTCTTTCTTACCCATTTCAATGTCCATCTTCTCTTTTGATACTTGTTTATTCTCTTCAAATGTCATTCTTTATATTGATTTCTGTATTGCTCCACTAAAAGTTAAAACAAAATCAGTAAAAGTAAAAAAAAAAAAATTTCAATTCGAAAAGAAGTTTTTTGAAAAAAAAGAAAAACAAAACTGATTTTAAATAAATAAACCATTGTCATGAAGTGACTCACTAGTGAAGTATAGTTAGAAAGGAGGTTATCTCAAAAAGAAGCAGTTCCAAATTTGGTGTTCGCTAGTGAATCATTAAGGTTTAGTATAATGGCAGTAGGAAAAGGCGGTGTCATGTTTTTTTTTTTTTTTTGAATTTTTCGATCAATGCTTTGTTTAAAGTTTAAAAATTTGTCATTTGACTGAACCATTTGCCACTTTGATTAACAAGAACAGTATAATTATTAATCCTCTTTTTATTGAATCAAATGACTGATAATGAATTTCAATACTAAAATTCGTTTAAAAGTTTCAAACGAAAACAAAATCAAAAAACAAAACGAACTATTGCAAATTTAATTTCTTCTTTACATCTTTTCTATCTTCTTCAAAGGGTAATGAAGCTAAAATCTTTGAAAAATTTTCAGGATCGGATAACCATGGATAACAAATTGTTATCATTTCAACTTTCGCATCTCCATATTTCACAGTTTCTTGAAATTGGATGACCTATTTAAATTTTTATAATTGAAATACAAAAACAATCTTTGAAAAAAAAAAAGAAAGAGAAAGAAAAGAAAAACTTGTGCACAAGTCACATTACTTTCTTCAACTGCTGCTTTCAATAATTTAACCTAAATGTATACATTAGAAAGAAAATCTTTAAATTATTTATTTAAAAAAAAAACAATAAAGGAATAATACTCTATCTTTTTCTCTTGATATTGAAAGCATTTGTTGGAGTAAATCTTTTGCATCTTTGTCAGCAAGTACACCCTATAATTTTGATTTCGATTTTATTTCTTTTCACTGAAACAATTTTTAAACTCAAACATTGTTTTTCTTTGCAAAACAAAAAAAATCAAACCTTCAGCGACATTTTTTTTTGGATTTTTTTTTAAAAAAAAAACATGGTGGAAAAAAGGAAAAAAAAAAAAAAAAAAAAAATTCAATGGGACATTCAGTTGTTTCAGCTCCTGGAAAGGTTTTAATTGTGGGAGGATATCTTGTTTTAGACCCTGGTTATACTGGTGCTGTTTTAACTTCATCTGCAAGGATATATTCAGATTGTGAATTCAGAGAGTTGAAGAAAGAGAATGAGATCCAAGGAACAATGAATGTGAATTTGACAGCATCTCAATTTCTTTGGAGTTTGAGCTATGTTTATCATTTTAATGAGGAGGATGATTGTGGAAAAATTGTACCCATGTATTCATTTTTTTTTCTTTCTCTAATCCTAATGATAAAATAATCAATAAATAAATCAGATATAATGGAACAAGAAATAAATTTGTTGAAACTGCTGTTGTGAATGCGTTATCTTTTGCATTTCAATTTAATCAAAGTAAATTTGAAGAAATTTCAAAGAAGTACGAAATGAATTTAAATATTTATGGAGACAATGATTTTTATTCACAAAGATCAGAGGTTTGAAGATTTTTCTCTTTTTTTCTTTTTGTTAAAAAATAAACTCAAAATTAATCTGTTTTTTCTTCTTTCTTTAAGTTAAAACATCTGAATCTTCCAATTTCTTCTGATTCTTTGAAACAAATACCAAGATTCAACAAATTTTTTGCAGAACTTCATCAAGTACCAAAAACAGGATTAGGAAGTTCAGCTGCTCTCATTACATCTATAGTTTCTTCTATTCTCTGTCAATTTAAGGTGATTACATTGAAAGATGAGAAAGTTTTGAATGATGAATTGTTTTTGATTCATTCACTTTCACAATTTTGTCATTGTTTTGCTCAAGGAAAAATTGGAAGTGGATTTGATGTTGCTTCAGCAGTCTTTGGAACTCAAAGGTATCGAAGATTTTCTCCAAATATTTTGGAAAAACTTTTTGTGGCTGTAATTTCATTTTTCTTAATTTTTCATTTTCAATTTTATCAAATTGAAATTTAATGACAATAATTAAATTGAAGAAAGAAGATTCAACCCCTCCACTCCCTTTACTTTCAAGTATACTTCAAGACAAAAGGTTTTTTTCCTTCTTTTCTTCTGAATGAATTAAATTTAATCAAATTGGTCCTTTTTTTTTTTTTTTTCAAAGTCTTTGGGATCAAGAAATAACAGGATTTAATTTACCAACAAATTTTTCATTGTTTTTGGGAGATATATCAACTGGAAGTCATACTCCCTCTATGGTTTCAAATGTTTTAGAATGGAGAAAAAATAATCAAGATGAAGGTTTTTTATTTTTTTATTTTTTATTTTTTTTTGTTTTTACTGACTTCAATGATTTTTTTAATAAAAAAATAGCAAAAGAACTTTGGGATAATTTAGGAGAAAAAAACGATCTTGTTGTCAAACTTTTTCAAGATTTAGAAAAGCAATCAAAAAATAATGAGACTGAATATCTAAATTCAATTGAAAAATGTTCTACAACTAATTTCACTCAGGTAGTTCTTTTCATTTTAATTTTCTTATTTTCTTTTTCTTTTTCTCATCTTTTTTTTAAACAGTGGAAAGATTTAATTTTAGAAGGGAGTCAAACGATTAAATTAATATATCAACTTTATGAAGCTTTTCAAGTAAGTAAATTCAAAAATTGAATTTAAAATATCAACTTTTTTTAAAAAATAAAAAGGAAGTACGAGGATATTTGAGAACAATGGGTCAAAAATCAAAAGTCCCAATTGAACCTTCCGAACAAACTAAGTTATTGGATGCTACAATGAAATTAAATGGGATTATTATGGCTGGTGTTCCTGGAGGTTTTATTCAAATTTTTAATTTTTTTTTTTCTAATTTTTGAATTGGAATGGATTTTAAAAGTTTTCAATGATTTTATTAGCTGGTGGATATGATGCTATCTTTTGTATCTATGTTGGAGGAGATACAGTGAAAACTGAAATAGAAAAACTTTGGGTGAATTGGAAGGAACTTGATGTATGTCCTTTACTTCGTTCAACTTCTTCCAAAGGAATTCAATTAGAAACTGAAATTATTTTTCCTCATTGAAATAAAAAACAATCACAAATCAACTCAAAACAAACAAAATAAAAAGAATTAGAAAAAAAAAGAAAACCAGAAGGTATTTCTCGCTTCATTTTCATCTTTCCATCATTTCAACTTCTTTCTCTTTTGTTCAATATCGAGAAAAAATACATATTTGCAACATAGATATATATATATTTGAGTTGTTTATTTTTTTATTTTTGTCAATTTTATTTGATATTTTTTTTGTAAAATGAATAAATTCGAATCATTCTAAAAAATGATGTTGGAATTTTTGAAAGTTTGAAATCCCAAAAAAAAAAAATTGATGAATGCCAAGCAAAGTGGATAGATATCAAGACTTAAATAAAATATTTCAAATAGAAATAATGTTCCGTGTTGGTGTTCGCAATCTTACTCGTACCCTCTACCGTGCTGAAGGAGATGTCCCAAAAGGATCAGATTCATTCAGAAAGAAGGAAAAGGCTATTGAAGATCAATGGATCAAACAACAAGTTTTTTTTTTTTTTTTCTTATTTTTTCTTTTTTCTATTTTATTCAATTTGCTTTTCTTTTTCTTTTCTTTTCATTAGGAAGCTAAAAAGAAGGAAGAAATCTTGAAAAAAAAGGAAGCTGAAAAAGAAAATCCAAAAAACAAAAAATAAATTTTCTTCCTTTCAATGAATGAATAAAAAAAAACAATTTGAAAACCACAAGTTTTTTTATTTTCTCTTTTTCAATTTCCCTTTTTCTTTTTCTTTTTTCTCTTTCTCTTTTCCTTTCTCCATAGATTTTACATGTTGAGGTTCCGTTTTTTCAATTTCTTCTTTTTCTTCTTCACTTTCAATCTCTTCATCTCTTTCTTCAATTTGCACTTCTTCGAAGTCATTTTTGTCTAAATCTTCATTGGAGGATTCAATGAAAAAGTCATCAAAATCATCATCTTTTGAAGTTTCTTCTTTTGATGAACTTGATTGTTTTTTTTTAAAAAAATAAAATTAAGGTTTGATTTAATTTTTTTGGTTTTTGTTTTCAAAGTAAATAAATTACCTTCCAACCAATAAAGTTTGTGTGGAAGTGATCATTGTTTGGAAATCATGTCGAAGTCCTGAAACTTGTTCTTTACTTGTTACTTTTTCTGATCTTGATTTTTTCCCTCCACTTCTTTTCTGTTTAGAAATAATTTTTTTTTTTAAAAAAAAGAGTTATGATATAGTCGTTATTGAAATAATACTCTTGTCTTAGTTCGTCTATCATCACTCTCTAATCGTGATCCATATAGGTTTTCATCGCTTGGATTTTTAAGCAATAAGAAATAAATTAAAAGAACAATGATTCCCTCCCAAAATAATATTGTACTAATTCCCACAATTGCAGATGTAAAGAACCAACGATACATTAAATATCTAAATCCAATTATTTTTTCGTTTAATTTAACTTAGAAATATAAAAAATAAAAAAATAAAAAAATTCATACCTTAAACCAGAAAATCTTGCATCTAATCGAATTCTACTTGAATAAACTTGAATTTCAGGTTTTGAAAGAGTAATCTTAGCTTTTGTTATAGGAGCTGACTTTTTTAATTTTGGGTTTGTAGATTAAATAAAATTGGTTTTTTTTTTTTAAAGAAAAAAATACCCAAGAAAATGAATCGTAAATTCCTTCCATTAATGGAATATTTAAGTATTGAGATTCATCTATAAATCCAAAAAGGAGAGGAAGGGAATAAAAAAAAGTATAAATTTGTTGATATAACTTGGATTTAAAATGAAGAGTAGCCTTGAATAAACCATGAAAAAGTAAGATTTTTTTCTCATTGAAAAAAAAAAAAAAAAAAAAAAAAAAAAAAAGGAAAAGAAAATTACAGGTCTACTTGAAGAATGAATAGTCAGATTATCAAAAGATAATAATTCCACTGAAATCATAAACATCCCAAGTTCTTGATTCACTTGTGATTCTGGTATATATAAATCAATTGAGATATCATATGTTTGTCCAGAAGATAAAAACTATGAAATTTCATTGAAAAAACTTTTAAAAAAACTGTTTTTTTAAAAGTGAAGAATTTTTTTTTACCTTGGTATTTCTATTGTTTGTAAAATCAATATATGCATATGGAGGTTGACTTTCTGTGGGACTACAAATGAAAAAGTTAATGAAGGAAGGAAAGAAATGGAAAGGGAAGAAATAAAAACCTGAATTGGAAAAATACAGGAAAGATATGATATAGAACAGGGACATATAAATAATAGAATAAAAAGTAAATGATAAAAGCAAAAAGTAATAATATGAAAAAAACTATTGTAAAAATAGTTAAATAAAATAAAAATGTTTTCGTTGATGTTGAAATTTGTCCAATTAATTTGATAATTGGTTCAGAAACTTGAGTCCAAATATTATTAACATAGACAATAATCGGATTTGTGATTCTCCAAAATAAATTTGATATTGGAATCACAATGGCATTATTTATCAATGTTTTTAACTATTTTTGAAGGAAAAAAAAAAGCAATTAACAATAAATAATCAAAAGAAGGAGAGCAAAAGACAAAACTTTCTCCATGTTTGTTTTGTTTGTTTTAAAATTACAGTTAAAAACCGTTAATTTTTCAAATTTTAATTTTTTTTTTTAAACAAGGTCCCATTCTTAATTGTTCAACTAAATTAACCTGACCCTACTTTTAATAAAAATAGATGGAGAAACATTTCGAAGAAAAACCAAGGAAAACTCAAGAAGCAGTTCATATTTTTCGATTGGAAAATGAATTGAAAAAAGAAAAAGAAATTCGTGAAAGAATTGAAGTTAATCATGAAAAAGAAAGAACAAGATACGAAGAAAAGATTCAAAAGGTTCATTAATTTTATAATTTAATTTAAATTTTTTCTTAAAAATAAAAATATAATTAGATTGAGGGTCAAATTCAATTCTTATTTCGTGAAAAATCATCTTTTCAATCGAAAACTCGAGTCTTAGAAAAAGAATTATCACAATTAAGGTCATCCAAAGTAAACCTTATCGCAAACGTATTTTTTTTTAAAAAATTCATTCACAATGAAAATGTGTTTATATTATTTTTAGTTGGAAAAATCAAATCGTTTTGCAACCTCTGTCAAAGGAACGATTCAATTGTCTAGTGTCATTCAAAAGAAACTTGAACAACTTGAAAAAGAAAATCGATCCAAATCTCAACTCATTGAACAAATTCGTCAAGTAGAAATCGAAAAATGTCAAATTGAAGAAGAAAAGGACTCTATCATCTCTCAATTAATGGAAGATCTCTCAAATCAAAATGAAAAAAGAGGACAAGAATATTTGGAGAGAGAACTTAGTTTAGAGGAAGCAAGCCAATACTTTCAAGAAAGGTTAACCCAATTGGAAGAAAAAGAAGCACTCTTAAAGACATGTATGCAAGAAAATATTCAATTCCAAAAAAGTATTAATGAAATGGAGAGTAAAATGAAAGAAAATGAAGAGAAAATTAAAGAATTGAAGGTTTTAATTTTGACTTTCACACAAGCTATTGATAAACTCGAAGAAGAGAAGATGGAACTCAGGAATTTCCTTCAACAAAAAGATCAACAAAACCAACAAATTCAATTTGAATTTCAAAAGAAAATGGAAGTTAAAGAACAAGAGTTACAAGTGATCTTAATCAATGAGATTTCTAAAAAAGAAAAGGAATTTAATGATCAATGTAAAGATTTAGGAAATGTAATTGAACAAAAGAATCAGGAAGTTGAGAACTTAAAATTCCAAGAAATGAAATTGATAGAATTGTTGAACCAAAAAGAAACTCAATTGAATATATTAAATAATGAAAAGAATCAACTTCATCAACACTTGGAAGCATCTCAACGTCAACTTCTTCAAGATAAAGAAGAGAAAGGAAAAGAGAAAGAAAGTTATTTGAACCAATTTTTACTCGCAAAACAACAAGTAAAACAAATTCAAAATCAATTACAGGAGAAAACTTTAGAACTTGAAAGTCTTCAAGCAAATTTTCAAGCTTTAAATGAAGAGAAACAAAAACTTGAAAAAGAAAACGCCTCATTACAAAAAAAGTATAAAATTGATATTGATAAATTGAAGTCCATTTTATTAAGGAATGAACTTGAGAATCAAGAGGTTGATTCTTTATTGTTTGAATTTTTTTTTCTTTTTTTGAAATTCAAAAATCAAATTTCAATTTAATCAAAATAAATCATAAATCATAAAATAAATAAAATAAACTAGCAAATTGGAAAAGTGAATCAAATTACTAAACAAAATCAAGAATTATTCAAAGAAATAAACCAAAAGAATGAATATTTGATTCAATTAGAAAAGCAAAAGTCTGATCTACAAAAAGAAAATGAAGCACAAATGGTGACCATTAAAGTGGAAAAACAAAAACTCACAGAACAAATTCAATCTCTTTTGAATGAAAATCAACAATTAGTCAAAATTAATGAAGAAACAAAGAAAAATAATTTTCAACAATTTCAAAAATTGAAACAAGAATTTGAAATAATATCTTCAAATATGAAAGAATTAACATTACTCAATGATCAACTCTACTATGAAAAAATCAATCTTGAATCAAAACAATTAGAAGTAATTTTCTTTTTGCCTTTTTTTTTTTTTTTTTTATATTTTTCGAAAAAATTTTTTTTTTTTTTAAAAAATAATTAAATTAGAGTGAAGCTACTCTTGTTGAGGAAAGGAAAGAAAAGGAAAAGATTCAAAATAATTTAATCGAAATGGAAGTTAAATATTCAAATGTACTAAAAGATCTTCAAGAATCAACTATTGAACAAGAAAAATATTGTGTGATCATTGAAAACCTTAATTCCCAAAACTTTGATCTCTCTTCAAAATATCAAGAACAATCCAATAATTTTGAACGAGCACTCCAAGAAATCCATTCTCAACAAGAGATAATTTCTTATTTGAAAGAAGAAAATAATTCTTTCACAAAAAGTTGTCAAGATTTGAAACAAATTATTCACCAACTCCAAAAACAAAACTCTAGTCTACAAGAAATAATTGAGAAACAAAATCAAAGACAACTTCAATTTGACCACTTATTACAATCAAAAGAAACAAGAATTCAAGAATTAATAATTGAAAATCAACAAATAAATTCCAATCAAGAGCAATTTATTTCTCAACTCCAACAAGCTAGAGAGCAAGAAAAAGTGAATCAAGAATTATTAGGGAAACAATCTGAACATATTATTCAATTGAAAAACGAAATTCAGTCACAAAATGAGGAAAAGATGAATCTGTTGACTCAAGAGAGACAACAACATTCCCAAACTCAAGCTCAATTAAAGACCTTAATCGAAGGAAACAAAAAACTTCAACTCCAAATCGAATTATTCCAAGAAGAAAATCTCCAGATCATCTCAATGAATCAACAATCACAAAAAGACCTTGAATTACAAAAACAACAAAATCTCCAATTACAAACAACCCTTCGAAATATAACAATTGAGAAAGATCAACTGAAAGCTGAGCATCAAACTATCCAAAAATCTATTGCCATAAATGTTGAAAATCTCAAACAAACTTGTCAAGATCAGGAAAAGGAAATAGAATTACTTCACCAAAAACTTGTTGATCAAGAATCAATTTTTGAAGAACAAGAAAATGAATTTTCAAAACTCAGACACAAGTATATTGACTTAGAAAGCAAGTATCATTCTGGTGAAGAGTAATTTTTTTTTGATTGCCATTTTCTTGTCATGACCTTTATTTTTTTTGAAAAAAAACAAAAGACTCAGAATTGAACTTGAAAAGAGTGTGCATTATCGAGCTGCATTAGAGGAATTAGAAACAAGAAATTCATCATTGCTCATGTGTTCAAAAACTAATGAAGAAGAACTCAAAAGACTTTCTCAACAACTTGCTGGACATCAAAATTCAAAACAAAAAATTCAATATGTTTCTAAACTAAAAGAAGAAAATCTTGCATTACATCAGGTAATTTTTATTCTTTTATTGTATTTATTTAATTTTCGATTTTAATTTTTTTTTTTTTTTTTTTTTTTTTTTACAAAAAAAGGAAAACCAATTACTCAAAGAGAAACTTCGTAAGTTCTCCAAACGAATTGATAACAAGGAGAATACATTAATACCACAAAAAAATGATAGCTTAAGTGTAACACTATGATCAAAATAAAATCTTTCTAACACAAATTTCAAAATTCTGGCAGTAAGATAAACTTGGTTATTATTAATTTATTACAAGTATACATCTTTTTTTTTTTGAAGTGAAAATCTTATTGAGTGATTGATTTGAATTGTTCGGGAGCATTAAGCAAAAAAGTTTGATCATAAATCTTGTGACAAAAGCCATTATCAATATAAGGTGTGAATAATTGTTCACAAGGTCCATCATTATCAAAAAAGAGATAACTTGGTTTACAAGAGATTTTAGAAGCTGATTCAGAGAAACCACTATTCGGTAAAAGAATGATATCCACATTCACTAATGTCCACCAATCAACAAATGTTCGAATTTGATCAGTTGCTGTTTTATCTATATGTCTTGCTTCTCCAAGATTATTGTTTCTAAAAATTTTATATCCATGACTTTCAATTTTTTTCATCACAATTTCTTCAAGGTCAACTAAATCTGCTGAAATGAAAAAAATCACATTTTTATATTCATTTAATTCTTTCTTCTTTTCTTCCCAAATTGAAATTGCTTTTAATGCATAACATTCTGCTGTTTCTAATGTGGCATATCTTCCTGCTCTTTTCTTTCTTCTTCGTGAATTTGAAGTTAATCTCCCATTATCTCCACTTCTTAAATGCATCCCAATTCTCAAAGTATCATTTGTTGGCCAATATTCACTTTGAATCTTTTCTAAATGGGGGAAAACTTTTTTTCCAGGTTTAAATAAACTTTTCAAAGCATGTGAATATAATAATCCTTTTTGATGAAGCTCATTAAAAAATTCAAATTTTGGACGAGTTTTTAGTGTTGGATTCTCTGCTAATAAATTGAGTTTTATTACATTTGCTGCTATTGAAATCACTTTGACTTGCTTTAAATCATCAAAGTTGATTTGATCATATTTGACTGTAACAAAATCAAAATCAACGAAGGATATTCTTGATGTAGTAGGAGATCTAATAATTTCTTCTTCTTCTTTTGATTGTATCCAATTTACAAGGTTTGCATCCAAATAATCATCTTCACTTCCCCACATTGTATGTCCATCTATTTTTAAAGCTCTATTTGCCAGCAATGCAACATAAAATCCCAATATTACTCCACGAAGTCTATCTCCTAATCCTCCAATTGGTTGGTTAACAAATACAAATCCTTGAGTTGATGTTTCATCTTCCTTTTTATCAATTTTAACTTCTTCATCTCCAAACGTTTTTGTTTCCGTTTCTATTTCAAAGTTATCAACTTTGTTCTCAACTTGATTCTCTGTTTTTATTTTTATTTTGTGATCAGTTTGAATTTCTTCCTTCTCATGTTCACTCTGACCTTCATTTTGATTATTCACTCCTTTAAAATCCTTTCCCACTGTTTCATTTATTAAGGATTGAATATCAAATTCATTTTGAGAATTTCCAACTCGAATGTCTATTTCGGTTTTTATTTTGTGATCAATTTGAATGTCGACTTTTGTTTCATTTTCACTTTCATTTTGGTTCTCGCCCATAGTCTCATTGACAAAGAACTGAACAATTTCATGATCAAATTTTTGTTGAAAATTCATCAACATCCAAAAGCAAGTGAAGCACCCAATCCCGATGGCCAGAAAAAGACTTTTGTTATCGGCTAACATTGATCTACGAAAAACT
>ERZ778024.3544-NODE-3544-length-11209-cov-5.026448_pt1 | contig 11209 bp, 10 predicted proteins | sample MGYA00375754_ERZ778024 | MGnify/ENA primary metagenome ERZ778024 (study PRJEB29350, sample SAMN05389827) | bioreactor metagenome | isolation source: Thiocyanate bioreactor | place: South Africa: University of Cape Town | collected 2014-02-18 ... | reverse complement strand
GCGCAGCCCGGCGATTGAAGTCAGCGGTCTGGTCCGCACGTTCCAGGCGGGCCAAAAAACAATCCGGGCAGTGGATGGCGTGGATTTGCAGGTCGAAAGCGGCTCGATTTACGCGCTGCTCGGACCGAACGGAGCCGGAAAGACCACCACCATCAGCATCCTGACCACCCTTATCCCCCCCACCTCCGGCCTGGCCCGTGTCGCCGGTTACGATGTAGTCAAAGACGCCGCCCAGGTCCGCCGCATCATCGGAGCCACTTTCCAGGAAACCGTCGTTGACAAGAACTTAAGTGGGCGGGATGCCCTCGATACCCACGGACGGCTCTACCACCTGCCCAAAGCTTTGATAAAAAGCCGCATCGAGGAATTAACCCGCCTGGTCGAACTGGAAGACGCCATTGACCGGCCCACCAAGACCTATTCGGGCGGGATGAAACGCCGCCTGGAACTGGCCCGCGGCCTTATGACCGCGCCCCAGGTGCTTTTCCTCGACGAACCGACCCAGGGACTCGACCCCCAGAATCGCGACCGCATCTGGACCTATATTCGCCAGCTTCGGGCCGAGCAAGGGTTGACCATTCTCCTGACCACTCACTACATGGAAGAGGCCGAGCAACTGGCCGACCGGGTCGGGATTATCGACGCGGGCCGGATTGTCCAGAGCGGCACCCCGGCGGAACTCATCGGGGCGCTGGGCGAGGACGTGGTAACCATCCTGGGCGACGGCAACACCCCGAATTTCCTCGAAAGCCTGCGCCAGCAATCCTACGTGGATTGGGCCAGCCAGTATGTCTCGGCGGCGGCGGAAGTCGAAGGCACCGGGGAAATCGCGGCGGCGACCGTCCAGATTGGACTAAGGGAACAGGCCGGGAAATTCTTGCGGCCTATCGTCGAACTGGCCGAGGGAGCCGGGTTCAAAATAGCCGATTTCTCGATAAAACGACCCAGCTTGAACGATGTCTTTCTTAAATATACTGGTAGGAGGCTGCGCGACTGATGGCTGTTACAGTTGAACAAAGACTCGATACAATCAACGGCCTGGCCGGAAAAAGGTCCGAAACCTGGCGCGAACTGGCCGGGGGGGTCTATACCCTCTGGCGCAAGCACATGAAAAAGTTCCGGCGCAGCGTGATGGAAATCGGCGGCACCCTTTTCACCCCGATTCTCTGGATGCTGCTCTTTGGGCTTTCGATGGGCGGAATGGTCAAAGGGATTAGCGATTTCACCCCTTCGGTAAACTATATCGCCTATATCACGCCCGGCCTGATGCTCCTGACCTGTCTCACTGCGGCTATCCTGGGGGGCACCACCCTCTTGATGGAACGGACCACCGGTATCATCAAAGAATACCTGATTGCCCCGGTCCCGCGCCTGGCAGTCCTACTCGGTACCATGTCGAGTTCGCTCACCAAAGCCTTTTTACAGGCCCTGGTGATTATCGTGCTGGGCTTACTGCTCGGTTCCGGGCTCAACCTGAACCCGCTTGAATTCGTGGGCGGGCTGCTGGTGCTGCTGGTCTACACTCTCGGTTTTGTGGGAATTGCCTCGGCGGCGGCCAGCAAAGCCAGGGGGATGGAGTCGTATCACACCCTGATTGGCGTCCTGAACCTGCCGGTGCTGTTTCTTAGCAACGCCCTCTACCCGCTCGAAAAAATGCCGGTGGTCCTGGCGGTGCTGGCGTATCTCAACCCGACGACCTACGCGATTGACGCCATCCGGGGTCTTTTCTACGGCGCGACCATCGAAATCGGTCTCTGGATTGATATTCCGGTGCTGCTGGCTTTTATGGTGTTGGGGCTGTGGTACGGCTTCCGCGCCTTCCAGAAATCTGTCACTACCCCGAACTAGCGGGCAACGTTGAACGCCTAACCCAAAGTAAAACGAAACAATGTTGACCCATAAGGGGCGCATTGAACGTAATTTCGAACAGGTTGGTACTTTCTGGTCAAATTTGTTATTGTTGACCGGAATTTTTTTTATCCTGAAAAGTGTTAAGTCCTGGCATGCTTTTGATTGCGAACTCCCTCTCCCAGCATCAATGACCGTGATAGTGTCCAACGGACCGGAGACGCTCTTTAGGGTGTTCGCTGCGCTCAGGATGACAGTAAACCAGGGCTTATGTAATAAGTCATTGATTCAGGGTCTTTCTTTCAAAACGGATTAAAAACCGTTTAACGTTCAACGAGGTCTGACGAGGTTTTATGTGGTGGCTTGCCCTTGTGGCTGTGTTCCTGCTCCTGCTGCCTGGTATCTGGGGTAATTTCTGGTTTTTGGGGCTCGGCCTGATGGCCTGGATTGTCGCTTCGCTGCTCAACCGCATCTGGTACTGGCGGGTCGCCCGGACCGTCAGGTTAAACCGCACCGTCCAGCCCCAGGCTTTTTACGGTGACGTGGTGGACGTCGAAGTAACCGTCCATAACGGCATCCGGCTTCCAATTCCCTGGTTTCGCCTCCAGGATACGGTTCCGTCCAATTTGAAAGGTATCCCGCGTCCGGAATGGCTTGTCACGGTCCGCAGCCAGGAAAAACTCCGCCTGCATTACAAACTGGAATGCAAACACCGGGGCCGCTACCTGGTTGGCCCGCTCGACGGGAAAATCGGCACCATGCTCGATATTGGCCGGGAAGTTAACGGCGACTGGCAAAGCTGGACCAAAGTATCCCGCCTGGTGGTCTATCCCCAGGTCATCCCGCTGGAAAAGTTACTGCTGCCGAGCCGCCTGCCGATGGGTAACATGCGGACCCGCCAGCCGTTACTCCCCGACCCCAGCCGGATTGCCGGGGTGCGCGAGTACCAGTCCGGCGACGACCCTCGCCAGATTGATTGGCGCAATACAGCCCGCCAGACCCAGCTTATGGTCAAAGAGTTCGAGCGGACCCGCGTCCTGTCGATGGCGATTTTCCTCGATTTGCGCCCACCCGACCGGCAATACGCCTGGACCCCCATGGCCGAAAATTCGATTATAGTGGCCGCTTCCATCGCCAACCGGGCTTACGACCTCAAACAGCCGGTCGGGCTTTTCAGTAACGGATTTGACCCCGGCTGGGAAAAAGTAGTATACAAAGAAGGCACTTTACCGGAATGGGGCCGCCCGGAGATGCCGCCCCGCAACGGCGGACCCTGGCTCTATGAAATCATGGAACGGCTGGCCGGGATTGAACACCGGCCCGATGCCCCTCCGATGGACCAGCTTATTGGCCGGTGGACCAGCAATTTACCCTGGGGCTCGACTATCGCCGTCATCACTTACGAGCCGTACCCGGCCCTGGTAACCGAACTCACTCGCCTGCGAAAAGCCGGTTTTTCCGTACTTGCCATCTTTACTGCCGCCGGTCGCCACACTTCGGAAGGCTACGAGGGGATTTTTGCCCTGCACGTCCTGGGGGTAAAGATTTACGATATCAGCATACCAGAACAATTAGGTGTACCGGCATGATGCTACGAAAAGTACAGGTAGAACTGGATTTTGAAAAACTGGCCCGTTTTCGTCCCCCTTTCCTGGTCACGCTATATATAAGTACCGTTCGGGCCATCCAGGTCACCTGCTTTTTTACAAGTATTCTACTGGTCATGCGCTATTTCAACCTGACCGTCAACCTGGACATCGGCTGGCTGGCCCTGACTATCTTCCTGACCCACCAGGTCATTTTCTACCGCCACCTCTGGATTGAACAGCGCTACGTCCTGGAAACGTTCTTTGCCAGGCTGGGCGAATTCCTGGTGATGCTTATCGCCTTACGGCTGGTTCTACTGGTTCTTGGCGAGGTTAGCCCCCTCATAACGCTTGAGTTTGTCTATTACGGCGTCTTCATGGGGATGACCTGGTTTGCCGCCACGGCTTTTCTCCACCAGTATTACAACCTTTACCTGCAAGCTTACGAGGTCAGCGAAGAAGAAGGAGGCGTCCCGGCCCTGGGCGACTCTTATCATCTCAGTTACGACCACAGTCAGGCTTACCGGGAATTGAAGACCAATTTCCAGTATTTCGCGGGTATCCAGATTGCGGTGGCAATTGCCGGGGTCTCGCTAATCAAGCAGGTCAACAACAACCCGGCCCAGGAATGGGTGGGCCCGCTGATTATTTTGCTGGGCGGGATTTTCTTGCTGCTGGGCATTCCGATTCTAGCCTGGGCCAGGATGCGCTATATCCGCACCCTCTGGCAACTAGATAAAATGAAAGAACCGGCCCACCTCATAGACCGCTGGGTCTATTACCTGGGCGGGCTGATTCTGCTGGTAATAATCGTGACCATGGGTGTTACCAGCCTGGGCGGAGTCTTTACCCTGCCCCTGCCGGACAATACTAAAAACCAGGGCGCTTTCTCAATCTTTTACCCGCCAACGCCCGTACCCCAAACACCCCCACCCACCATTGACCTCTCAAAAATCGGTAAGCAAGACCCAGGCTTAAACCTGGCCTGGTTAGGGTTAATTTTCCAGGTGTTAGCCCTGATTATAGCGGTTGCTTTCGTGGCGGTGGTGCTGTGGTACGCCTTTAGCCGTTTGGTCCAGACCGGGTGGGTCGGGCCCCAATGGCGCAAATTTAAGGCCAGCCAGATCTGGCAAAGTCTGCGCATGTTCTTCCGCAACCTGTTCGGCGGCAACCGGCCCAAAGACCCTTTCGAGCGGGAAGAAGGCGAAGGCCGGGGGAAATTCGACCCCTTTGGCTGGCTCCAACGGGACCGTTTGCCCAATGATGCCCGCGGGCAGGTCCGTTTCTACTATCGCCAGATGGCCCAGCGCGCCCAGCGGGCCGGGTTACCTCGCCGGACCGGGCAGACCCCCAAAGAATATGCCGGGTACCTGGCCCCCAACCTGGAAGCCGAGCAGGACCAGGCTAGCCTGGATAACCTGACCGGACTGTACCAGGAAGCTCGCTTCAGTCCGCACCCGGTGGACGAAAGCCATGCAGAAACGGCCAAAGAGTCGAGCCAGGGTCTGGTAGCTTTCTTTCGCCAGCGCTCCCGCAAGGCGCGTATCAAACCCACGAATAAAGACCAGGGAAAAGAGAGTTAAAAAGTTCGGCAAAATGCCCGAAATGTACAGTTTGACCAACTTTTCGACTCACTTTCGGCTAAACTAACTATTGCAATTTGCACAAGCCGTGTCTATAATGATGTGCCCGGCCCGTAAAATCGCTGATTTGCAGGGTGATATTCCCGGAGGACCAAACCTTTTAACACCCTAAACCGTATATATTCCTGGCTCATATCTTGATTAGGGACTAATAGAGTGAGCTGGCAGGTTTAGCTGTCTTAAACGAAAGGAAGGTCTCTAACAATGGCTGTTAAGTTAAAAATCAATTTACCGGTTGGCAGCATCACCGCCGATAGTATCCCGGCGGAAGTATCTCTGGACGAACAGGCCCTGGGTGGCGCTTTAGCCTTGCTGGTCCAGGAAAAGACCGGCGTAGATGACGCGGCAGCCGCTACCCTCCGAACCGATACCGCCGGAAATGTCTTTATAGTGGATAGCACCGGGGCGGTCCAGGAAACCAAAGTTAAAGAAAGTCCCTCTATCGCGGCCCTGGTGGATGCAATGAACGTCTTATTGTTCAAAGAACCAAAAAAGCTTGGCGATAACAAATAACCGAATATCTTAAAAGTATTCTTTAATCTTTTAAGGGTTGTGCGGGAACCCTTTTAAATCAAATGTGATATAGCCGATAGCCTGACGGAACGGGCCGTGTTATACCTCACTTAGCACCCTGACCGGATGAGGGGTCCAGGGTGGCACTTACGGAACAAGGATAGATCTATATGACTACATTAACTCACTCAAAATCCAGGAGAGGAACTCTTGGGACTCCTGTAAAAGCCGTCCTCTTTGATATGGACGGGACACTTGTCCAGCTACGGACTGCCGGACGCATGGTCGTTTTGAACGAAACCCTGGCCGACTTTGGCAAACCACCCCTGACAGATGCCGAACAGGTCGAAAGGTTCTGGTTCACCTCCGAACGCTACGCCATGATTGATAGCTGGGAGATTGCCCGGCCCGAATTCTGGAAAGCCTTCGACTGCGAACGGTTGCTGCAACTCCAACTCGAACATACCTACGCTTATGACGACGCCGGTTTGAGCATGGCCCGGTTGCGCCGGTTGGGTCTGCGGCTGGGCATCGTCTCCAACTCGGCCCACATTTCGCTCAACCCGAAAATTACCTTGCTGGAAGAAGAAATCGCCCGCCAGGAAATTGAAGTGGTGGTTTCCTGCAACGACGATGTCTCGCGCACCAAGCCATGGGCGGACGGCATCGAACTGGCCCTGGCTAAGATGAACCTGCGGCCTGAGGAAGTCTGCTTTATCGGGGACAGCCTGGACGATATTGGGGCCGGGAACAACGCCGGGTGCCGGGTCTTAATCGTGGACCGGGGCCAAATGCAGACCATCCACCAGATTATGCGCGACCAGAACCTGACCCATAAGTTCGAAGTTATAAGCTCGCTGCAAGAAATTCCCCAGGTGTTAGGGCTGACCGTGCCGGTAGCGGCGACCGTGGCGGCCTAATCCAGCACCGAATAGGAACTATAAAAGGACTTAGCTTTGACGGCTGAGTCCTTTTTTGTTTTTACCAAATCAGGGCAAATATCTGCCACACCTATGAGTGGGACAATAACCTTTAAATTCCCTCTCTTACTAAACACTAAAAACTGAACGCTAAACACTTTTCCAAACAACTTTGCCGGGTTGCACCCCTCAAAGGAGCGTGCTAAACTGGTTTCGTGGGTATTTTGTAGGCATCTGTTTTCTTTTACCAATTACCAATCCTTAAATTTCACCTTAAAATTGTATCTTAAAGATTATAAAGAGGTCCGCCATGACAATTGCTTCCGGCGAGAACCAGGACTCTGCCACCCCTACCGACCGCCGGGTAAGCCCAGGCCAACCGGGCGAAACGGCAATCCCGGCCAGCGAACCAACCCGCTTTTGGTCCACTTTTTCGTGGGCGCTGTACGACCTGTCGAATACTATCTACAGCGCTGCCGTGGTCAGCGTCTACTGGCCCGCTTTTATTAAAGACGACCTTAAAGTAAACGACATCTGGTACGCCCTCCCGGCTTCGCTGGCGGCTTTGCTGGTCGGTATCTTCAGCCCGCTCATGGGGCGGATTTCCGACCGTGGTGGCAACCGGATGACCTGGCTGCTCTGGAGTACCATCCTCAGCGTGGGCGCGCTCTTTTTGATGGGTATTTTCCCAATCCTGGCCCTGGCGGTAATCCTGTTTATTGTGGCTAACAGCGCTTACCAGGCCGCCCTCATGTTTTACGACGCCCTCCTGCCGAGCGTAAGCACCCCCAAGAACTGGGGTAAGGTCAGCGGCCTGGGGGTCGGGTTAGGCTACCTCGGCGGCATCGTAGGCTTTCTACTGGTCCCGATTTTCACCGGCCTTATTTTTGGCAAGAACCCCGATGGCGAAATCGTTAATTCAAATACCTTCCTGGTGACCGCCGTCATGTACGGCCTGCTTTCGATACCGTGCCTGGTCTTTGTCCGCGAGAAAAAATATACCAAAAAACCGGATACGACCAGACTCACCCTCGGCAACTCGCTTTCCCAGACCTGGCAAACTCTCAAAGCAGCCCGGCAATATCCCGGTCTCTTTATCTTCCTGGTTTCCAACTTTTTTTATTCCGACGCCGTAAACACCGTAATCGTCGCGATGGGTATCTACTCGACCCAGGTCATCGGCTTTAGTTCCGGTGACCGCAACAACTTCCTGGCCTTTTCGACCATCTTTGCAGTGGTCGGCTCCTTCGGCTTTGGCTACCTGACCGATAGAATCGGGCCGAAAAAAAGTCTTTCTATAGCCCTGCTTTTGTGGGTAGTGGTCTTTGTCTTCGCTATCTCCGCCCCGCCCTCTGGCCTCTTTTTCTTCGTCGGTGGACCGCTGGCCGGGATTGCCCTCGGTAGCGTCTGGGTGACGGCCCGGACGTTGATGATTGAGCTTACTCCCCCGGAACGGCTGGGCGAGTTCATGGGGATTTACAACCTGACGGGCAAATTTTCGGGGGTTATCGGGCCGTTGGTCTGGGGCCTTACCCTCTTTTTGTTCGACCCGGACGCGGGTTGGGGCAAGACCGGCTACCAGATAGCGGTCGCCTCGCTGCTGGTCCTGGTTATTTTGGGGTTCGTCCTGCACCAGCGCGTCCCAATAACCGACCGGCGCAAACGGGGCGAGGAATACATTCAATCCGAAATCAAGGCTGAAGTCCCGGTCGTATAGTAGAAAAGATTACACACAAAATTAGAAGGCGAGTCTTTTGTCAGGTATGGTTAAAGACTCGCCTTTTTGTTATCACCAAAAAGTGTGTGGAAATCGAGATTCCATGTACATTTGACGGTGATATTGTCCAACGGACCGGAGATTCCTCGCTGCGCTCGGAATGACAAAACCTTCCTGGTATTGGGGTTTGCAGACAAATAATTATGTCAGAAGCATATAAGAAATTATTGGGTCGGGGGTGGCGTGGGGGTGCCAGGGCCGGGCGTAGCGGCAGGCGGCGGGATCGCGCCGGGAAGCCGGGGCGCAATCGAAAAGACCGTGTCGTTGAGACGGTTAGCCATATAGCTGAGGCGCGCCCCCGGCCCGAAAGAATATTCGGCCTGGACCAGGCGGTCTACCCGGTCTCGCTGGGCGGTCAGGTGGTCGTAAAGGGCCACGAAGGAATGGAATTGGGGGTTGTTAGAGTAACGAGCAGCGGCATCCATCGCCCGTAAATATTGGCCCTGGACCTCGGTCAGTTGGTCAGGAGTCGCCACGAATGCCATATGTTCGAGTTCAGATAGCCGGTTATCGGCATAGTGCAGGGCTACCTCGGCTTTCTGATCGGGGTTAATCTCGACAAATTCACCCAGGTATTCCCAGCCAAGTTTCGCCTTATAGAGCAGGTCGCCCGGTTTCGACCCGGCCACGCCCACAAATAACAACAACGAAAGGGCCAGCCCAATCATACTCCCGCCGACCGCCTGGCCCAATTTCGTCGCGAAAAAACGGCGCAAGTCCTGCCACCACCGGACAACCGGGTGAATTTCAGGCTGGCTTTGCGGCAGGGCCGGTAGCTGAGGCGTCACTTCGAGCTGGGATTGCAAAGCCTGCCAGCCTGCCGACAGATCGGGGGCCTGGTAGGGGCGAGTCGAAACCAGGGGTGGGTTAGAGGCCAGTTTTACCTGCAAGGCCAGCTTAACCGTCGGAAAAATCGCAGGCCAATCCTCCCCGAACCTTGCGGGGCCCTTTTCAAGGGTCAGTTCGCCCTGCTCGATTAAATCGAGGGCCTGGGCGACCAGGTCAGCGGCCTGTCTTGCCAAAATCAAACTCCAAAGCTTCTTTTTCCAATATCCGGCGCAAACTCTCTAAAGCCCGCAATTGCAGTTGCCGGACCGCCCCTTCCGATTTCCGCATCGCCCTGGCGACCTCGGCGTGGCTCCAGTTCTCGACAAAACGGTAATAAATCACCTGCTGCTGTTCTTCGTTTAGCCGCTCGAAGGCCCGCACCAGGGCCTCGTTCTCGGACTGCCGCAGGGCCGCCCGGAGCGGGTCGGTCCCGGTGGAGGCGTCAGCGACCTGCTCGGCCTCGGTTTCGCCAAAGCCCTCATAATTGCCGCGCACCCGGTTCTTGCGGTTGTAGTTAATCAACTGGTTCCGGGCGATAGCGTAGAGCCAGACCAGGAACGGAATCTCGGTGGGCCGGTAGCGCCGGATGGCTTTCCAGGCGTTCAGGAAGACCTGGGCGGTCAAATCCTGGGTTTCGCTATCCTCTTTGACCCGGTAGAAGAAATAGCGGTAAATCGTTTCGGCGTAAAGGCGGTAGAGTTCTCCGAAAGCCGCCACGTCACCCTCGACCGCTTTTTGAATCCACACCTTAACGTCAGCCGGAGTGGTTGACTCTGCGGCTGGCGGTTGGGTGGTGGTTCCGGGTGGTGGTTCCTGGCGGTGGTTGCCCCTGGTCAAGTTATACCTCTGGCTGAAACCGGGTGTTCGGACAGGTAACTCCTGACAGGCGGTCAAATCCGGCCTGTAAACCTATTGTACCTTTTCTTTTCCTCGAACGTCTATAGGGTCACCCAGCCCCGGCGCACGCAGAACATCAAAGCCTGGGTGCGGTCTTCCACCGCCAGCTTTTTAAATATGTTGTTAAGGTGGTTCTTCAGGGTATGGCTGCTGATACAGAGAGTCTCGGCCACTTCTTTGTTGGTGCGACCCTGGCCGATAATCGCCAGGATTTGCAATTCCCGCTGGCTCAAAGGCAACTTGCTGTCCGGTTCGCTGATACCCACGACCTTTTTCGCCGGGGTGGCCGGGCTGATAGCCGCCAGGGTCGCCGGACGTTTCGGAGTATCGTTGAAACGGATACCCGGTAAAGGTCGCCGCCCGCTCACCGCCTGCTCGACCAGTTGCCGGAAGTAGGGCGTATCAATCGTTTTGTCGGCGGGAATAACCCCCAGGTCTTTTAGCTGCGCCACCTGCCCTTTGGTCTCGCCGTTAAGGACAATCATCGAGATAGTCCCGCGTAACCGCTTCTGGATGGCCCGGACCAACCGCAAGGTTTCACCGGGACGGGCCGGGTCGAAAATGACAAGGCTCAAAGGCAACCGCTCGACGTAGCCCATTAACTCGGTGGGACTGCCGGTTTCGGCCGCCACCTGGAAACCGGGGAACTCGGCCAGTTCCGCCTTAAGACCGGCGATGAGTAAGGGATGCGGGCTATAGAGGGCCACCCGGTGCAAAGCCAATCGCGGAGAACTATGAATGTCAATGGGGGTTTCCGGCCCAAAGTGAGGGACAGGCATCCCTGGAAGTTCGTGCAAGAATTGCGACATAAAGCTTTACCCTTAAAAATTTGATTATGATTGCTGGTTAGAAACGTTATTAATGGACTGCTAACTGCGAAATGAACTGATTGGGCGGGTTTTGCCCGCCAATACTGGCTTAAACACGCCACCTCTTTTTTTGTTACGGGTAATTTTAGAAAAATCTAGAAATTGGTTTGGCAATTTAAAGGCTTGACCCATTTTGAAAAATTATGTAAACTTTGAACAGTACAAATCCTTCTACACATTTCAGGTAATCCGCATGGCAGGGCTAAACGCCGCTATAACTCACCGGTTTGGAAATCTGGCAATGATACTGGCTATGTTTTTGACGCTGGCCCTGGTCCTGGGGGCTTGTGGCGAACAGCCGACCGCCGTTCCGCCACCGGTTACGAGC
>ERZ778024.3538-NODE-3538-length-11229-cov-9.134777_pt1 | contig 11229 bp, 10 predicted proteins | sample MGYA00375754_ERZ778024 | MGnify/ENA primary metagenome ERZ778024 (study PRJEB29350, sample SAMN05389827) | bioreactor metagenome | isolation source: Thiocyanate bioreactor | place: South Africa: University of Cape Town | collected 2014-02-18 ... | reverse complement strand
TCAGGAAAATCATTATTTGTTTGTATCCTTCAAAGTCTTTGTGAGAAAAGAAAAAACTTCAATAAATAAATAAATAATAATAATGGAAGAACAACTTTTTCAAGCTTGTAAAGATGGAAATGTTGAAGAAGTTATAAAATTACTTCAAAATACACAATTAAACACTAACTGGCATAATTCTCGATCAAGAACAGCTTTTTGGATTGCTTGTGAGAATGGTCATATTGAAATAGCGAAGTTATTATTAAATGATAATAGAGTTGATATTAATAAAGCAAATAGTTTTGGAGCAACACCTTTTTTTATTGCTTGTAAAAATGGACAAATTGAAATTGTGAAATTATTATTAAAGGATAATAGAGTTGATATTAATAAAGCAAGTAGAGAAACACCTTTTTGGATTGCTTGTTATAAAGGACATATTGAAATTGTGAAATATTTATTAGTATGTGGAAGAGAAATAGATATCAATAAAGAAAATAATGATGGAAAAACTGGACTTGAAATTGCAAGAGAAATGGGAAACAAAAAAAAAAAAGAGTGGGAAAGTGAAGAAGGATTTGAAAATATGAAAAGAAAGTATACTAAGATTGTTGAATTAATAGAATCATTTGAAAGAAATCAAAATGAAACAAGAACAAAATTAAGAATGGAACTTAGATTGGCTGGTAAATTTATTGATTTATTTATTTCAATTTCTCTTCTTAATAAATTTATAAATTTATATTGGTAGATATTGATGCTGTTTCTCTTTTTGCAGTTATTGTTCTCCTTTCTGATCAATTTTTAGATTTTAAGCACAATTAGTTCAAACCCCTTCTTTCTTCATAACAATGACAATGACAATGACAATATGACTTTTTTTTGAGGAATTCAACAATCCAACAATTAACTTAATGATTGTTGGAAAATGAAGATTGTTATTTGAAACCAAACAAATCAAAAAGGAAAAAGGAAAGAAGAAGGAAAAAATTCAAAATAAAAATGTTCAAGAAATAAATGAGATCTTCTCCAATTTTAATGTTCTTTTTCCAATTTTCAACTTCAACTTCAAAAAAAGAAACAATAAAAAAAAAATATAAAAAAATAAAAAAATAAAAAGAAAAAATGAGGAAGCCTAGGACATTTAGTATTCCCGAGTGGTCACCCTCCCCAGTACTAACTAAACCATCACTTGCTTGACTTCCGTGAGCGAGACGGGGACGGGTATGTTCAAGTGTGTATGGTCCTAGACATTTTTCTTTCATTTTTTCACTTCTTTTATACCAAACCTAATTTTCCTTTTCATTTTGAACTTTTAAGTTTCATTGATTGATTGATTGATTGATTCTAACTTTCAATTTATAATTTTGAAGTCCTAAGGAATCCCTCCTTTATTTTGATAATTTTATCATTAACTCTTTTTTGTAACATATTTTCAGAATAAATAAATAATTGACCCCTGGGCAAGTCTTGGTCCAAGTAACTATTGACGTCCACAAATATCTCACCATTCATCAAATGTTGTAACAGCCACCAATGTTTTTGAATCTCTAATCAAACTCCAAATGTCTTCAGAACTTGGAGATTTGAACTAATTGTGCTTAAAATCCAGAAATTCATCAGAAAGGAGAACAATAATTGCATAGAGAGATGCTGCATCAATATCTACAAATATAAATTTATTAGAAGAAAAAAGTAATTGAAATAAATAAAAAGAAATAAATAAATTTACCAGCCAATCCAAGCTCTATTCTCAATTTTGTTCTTGTTTCGTTTTGATTTCTTTCAAATGATTCTATTAGTTCAACAATATTTAGGTAATTTCTTTTCTTATTTTCAAATCCTTCTTCACTTTCCCAATTTTTTTTTTCTACATTTCCTTTTGATCTTGTAATATCAAGTCCAGTTTTCCCATCACCATCTTTTTTATTGATATCTATTTCTCTTCTACATGCTAATAAATATTTCACAATTTCAATATAACCATAATGACAAGCAACAGAAAAAGGTGTTCTATTATATTTTTCTGCTCTATTGACATCCAACCTCTGGTCATTTAATAATAATTTCACAACACCAGTATGTTGCTTGAAACAAGCAATACCAAAAGGTGTTTCTCCAAATCTGTTTGCTTTGTTAATATCAACTCTTTGATTATTTAATAATAATTTCACTATTTCAATGTGTCCTTTTTCACAAGCAATTAGCAAAGGTGTTTCTCCATTAGCACTTGCTTGATTGATATCAATTCTTTGATCATTTAATAATAATTTCACAATTTCAATATGTCCATTTTGACAAGCAACATGAAAAGATGTTTTACCAAAATCATTTTCATTTCTCCAGTTAATGTTAATCTGTTCATCTTGAAGTAAGTTTATCACTTCTTCAACTTTTCCTTCTAAACATGCTTTCCAAAGTTGTTGTTCCTTCATTTATTTTACTTTTTGTTTGAATTCAATGTATCTATTCACAACAATCTATATCAAAAATCAATTCTTATAAAATTAAAGAGATTTAGGAATCGGAATAAGAAAGAATTGTATTTACACAATCTATCGATTCAGCTTGTAAATTGATTCAGATTCAGATTCAGAAAGCACTTTTACTTACAAGTTGCTACGACAGAATCAAGAGAATTTAAATTAAAGTAGTTTGAGAATCAGAATAAGTCCTTATATTTTGCTTATTCTCAAACTATAAGGAAAATATAAGTCCTTATATTTTGCTTAATTGTTAACAGATTTATATTAATTCAACAAATAAGCAAACAAACAGCAATGATGATTTCAAAGAAACAGCTATATATGGCTTGTAAAGATGGAAGAATTGGAGAAGTTCGAAGATTACTTCAGAATACCCAAACAAACATTAACTGGTAAGATGAAGACTCAAGAACAGCTTTCTATATTGCTTGCAAAGAAGGATATATCGAAGTTGTGAAGGATGGAAGAACAGCTTTTTGTGATGAAGGACATATTGAAATTGTGGAGTTATTATTAAATGATGAAAGAATTGATATTAATAAAGAAAATGGTAATGGAGAAACACCTTTTTATATTGTTTGTGCTTATGGACATATTGAAATTGTGAAGTTATTATCAAAGAGTAGATTTAAAAAATAGGAAAAGAAATTGTTTAAATATTATTGAATTAATAGAATCATTTGAAAGAAATCAAAATGAAACAAGAACAAAATTGAGGATAGAACTTGGATTAGCTGGTAAATTTAATTTATTTATTTATTTTAAAGTTCTTCTTCTTCTTCTTCTTCTTCTTCTTTTTAATAAATTTGTATTTGTAGACATTGATGCAGCATCTCTCTTTGCAATTATTGTTCTCCTTTCTGATCAATTTCTAGATTTTAGACACAATTAATTCAAGCCCTTTTCATTGTAAGAATGATAATGACGATCTTGATATTCATGTTTCATCCAATAATATTGTTGAACAAATGAGGATTGAATTTGAAATCAAACCAAATCAAAAAGAAGAAAAAGGAAGAAAAGAAATTAAGAACAACAAGGATATATTATCTTCTCATTATTTATTTAATTTCATTTCAGATGTCCAAAATTGAAAGGAGTTTTGATCAAAAGAAAAAAAAAAAAAAAAAAAAAAAAAAAAAAAAAAAAAAAAAAAGAAAAAGAAAGACAACGACTAAGAGAAAATTTTAAAAAAAAAAATTTTTTAATTTTTAAAAAAAAAAGAATATGTCAAATCCTTTTTTTTTCTTTTTCAAAAAACTAATTTCTTACCTAACTTGCAATACTCCAGTTACAACTAAAATTATAACCATAATATAAAATATCCAATAAGTAAAAATTTGGAGGAAATCTTGAGTTAATAGAGAAGAAATAGCTTTAGTAGCAATTACAGTATATCCACCTTTATTTTATTAGTTTATTTATTTATTTTTTTTTAAACGAGCATTTAAAATTTAGAATGAAATCAAACCAAAGAGCCCAACAATAGTCATATTTATAAGAAGGAATTTGTTTCCATATTTATATGAAAGAAATAATAATAATGCTAATCCTCCAATAGAGATTCCTACATACACTAAAAATTGAGTTTGTGATAATGCTTCCAAGAGCTTTTCAAGAGTGAATTTTTTATCAGATGAAGCTGAGAATATAACCTAAAATCAATGAATTAGTTTGAAGGAAATACCACATTTATAAAAGCAATTTATATAAAGAAAGAAAAAATAATAGAGAAAAAGAAAAGAAAGATTTAACTCTTACCACAATCACAGCTCCTGCAATTGAAAGAAGGATTCCTATTAGATCTTGAATTCTAAATTTTTCCTTTAATACAAACGGTGCAATGATTGCATTTGTAACAAGAGCTACAGTTCCCAATGGAGCAACAATTGATGGAGGAGCAAATGCATAAGCAAGAAAATTTCCAACCTCCCCTATTGATCATTATTTAATTTATTTGGAGTTATTGATTTTCAAAAAAAGAGTTTAAAGTTCAATGTAATGTATAAAACAAATTAAAAAAAAAAAAGAAATAATAATAAAGTCAATGAAAAAGAACCGAGAAGCATGAGTATTAAACCCAACCACCAAAGTTTTCTCTTCATATAAGGAACATGAACACCAGATTTCTCATTTTTATTATGTGAATACTTTTGAATATTCAATGCAACACTAATAAGTATATTCCCTGTGATCGAAATTATAACACCAACATAAAGACTTGAGCCAGTTTCTTCGTCTCCCATTTCTTTATTCCAAAATTGCAATTACAATAATTAAAAGGGAGATTCTATTATTTTTTATTATTAAACTTGTTAATATTAACATTAAACTTTTACTTTTACTTTTACTTTTTTGAATTCTAATAAGAAAAAAAAGAAAAGAAATATAAAAAAATATTATTTCTATGACTCAATTAATTCAAGTCAATTAGGGAAAAAAATAATTATGCAAGCAATTTTTCAATGATTTCAACTCATTGGAATAATAATCATTGAATATTTGTTGATTGAGAGGAATTGAAGAGAGAGATGAGTGGAGTGATCTGTGCTTCAATTGAAACAAAGAAGTAATAAGGACCTATTGTATTCAAATGAGAAAAAAGAAGTGAATTGAAAGATAAAAACAACAAAAAACACGCCTTTTTTTTCTTTTTTTCGTTTTTCCTTTTTCCTTCCACCCTTTTTTTTTTTTTTTTTTTCCCGAACTCCAATAAACAAAAATAACAAAAAAATCAGTGAATCAACGATTGAGCTAAGAAGCTTCCTTTTCATCATAAATCTATAAATCAATACAACTTTTAATTCTCAACTAATCATTCACCAATTCTTCTTAGTTTTGAGAAGGAATCTCTTCCTCTTTTGTTTCATTATTGAATGGCAGTTAGTTAATTCATTAAAAAAAATTGAATCACAGGAAGAAGCAATTAATCGATTTCCGATTCATCTCATTGATTTGAAGTTATAAATCTAAGGGAATCAAAAGGAAATGAGCTTGAAGGAAATGATTTATTTTCCAAATATTTACAATTCTAGTTTAATCACATATCATTCTTTATCTGAAGGATCTTGGATGCTAAGAAATAAAAAAGTAAGAATAAAATAAATAAGAAAGAAAGAAAAAAGAAAAAAAAAACCTTTGCAAAAGCTGATAATATGATTTCGCAAACTCTTGATATTCCTCTTCACCAATTTCTTTTGATCCAAATCTAGCCTTTTCATATTTTTCAACATAAGCAATTGCAAGTTCACGATTGATAATTGAACTCTCAATTAACGAATTTATATATTCACGAATAGTTTGGTTACTTTCTCGATCTCGTTGTGGATGTTTCATTTTAATAGCTTTCTCTATTTTTTTCGAAAAACAAAAATTCATCATTAGTTAATAAATAAATGAAAAAAGAAGGGTTGTTATAACTAACCAAAGACTTGATAAGACATTGCAATTGATGTTTTGAAATGAACCTCTTCAACACCTGTACCTTAATTATTATTATAAGAAGAGAAGATTTCATTATTCTAATTAGAAAGATGTTTACTTTGAAAAAATTACCTATTCTTCCCCAGCCAAATTGAGTACAATCTTTTAAACGAGCCTCAACTCTTGTATTAATTGATTTATCAATTTCCTTATGAATCATTTTATAAATTGTCTATATTCATTATCCATCAGTTTGATTATTTTAAAGATAAATAACAAAGTCAAAATCACCTCACTCATAATTTGATATCGTTGAATTGGAATATATATCCTTGGGATTTCACTTAACACACTCATCCTTGTATAAAATCTCATTCCAACAATAAATATTGAAGAAATTAACTATATTTAAAGAAAAAGTTAGTTGAGTTCTTTGAATACATCTTAAGTTAATTTCAACCAATAGAGCATAACATGCAACGACAATAAATGAGATGATTTGGTTTCCTTTCACAAATACGGATAAGATTGTATAAGCGAAACAAGCTCCAGCTCCAATAAAGAGTGTAATAACAAGGAACAAGCTATTGAACCTATTTTATTCATTTTACATAAGTTTCTAATTAGTTAAAGAATGAAAGAATTAAAGAATTTAATAAGAGTTGCAATACCTCATTAGAACTAACTCTATGTGAAGTTAATATTAATGTACAGAGTTCCTTTTGTATGCTAAAGTGAATTGTAAATAGTTTAGAATTAGTATTGAAGTGTTATGTAATGAATTCAAAGGTTCTTTTGGAGAATTGTATAATTAATCAATTGAATTTTTATCTTCATCCTTCATTTATTTATTCTCCAATTATCATTGTAATGTCATAACTACAACCTTCTCTAAGAGATGAGTTATTTGTAATTTGTTTCGAATTAATTCAATTCAAAACCAAAATTTCATCATTTTATCAGTGATTTGTTGTTATTTGAGGGTGTTGCTCACTGATTATTTCTGACATCAAAAAAAAATTCAAATTTTCTGAACCAAACTTCCCAAGATCTTGACAATAAAATCACAAAAATCATAAAAAAACATCAAAAAACATCAACAAAATCATCAAAAAATCATTGAAGAATCATCGAAAAGTCACCTACTTTTGAGTAAGTTATCAAAAAATGATGTCAAAACCATCCCTCCAAACCTTCTCAAACCAAATAATTTTCAAAAAAACTTTAAAATTTTTTAAAATTTTGAAACAACAAAGCAATCCTCATCAAAAAATAGATTAATTAATTGTGTTTCATACCTTTGAATAATTTTACTTTGGATCAATTGTTGATCGTTCATTTTTTTGAATTTAATTGTGAGGTCAACTTCAAAATTGTTGGAATGATCAAAACTTTTAACAAACAAACTTCTAATTATTGATATTTTATAAAATAGGTTGACTCTGAGTTCTTTTGAGCATTCCTCTTGAACATCTTCTTGACTTGAAAACAATTGAATATTATCCAAAGTATGTCTTCTTCATCTTCATCTCTTCATCAATTTATTCTTTAAATTCAATAGATTCTATCTTTTGGAAATCGATTTCTATCTATACTCTTTCAATTTAATCTTTAAACAAATAGACAATTAGAGTTCAAATGCCTCCAGCAGGAGCTCAACCAATGCAACAAAATTATTATCCAAATACAAATATTGGTTATGATGTAAATGCAAATCAAGGACAACAATATTATCAAAATCCAGAGAATTATGTTCAAGGAAATATTTATCAAGAACCTAATACTATCGATCAACAAAACAATGGACAATATGATTTTGGAAATGAGATGCCTCCAAATCTTCAACCTGACTTCAACAATTTTGATTATACCAATTTTGACTTTCAAAACAATCTTCCTTTCACAATGACCTATGATGGATGTATTCATCTCAAAGAATATAAACTTGCACATTTGGATTGGATGGATACAATGACAACAATTGTAAGATATGGTCTAGTTTCGTATTCACAAAAGTATAAATCAATTCAAGTAATTTTCACCTTTCTACAATCATTTTTTTAAAATTAATTTTTATTTATTTAATTTTTTTAATAAACCAAAACTTAATTATAATTTAGTATCCTTATCCCACTTGTGGATATTGTTTATCTTCAAATAGCTTAATTGCTTGTGTTCATTGTGTATTTATTGGATGTTGGTGGACAAATAATCATATTGGTGTTCATTATCAATATAATATGGATCATTATTTAGGTTCAAGAAAAAGAAAAAAATACTTTGACAAATATTCCAAATCAAAATTTCAAACATTTTTTTTTTTTAAAAAAAATATAGGAATTGATATTCAACGATCTCAACTTTATTGTAGTAAATGTCTCGATTATATTTATGATCGAGATTTTGATAATCTTGTTAAAGAAGAAAAAATGAGTGCCAGAGAAGCAGTTCTTTCATCAGCAGGTAACCATCTTCTTCTTATTTTATTCTTGAATGACAACAAAAATTTGTGTTAAATTATTTTTAGGATTCTTTCCAGAAAGAACAAAATTTTCTTCATGGAAACCAACAGAAATAGAAAAAACTATTACTGAAAAGAATTCAGCACCACTTATTGCAACAGGTTTCTTCTTCTTTTTATTTTTTCTTTTTATTTTTTCTTTCTTCTTTTTCTTTTTCTTTCTTTTTTTTTTTTTTGAATTTCATTGTTTTCATTAGGATTACGAGGATTATATAACCTTGGATCAACATGTTTTATGAATTCAATTCTTCAAGCTTTTATTCACAATCCTCTCCTTAGAGCATATTTTCTTGCCGATAAACATAATCGAAGAGAATGTCCAAGACAAGCTCCTGATTCAACTTCCAAAGTTTGTTTGGCTTGTGAAACAGATTTTTTATTTTCAAAAGTATTGTTTAATTTTTTTTTTTTGTTAAAATAAGTAAATTATAACAAAAATTTTTGATCCATTCGTTCAGGTTTTTAATGGTGAAACTGAAGCAATTAGTCCTCACTCATTTTTGTATTCACTCTGGAGTTATGCTCAACAATTAGCTGGTTATGAACAACAAGATGCACACGAGTTTTTCATTACCCTTGTAAATGGTCTTCATACACATTGCCAAGGTAAAAAAAAATTTAATTTTTCTATCTTTCCTCTTCAAAACCAAAATTTTCTAATTTTCTTTCATTCATTTGATTTCCGAAAAAAAAGGAACTTTAGTAAATTGTGACTGCATTGTACATCAAATATTTTCAGGAACGTTAAGATCTGATGTTACTTGTGAAAATTGTTCAAATGTTTCAACTGGTTTCTTTTTTCTACCTTCTTTTCTTCATTCTTTCCTTCTTTCCTTTTTTTTTTTCTTTCTTTTTTTTCTCTTGCTTAAATGATCTCTTTTTGAAGCACACGACCCATTTTTTGACATTTCTGTGGATCTTTCAAGTTCTGATGCAACATTTTTTGATCAAAAAAATACACTTTTGGAATGTTTGAAACGCTATACAAGTTCAGAAAAACTCGATAGTCAAGATTTTCGATGTGAGATATGTAGCACTACTTCAGTGAGCTTTTTTATTTTATTTTTTTATTTTTTTTTTGGTTTTTGTTAAAATAATTTAAAATAATTTCCTATTTATTCAGGGACCAGTTAAACAATTGAGAATGAAAGTTCTTCCCTGTGTTCTTTGTGTCCATTTAAAAGTTCTTTTCTTTTCTTTTTTTCTTTTCTTTTCTTTTCTTTTCTTTTTTTTTCTTTTCTTTTCTTTTCTTTTTTCTTTTTTCTTTTTTATTCTAAAAAATCAACATTAACAACAACAATCAATAGAGATTTGAACATACTACAACGAGTAATCATAAAATTGACACTTTTATTGAATTTCCCCTCAAACTTGATATGGCTCCCTTCCTTTACGATTCAATTCAAAAAGAATACGAATCATTTTTGTATGATTTTCTTTCTCTTTTTGGTTGTTTTATTTATTAATTTGATCTCATCTTCTATTTTTCTTTCTTTCTTAGAGTATCAAATGAACCAACTGTCAGTCAAGAATATGATTTATTTGCAGTTATTATTCATGTAGGAACACTTGAAAGTGGACATTATGTTTCTTATGTTCTTTGTAAAGGAGAGGTATATTATTCATTTTTCTCCTTCTTTTCTTTTTTTGAATAGTTTAAGGAACTATTATAAAATATTAGTGGTTCAAAATTGATGATTCATTGGTCACAAAAGCATCAGCTATTGATGTTCTTCAAAGCAAAGCGTAATTCTCTTTCCTCTTTCTTCTCTTTCTTTATTCTTTCTTGAAAAATTCACATTGTTCCTCAATAAATAGATATATGCTCTTTTACGTCAAATCCAATCTAGATTTCATGAAACGCACATAAAAAACGAAAGAAATAGATTTGTAAATAAACTCCAATATAATTCCATCAAAATGTATATATCTTTACAATTGTTTTATTTTTTAAATCACTCCAATAATAAATTAGGTTGTTCTATCTGCAACAACAAGGAAACCCAATAATCTTTTTGAGTGAATAATTGAAGCAATCTAAATCAATAATAAATAATTTTAATAAAGATAAAAAAAACAGATTAGTGATAATTACAACAACAAAATTACCTTAAATATTTCTTCAATAAGGAAAACAATGCATAAAACAACGATAAAAAATGTTGAGACTTGATCATCAACCATTGCGAAAATACTGGAAATAAGTGCTCCAATATCAATGATAATTGATAAAAGCGATAACCAATAATACTATTTTGAGTTTTTTTCATCCAGTTTGAGTTTTCGGTTTTTTGAAAAAAAAATAAAATGAATGAGAAAATATACTAATTTAAGTGCTTTCATTCGATATAGATCTTGAGCATACCATCCCAAAAACTTTTCAAAAAAAAAAAAAAAAATTGATAAAAAATTGATAAAAAAATACTATTGATAAAAAAAAGAAAAATTTACGAGTAATAGTAAACCAGGAGCAACAGATGGGAGTTTATATTGAAACACATTTTCAAGTATATAAAGGAAAATATACAAAAGCTATTTTTTTCTTTTTTTATTTGTACTGAAAAAAAAAAGAGAAAAAAAGATTTTACCAAAAGAATAAGAAGTGATGTTCTAAATTTTATTGCTAAAGCTTTTGCTTGAAGAGAAACTTGACTTGATGAAAAGTTTGATCTCAAAGCTGATGGATCTTCATCTTTGATCCTTTTTTTAAAAAAAAAGAAAAAATTGTTACTTTAAATCAGATATTGAAGTGTGTATCTAAGAATTCAAAATACTGATTTTTTTTTTTTTTTTTTTTTTTTTTTAAAAAAAAAAAAA
>ERZ778024.3536-NODE-3536-length-11239-cov-6.491506_pt1 | contig 11239 bp, 12 predicted proteins | sample MGYA00375754_ERZ778024 | MGnify/ENA primary metagenome ERZ778024 (study PRJEB29350, sample SAMN05389827) | bioreactor metagenome | isolation source: Thiocyanate bioreactor | place: South Africa: University of Cape Town | collected 2014-02-18 ... | reverse complement strand
TACGAGATGATCTGGTGACTGGAGTTCAGACGTGTGCTCTTCCGATCTTAAAAAAAAATGATTATTTATCAATAAATTTTCTCACAGCAACTCAAAAAAAAAAAAAAAATTCAAAAAAATTAAAAAAATTTGAAAAAAAAAAAAAGAAAAACAACAAAGAAAAAAAAAAAAAAGGATTACTGATATTATTATTATTATTATTATTATTATTATTCCACACTCACTTTTAAATGTTATAAATGTGGACAAAACGGACACTACGCAAATGAGTGTCCCAGTTTAAAAACACCACCTTCTATCAAGCCTGATTATCTCCACGTTTCGCTTCAAATTGATGTGGACTTATGTTAACTTTTTGTTTCTAACATTTTTGATTAACGATCATCATCTATCATCTTGAGTAAGATATCTTTTCCTCCAATCAAAACTCCATTTATGAACACTTGAGGAAAGTTGGCCAACCACTCCGCATTTATAAATAACCACCATATTCTAAATATTTGGAAATCACTAAAGTATTTCATCGAAATAATTTGTAAATAAGTCCTAATATATTAAAGACTTTACTGCAAATGAAATCTTATTTCTATCCAAACTAATCCTAGTGCTTTTTTTAAAAAAAAGAAAAACCTTTGGCATAGTTTCTAGTTTCTGTTAATGCACATTTTGAACTTGGGTTTGATATGGAACTTTCAAAAAGTGTTATAGCAAATAGAAGCGAGAAGTTAAAGTACTTAAATATATTAAATATATTAAAGATTTCACTGCAAACGAAATCTTATTTCTCTCCAAACTAGCCCTAGTGCTTTTGAAAAAAGAGGGGTTTTTGGACTATTTCATATGATGCAAGAACTGCTCCTTACAAAGAACTAAATATTTTTAAAAAAAAATGAGAGTTAGAAAAAATAAAACCAAAGAAAATGAAACTAAAGAAAATCAAAAGAAAATTGAAGAAAAACAAAAAAACAAAATACCTTCTTTAAAAATTAAAAAATCTTACTTGAAAAACAAAAAAGTATTTAAGTTGGTCTCTTAAGAGAAATTTTGCTGGAAAGTCCAAACTCAAAATAGAAACTTCAGTTTCTTCAACCTAGGTAAAGTTTTTGATTTCTCTTTTTCTAAATAACATTTTTTATTTATTTATTTTTTTTCAAAAATAAGAAAGAAAAAAATATCTGGAGAGTAATAGGAAAAGAACCATCTCAACTAATGTGCTCTTTGAGTCAATTAAGGGTCGACTGTTAATGATTCTCACAGATCCAATGATTTTCCAACCAACTATTGGAGTTGGAATTAATAATTCACTATTTTTTATCAAAAAAAAAAAAAGTTACAAGAAATCAAACCTCAAAAATAAACTATCTGAAATCAAAAGAAAATTGAAGAATAACAAAAAAATACCTTCTTTTCAATCCAGAAAATAATGAAAAACTCAAAAGTACTTTAGGCAATTGCAACATATCGGAAGCGCAAGTCCTACAGGCAAACTGGATCGAAAGCCGCACCAAACAATCACAACATTTTTTTTTTTTCTGATTTTTTATGATTCAAATGAATTCAAAAAGCAATCTAATAATATTATTCCATTGTCAAACTCAATTTTTTAAAAAAACATCTTTTATTATTCTCACAAGTATTATTTTTTAAGTAATATGACAAAATTTTTCTTCTTCTTCTTGGATTTTTTGTTAATTATCTTTTGTTTCTAACATTTTTGCTAAACTACCATCATCTATTGCCTTTTGCAATTCATCTTTTCCTCCAATTAAAGCTCCATTTACGAACACTTGAGGGAAAGTTGGCCAACCACTCCACATCTTAATAGCTAATCTCTCTTGCCACATTGATAAATAACCACCATATTCTAAATATTTGAAGGCCACTTTTTGTCCATCTAATGCCTCACGAGCTCTTTTAACATATCCATTTGTTGCCATTCCAACAATCACAACAGGATTACTATTGACTGTATTTGCAACTTCATCAACAATGTTTCTATGAAAATTTGATTGAAAACTAGCAGCTCCTTCTGAAAGTTTGGGTGATGGTGGAAGGGAATTGGTTTGAGTTTCTTCTGACATTTCTTCTTCTTTGTCTTGTTTTATTGAGGATCTTGATACTGTTTATTGATTTCTTATTGATTTGATTTTTTAAAATTTCTGGTTGTTTTCAAAGTTTGGGATCTTATATAAGGTTTCAATTTTCCGTTTTTTCGGATAATAGAGCTTCGAATTGTTCGGTCGGAGGGTTTGGCAAAAAAAAAACGAAATTAATTGTCGTCATGCTTTTTTTGATAGGAAAAAAACATGACAGAGCGATTTTTTCCACTCTTCAACTTTTTTGTTTTTTCCTCATATTTATTTTTTTTTTATTATAATGAATTGATTGATCTCTTATTCCGAAATGATTCTCTTTGTGATCTTATTTTTGGTATTCTTTTGATTTATATTTGATTCAGGGAAAAAAAAAAAATTAAAAAATGATATTTTTTTTAATCATTTACAATAATATACAAAGGAAGTGTTTGACTTTTTTCAAAGACAACTATTTCATCATAAGATTTTGCAAGATCAATTTCATCAGGAAATGGATAATGATATTGTTTGTCCACTATTAGTTTTATTTTATTTTTGATTTAGGATATAAAAAAAAAATTGAAAGTTACCTAAAGCAAAATGGGATTGGTACCCTTGTTTGCATTGTCGTCCATACAATGTACTTTCCTTTTTGTTGGAAACAGTGGAACTCATACCGTCCGCAAATTTGGGAGATTCAATTGCTGGATAACTATTTCCTACAATTGTCACTGCAATTACAAAAATTTTTCCATCGGCTTTTTTTGAAAATTTTGCATATTTTGAAGCATATTCAAATGATGTTGTAAAATAAAATCCTATGATATTCATTTTATTTATTATTTCAAAATTTTGAGAAATAAAAGAAAAAGAAAAAATAAAGATGAACCTTTTCCAAAGAATCCTTGATCTGTTTTCCCTTTTTCTCCAAATCCACCAGAACAGATTCTCCAAGCTGATTTATTCTTAGTTCCATGAATGACAGGAAGAACAAGTGCCTTAAAATTGAGATTTTTTTATATTAGTTAGCTCATTCTAAAAAAAAAAAAAAGAAAGAAAGAAAATAATAAGAATGAAGATTACTTGTCCCCAATCATATAAACCATCAAGTTTGAATGATGAAATCCTTTGATACAATTGTTGAAGCACAAATTCTCTTTTCTCTTTTCCTTCAAGTCCTTTCCAATCAGATTTTTTAAATTGATAGGGATTATTTTGATGAAGAAAATCAATTCTTTTCCTTTCAGTTTCAAAATATTTTGATAAATTTGGATTATGAATTGCATGAACTGTTTTAATTGATGTAAGATCTCCTCCAAAAAATTCAAAGATTTTTTGAAAATGTTCAAATTCTTTTGGATGTTTGATACTTCCATCTTTAATTATTGTTAGCTTTGAGAAAGCATCAGGATAAGGTGCAAAACCTGGAACTAATTCCCAGTGATCATCAACTTTTGAATTGTGCCAATTTTGAGCTATAAAGAAAGGAAAATAAAATAAAATAAAATAAAATAAAAATAAAAATAAAAAAAGGAAAAAGAAATGAAATGAAATGAGAAAATAAATGAGAGAAAGAACTATAGTAAAAGTAAATAAAAGAAGAAAAAACCTGTAATTATTCGACTTGTAACTCTTAATCCAGCTCGATTTAATAAAGATTCAGGATTTAAAGGAAGTTTGGTTACTGGACAAACCAAGTTTCTTTTTGTTTCATTCTTTCCCATTTCTTGTTGACATCTCTCAATTGAAATAAATCCATTTTCATCATGATTAGATCTAACCATTTGTTTCCAAATCATATTTTGATAATTTTCGGCAACAATTTCAATGTTCTCAATTAAAATGTCCATTAACTCTTGACAAGATGTGAATTTCTCTCCTCTAATTGTGATTGATAATAGATTAGTAACTAAATTGACTTTAATTAATCCTAATACATTTTTTTTAATAATTAATAGTCCAGTTCTCCAAACCATTCCTTTATGAATAAATAAATGAAGTCTTGTAATTAATCTTCCTATCATTTCTTTAAGGATCAAATTATAGGAAATAACTCTTTCAATTTCAACCGTATTTCCATCTAATTCATTTTTCCAATAGCTTAATAATGAAGTTGGCTCATTTTCTGGTAATAATGATGGAATAATACATCTTCTTTTCCAAAAGTCAAGCTCATCTTCATTATCTTCCTCTTCAACATCATTTTCAAGACTGGTTTCGTTAGGAATCATTGTTCTAACAATAATATTTTTACTTAGAACAAAACAAACTTCAAATTTCTCCATCAATTGAATTAAAATTGGTGAAATATCAATAAAATCCTTCCAAATCAATTTCAAATCTTGAAGTTTTAAAATTCCATCTTTACAAAATAAATTAACTAATTTCGGATTAAATAATTGAGCAAGAATATCTTTTGTTAAAAATCTTGGTTCCAAAATAATTTTAGTTGATAATTCTTGAGGTTTTTGAAAATAAACACAACTACCCCAATTATGAAGAAGAGAAAGTGCTCTCTGTGCAAATTCAAAATTAATTTCTACATTGAATTGAGTTCTACTATAATCCAAAAGAACTTGAATATCTATTAAAGGAAGTCGTAAATGTTTTTCTCTCAATTCAAGGATTGCTGATTCAATAATTAAATGATCCTTTGTCACTTTTTCACCCATATAAGAATGTTGAAGAGCCGTCTCAATAATTAATTTATTTAACTCATCGACATTTTCTAATGTACTACAACTAACTTCCATGTATCCAATTTTATATTTAATTTGATTTTGTTGAGCAATCTCCAGAACTTTATTTTGTCTTAACAAACTTTCACTTTTATTAACACTTGAATGATCTAAAAATGTTCCAACAATTATAATTGAGAAAAAAATTTTATCCGTATCATCAGTTGAATTTGGTAAATGAGTTGATAAAGATTTTAACCAAAAATCTAATCCTTCAAGTCCAACATCTCCTTGATCCATTCTCCAAAGAACTAAAAAGATTGATCTTGTTGATAAGAAATATTGATGATTATTATAATAATCATGTTGTCCTGCAAAATCCCAAACTGTAAGTGCTAATTTTGAATCTTGACCAAATTTTATTAAACTTGGATGTTCTAACGAATGAGTTTTAATATCAATTCCATGAGTTGCTGAATTCAAAATAGATTTTTTTATTCTTTCTAACCATATTTGTTTTATTCCTTCATCTTCACAATAGAGTTTAACATCTTTTAATTTAGGATCAGTTGATTTTAATATGATTTTCAATGATTGAGTATCATCAATTTTCCAATTATTATTTAAGATGTGTTCTTTATGAACTACTGAAGTTTTTTCATCTTTATATTTTTGAAGTCTTTTTCCTTGTAATCTAAAATAGTAACTTGTTTTCTTGACATCACCTTTTGTTTTCATCCATCCAGTTAAAGGAAATAAACAATCAATAATGGATGTCTTTCCAACATTTTCAAATCCTACAATCATTAATTTTGTTCTACAAAGGGATTTTGATTCCGGAGATTGCATTAAATCCAAAATATAATTAACAATTGCTTTTGATCCTTGATTTTGAATTTCAATTGGAATTGATTGTAACTCATTTGTTGATTTGAGTTTTATATCATCAATTCTAAAAGTTTTATTATTTGTTCGATTTATTGGAAATTTCAATTGAAAAATAAAAAATTTAAAATCAAAAAAGTTACTCAACAAATCTTAGATTTTTTTTTGAATGTTCAAGATTCCACAATAGTGCTTGAATGATTGCCAATGCTCCTGTAGCTGTTAAACCAGTATTTCTTAAACTATTGATGTTATTAATTTATTTTTGAGTCATTTTGTTGAAAAAAAAAGAAAATAAAGAAAAAGAAAAAAGAAAAAAGAAAAAGAAAAAGAAAAAGAATATACATAATAGAACGAAGATTCTTTTCATTTTTAATTGAATTTGCAAGACGATTAATATGGTCTTCTGAAACAAATTCATCTTCAATTACAAGAAATGAAAATTTAATGCAACTTTCAATGTATTTCCATCTATTCTCCTCTTTTTTTTTTTTGGAAAATATTATCATTATGGTTTGAATTTTTCATCGTGTTATTTTCAAAAAATAAAATAAAATAAAATAAAATAAATACCAGTATCATAAGCCTTCAATAAAGAAAGAACTTCTTTATTTTTCGTATCATAAATCGTTTTCCCTTGAAATTTTGCACGAATATTTACAGATCCATTTTGAAATAAAGGCTTAAGGACTTCTGGACTTGATTGTGCAATAAAAAGGAAACATTTTTTTTCTTTGTTCACTAAATTTACATTCACATCAGGACATTTTAATAATTCTTGTGTTATTTGAAATCTTCTTTTCTCCCAACTAATCATCAAAGGTGTATTTCCATTTTTATTTGGTTTATTGACATCTATTCTTTTATCCTTTAATAAATGTTGAGTGATTTCGAGGTGACCTCCTTCACATGAAATAAATAATGGTGTTTCCTCAAAACTACTTTCTTTTTCAATTTCAATTTCACTGTTATTTAGAAGTTCAAGGACTACATTGATTTTATTTCTTTTGCATGCAATAAAAAATGGACTCTCCTCAAAGAAATTAGCTTGATTTTTATGAACTCTTGAATGTCTTAATAATTCCTTCACAATTTCAATATTTCCTTTTGAACATGCAATAAAGAATGGAGTTTCTCCATCTTTTCCTTTATAATTAACATCAACTTCATGATCCTTGAGATATTCTTTAACAATATCAAGTTTATTTGCTACACATGCTGCAAAGAACACTCCATTTTTTTTCTCAATTTCTGAAATTTCAAGATCAGGATTTGATGATAAAATTTCAAGTTTTTTAATTGCTCCAAGAGAAAAAGCTTCTTTAAATAAAATTGTTCCTTCTTTTGGTCCAAATTCGACTTTTATTTTATTTTATTTTATTTTATTTTATTTTTATTTTGTTTTTCTTTTTTTAAAAAAATTCTTTTAAATTAGTTTTTTTATAAATGATACCTGATAAACCAAGTTCTTTTCTTAAATACACTCGAGTTTTCTCGGGATCTTCTAAGAAAGTTTGAATTAAGGTGGTAATCCCAATTTCATTCTCATTATCTTTTGCTTGATTTAAATTTTGAATATTTAAATCAATTTCTCTTCCACTTGCAAGAATCCATTTTAAAATTCGTAAATTTGGATTTTTGATTAAATCATGAATAACAGTTTTTCTTGTGACTGGATTTTTGGTTGTCAAATGGAATATTTCATTTAATAACAAATTTGAGACAGTTTCTTCTTTTTGTTGTAAAACTGCTTCTTTAAAAATTAATGTGATTTCTTTTGTTGTTAAATATTCTAATTTCATTGAGAACAAAAAAAAAAGTTATTTTTTTTAAAAAAAAAAGAAAGAAGGAAAGAGAAAATAAAATTCAAGAAGAACAATTAAAAATCAAGAAGAACAATTAAAAAAGACCTGGTAAACCAAGTTCCTTTCTAAGTTCTTTTCGTGTTGTAGTTGGATCTTTTAAAAAATTGTCTAAAAAATTAACAAAGTGTGAAACTTTGATATTTTCTTCTTTAAGTTTTTCAAGGGAAGATTTTGTTGATTCAATTATTTCTTGAGGAATTTCTCTTCCACTTGCAAGAATCCATTTAGCAATCTCAAAATTTAAGGAATTACAAACTTCATAAAAAGTATTTTTTGATGCTTTTGCTTGATTTATATCCACTCTTTCATCCATTAACATAAATTTAACAGTTTCCAAATGTCCAAAAGAACAAGCAGCATAAAAAGGTGAAAGTCCATATAAATTTGAGAAATTTACTTTAATCCTAGGATCTCCCATTAAAACCTCAACAATTTCCAAATATCCATTTCTACAAGCAATGATTAATGGTGTTGAGAATCCTGATTCTATCACCTCATCTCCTTCATTTAAATGAATATCATTTCTCTTTAATAACTCCTTAACTTTCTCAACATTTGGTTTTCCTTCTAACCCACAAGCTATTCTCAACTCCTCTTCTCTCATATTATTTTTCTTGAGAAGAACTCTTTCTTCCTCTTCTTCCTCCTCAAATCAATCTCTATATATCAATCTCTTTCAACAATCTCACGCATAAGGATTTTTCAAAATTTTTTGCAATACTTTGTCCTATAATTTCTCTCTTCTCTTCTTTCTACAACAATTATTTCTGATTCTATTGTATTCTATTCTATTCTATTAATTTTATTTCTTTATTACTTTTCTTTTTCACTTTTAAATTCTTTCAGACGAACCTATTTTCCCTACAACTCCTGACCAAAGCACAAAACAACAATTAATTAATGGGAACTATTTCTCTTTTCCTATTTTTTTTTTTTTTTTGTTGAAATTGAATAAGATGTTTTTGCGAATGATGCTTATGCTAGTTAAGATAACAGATTGAAAAAGTTAGTTAATGAGCTTTTTAATGAGTTTTAATGAGTTTTAATCAGTTTTTAATGATTTTTGTGAGATTTTTGAGAGATTTTTTCAAAGTAATTTTTGGCGGGAAAAAACAATTAGAAAAAAAAAAAAAAAAAAACAAAAACAATTAGAAAAATCATCCAAAATTCATTCAAAATCACTTAAAAACATATAAAATCACTCAAAAATAATTGAAACTGATTAACAATTGCTTAAATTTCATAGATCTCTCTGAAAAATTAGAAAAAATTGGTCAAAATGGCTAATCCGACAAAGAAGCAGCGGTTTCAGGAGGTGTTGGAGCGAGCAATTTCAAAGACAGGCAAGATATTACCGAAAGATGTCGACCAAGTTGGCCCATTGATTAGAGGAATGAAGACAAGTAATGAGAAGAGTTTAACGTTGGAGTTCTTGTTGAAGTTTTTCTTATTAGGTTTGAATTTTCTTTCTTTTTGTTTGGTTATTTTATACTGTTGATTGCTTTTGTTTTGTTAATTGATTGTTTTGTTTTGAAAAGGACATTGAATTGATCAATCTCTTTAATGAATTCAACATTATGGAATATATTTTTCATTCAGAATCCATCCATCGATGTACATCATTTCAATTTCATGGATGTTCAACATGATGGAATATATTTCTAGAGAAAGATGTGATTGATTGATTGATTGATTGATTGATGTTCTAATATTTAAGCTTTTCTTTCTAATTAATTGATTCAATAGATGCAAATGCTCGTCAGAAAATTGTATCAAATTTTGCTTCAATTAAACTTTGGAATTTTGAAGATGAAAAGGATTTATATCTACACTCTCAACTAATTTGGGCTTGTGAAGTTTTTCAAGGACTCCCTTCAAGTCAAGGTGAAACAGTAAATTTTGAGGTAGCTGACTTTCCAAAACAAGAGAAGTTACCAAAACTCAAAGATTTCAAGTTTCCTGGTCCTAAAGTGAGTTTTTTTTTCAAAAAAAAAATTGTTTGAACTGGATTTTATATTTTATATTTTATATTATATTAAAAGTCACCCCAACCAATTAAAACGGGAATAAAAAATGAAACACCTCCAGGAAGTCCTCTTCTAAAACAACAAAACGGATCTCCAAAAGAAAAAGAAAAAGAAAAAGAAAAAGAAAAAGAAAAGGAAACCCAAAAGATTACTGAAGAACAACTCAATTTAATTTTAGAAAGATTAGGAGATTTAGAAAAGGAAAATTCAAAATTAAGAAATGAAATAGAAGAGCTCAAATTACAACCACAATTTCAATTTCAACCCAAGTTCATAGAACCTCCAAATGATCTCACTCAAATTGAAACCAAATTAATTCTTGTTGAAAAAAATTTGGAGAAATACATTCAAGATCAAGAAGAAATGAAAAAAAAACAAGAGGAATATGGGAACTCAATTAGATTATTAGGAACAAAATATTCAGATCTTCAACAAAAAATACAAGATCAATTAGCTTATACAATGAAATCTGATGATGCTTTGAAGGATGAAATTAAACAACTTAATTTGAACATGACCAATTATATGAATCCTATTAAATCGACTCCAAACACCAATTTCAATAATGTTGGAAGTTCTACAACATTTCAAAATCATAAAATAATCAAGCAACCTATAAGAGCTTCTCTTATTCATGAAAATGGACAATCATCTTCAAATTCATTTTTAAATCAACCACAACATATGAAAATATCTTTCACTCATCAAAAAAATATTTCTAAAGCTGGGAATATTCGATTTCGACATCCTTGGGGAATGGCTCTTGATCAACAAGGAAATTTATATATATCTGATATTGACTCACATTGTATCTTTGTATTTAATGAAAACTTGGAGTATAAAAAGACAATCGGAGGTGAAGGCCAATTTTCTTATCCTAGAGGAATTGCGATCAATTCTACAAATGAATTAATCGTTATTGATACAGGGAGGTCTCAAACTCAGATTTTAGATCTTAATGGGGATATAAGGTTAGAATTTGGATTTGGTAAACTTAACAATCCCAGAGGTGTAATAACCCTTCCAACTCATGATGATGATATTATTATTGCGGATACGGATAACTGTCTCATTAGAATTTTTACTAAAAATGGAAAATTAAAGACCTCGATTGGAGATTCTCAATTATCAAATCCATTGAATGTTGTTGCTGATCTTGAGAAAAAACAATTAATTATTGCGGATTGTGATAATCATCAAATTCAAATCTTTGGTTTTGATGGAAGTTTTATTTCAAAATTTGGTTCCAAAGGAAAAGGAAATGGACAATTTGATAAACCTTCTGGTGTTGCGAGAGATTCAAAAGGAAATATTTATGTTACAGAATTAGAAAATCATAGAGTTCAAGTTTTTGATTCACAAGGAACTTTCCTGACAAAATTTGGAACTCAAGGATCAAGAGATGGAGAGTTTGATCATCCTAGATCTATTTTTATTGATGATAAGGATAATATCTATATTTCGGAATACAAAAATGCAAGAATTCAAATGTTTTCAACAACTTATGGTTATTGAATGAGAAAGAAAGAAATTGGATTCGTTGTAACAAATTTTTGAAAAAGAAAAGACTCTCAAGTTTATTTATTTTGTTTATCAACCTTTTGTCTTCTTTCTTCATTGATATAAGAGATTTGAATGATTTCTATTGTTGAGTCATGATTTAACCATTCAGTAATCATCAATTCAATATCTAGTCAACGATAACAGAA
>ERZ778024.3534-NODE-3534-length-11246-cov-5.666518_pt1 | contig 11246 bp, 10 predicted proteins | sample MGYA00375754_ERZ778024 | MGnify/ENA primary metagenome ERZ778024 (study PRJEB29350, sample SAMN05389827) | bioreactor metagenome | isolation source: Thiocyanate bioreactor | place: South Africa: University of Cape Town | collected 2014-02-18 ... | reverse complement strand
CAATGATTCATGGAACAAGTGAAACTGCATTACATGAAATTTGTCAAACTGGTTCGTTTCTTTTTCCCTTTTAATTCACAATAATTTGAATTACTTATTAATTTTCATTTTTATTTTTCATTAACAAAAAAAGGACTAGCAGCAACAGGAGCAACTGATGCCGGATTTTATGGTCAAGGTTTTATTTTTTTCATTTTTTTTTTTTTTTCATATCCTATTTCTTCATTAAAAAAAAATAAATCAAAATCAATAGGAATGTATTTTAGTAGTTCGTTATTTTATTCATCAAAATACACAAAAGATAAAGATAGTCCTGATGGAAAACCATTTATTATTTGTATGGTTACTCCTGGAAATGTTTATCCTGGTTTGCTTCAATTTTTTTTCTTTTTTTTTTTTTGTATTAAGTATTAATGTTTATCCTGGTTTGCTTCAATTTTTTTTTTTTATTAGTGACAGAAAGTCCATATCTTGAAGGACCAGTTAGAATTGAAAATCTTGAAGGATTTATTAGAAGACCATGTAAATTGGGTTACCAATCTCATTATACTTTAGGTTCATCTCTTTTTTCATCTTTTACTATTTTGCTTTTAGACTCTTTTTCTTTTCTTTAGTTTAGTTTCATTTCATTTTTTAAAAAAACTAAAATTATAGTGGACAAGAGAAAGCATGTAGATGCGTATCCAATCACAGGAAATATTGATGGAAATGTTGCAAACGAATTGGTTGTCTTTGAGAAAGCACAAGTCCTACCTCTCTTTGCTATTTATTTCAAATAACTTTAGGAAAAAAAAAAAAATCAACAAAATAATTTAAATAAGTATCATTATGATAATCATATTATTTCTCTTTCTTTGAGTCAAAGGATTTCATTTGATTTTGATTTGCTTGTCTTCAAAAAAAAAAAAAAAAATTCAACTCCTTATTTTTGAAGAGACAAAGCCCACCAACGAACTTTTTCAATAATCATTCTTATTTTCTGTTGGGTCAAAAAAGAGAAAGAAAGACTTCAATAATGAATTCAGAAATTGATTTAGAATGCTCGTTATGTAAGGACACATTTAGAGAACCAAAGACATTAGGATGTCTTCATTCGTTTTGTTTAGAATGTTTACAAATTTATGTTGAAAGGAATCATTCCAATGTGAAGTTAACTTGTCCTATTTGTAGAACACCTTTTCAACAACACCAATTAGAAAATCTTCCAACGAACTCATTTCTTCTTAATGCTTTACATGTTCAAGAATCAACAACAAGTTCAACTCCTCAACAAAAGAAATTTAAATTGATGTGTATAGATGAGGAAAATGAAGCAACGACTTATTGTTTGGATTGTGAAGATTTCTTTTGTGGAACATGTACAATTGCTCATAGATCTATGAGAATCTCAAAAAATCATAAACTTGTTCCAGTTGAAGAGTATGAAGCCCATTCAAGTTCAAACTCAGATTCTCAAATTTATTGTCAAACTCATGAACAAGAGGAAATTAAATTATTTTGTAATGATTGTAAATTACCAATTTGTTCATTATGTATTGAGAATCATCCATCTCATAAAATATCAACATTTTCAAATGTTATTGGAACTGAAAAACAATTACTCATTGATGCAGTTAAAAAGGTTATTTTTTTACTTTTACTTTTTTTTCTTTTTTTCTTTTTTTTCTTTTTTCTTCTTTTATTTGATTCATATTTCTTTAACTAAATAAAATAATAAATGAAAAAATAAATTAAAGGTAAAACCTCGAGAAAAAAAGTTAAAAAAAGGAATAAAAAAATGTGAAGAAGTTATTAAACAACTGGAAATAAATTCAACAACAACTCAAACTCAAATTAATGAACTTTTCAAAAAGATTAGAATTAAATTAGATGAAAAAGAACAAGAACTATTAGATCAATTAGCTGAAATTGAGAAATCTAAAAAGAAAGAATTACAACTTCAAAAAGAGGAATTAAATTTTGGAGTTGAAAGTATTATTGGATCTTGCGAAATGATTGAACGTTCACTTTCTTTATTAAGTCATAATGATAATGTGAGATTATTATCAATGAGAAATTTATATCATTCTAGATTGGATTATTTATTAAACAATCAATGGAGAATTGAACCACAATGTCATTCTTTAATTGAGTTTTCAATTTCTGAAAAAAATGAAAAGGCAATTTATTCAAGTATTTTAAATATTGGGGCTTTGGATTCAAATGAAATTTCAGCTGATAAATGTTTAATTTCAAGAGATGAAGATGTACCAATATTTAAAGATGACGAATTTAGTTTTGAAATAGTTAGTTATTCAAAAGAAGGGAAAGAAATGAAAAAAGGTGGAAATGGAAAAAGATTTAAAATTCAAATTGAAGGAGAAGTAAAAAATGTTAGAAATGAGAAGAATAAAAATCATGAATGGGAAATTAAAGATTTAAAGAATGGAAAATATGAAGTTAAAATGAAAATAAAAAATGAAGGAAAGCATTCAATCTTTGTTCAATATAATGGAGTTGATCTTCCCTTCTCACCTTTTCAAATTCAAGTATTTTTAATGAAATCAAGAAATTTTGCAGAATTAAATGGACCAAAATTAACATTTTGTTCAAAAGGAAATGAAGTTGGCCAACTTTCGAATCCATATGGAATAACAACCGATTCGAAAGGAAACATTCTTGTTTGTGATACTGATAATCATCGAGTTCAAATATTTAGTCCAAAGGGAAATTTTATTTCACTATTTGGATCAAATGGAAATGGAAATGGTCAATTTAACTTCCCTTATGGAATTACCATAAATTCAAAAGGAAATATTCTTGTTTCTGATTTCAAAAACCATCGTATTCAAATATTTGATTCCAAAGGAGTTTTCATTTCAACTTTTGGTTCAAAAGGAAATGAAAATGGTCAATTTTTTAATCCTTATGGAATTTGTGTTGATAAAAATGATAATGTTTATGTTTGTGATCATTACAATGATAGAATTCAAATATTTGGACCAACAGGAGAGTTCATCACAAACTTTGGAAGTCCAGGAAATAGAGATGGTCTTTTTAGTAATCCTTGTGGAATAGCAATTAATTCAAAAGGAAATATCATTGTTAGTGATTTTAGAAATTATCGAATTCAAATCTTTAGTTTAGAAGGTAAATTTATTTCATCACTTGGATCTCAAGGAAATGGAATTGGTCAATTTAGTTCTCCCTATGGACTTTGTATTGATTCCAATGATAATATTCTAGTTTGTGATCACAATAGCAATCGAATTCAAATCTTTGAATTCCAAAATGGATTCCATGTTACACAATTCCCTGTAAATCAACCAACTTCGATAAGAATTGATCCCAAAACTCAAGATATTATTGTTTGTGGATTAGGAAATACAATTTCAATTTATTGATAAAACTAAAGACAAGAGATGATCAAAGAGAGTTGAAAGTTGAAGAGAAGCAAAGCCACCAATTAGAAGAAACAAGAAGAAACAAGAACAAACGAGAACAATCAACAACAAAAAAGTGCAACTTGGCAATAAATTATTTATAAAAAAAAAAAATAAAAAAGACTTCATGATTTTGATTACGTCATCATTCATTCAAAAAAAAAAAAAAAAAAAACTTGGCTTAGAACAGTATAAATAACTTGGTTCTTATTCTTCAAATTTTAAAATAAAAGAGAATAATATCATTCAATAGACTTTGTGTATAACAAACCCTAATTAATTAACTAACGACTTCAAACTTTATTCAAAAGTAACACTCAGTTTTTAAAAAACCTAAAAGGTGAGGAAACAAAACTTTTCTTATTTTCCTTTGATTTTTCTTTGATTTTTTTAAATTTTATTTCAAATTTTTTTCAATCGTTACCAGAAGTGAAATAATTTTTGAATTTCGAATTGAACAATTAAATGTAACTTTACTTTGGAATCATTTCATCAAAAAAATGAAAGAAGAAAGAAGAAAGAAGAAAAAGGAAAAAAAAAAAAACGGGATTTTAAGAATGGCTGAAAAGCAATTAATTGCCAAGTCCCAAAAACAAAAAAAAAATCAAAAAAAATCAAAAAAATCAAAAAAAAATCATTCAAACCTCACGTTAAATCAAATAAGAATTATTCATCAAAAGAATTATCAACTCTGATTCATTTCTTTCTTATTATTCTTTTATTGAATGATTATGAAAAACAAATTCTTGAAAGTGAATTTTTTGATGATAAAAATTTTTTGATGTTTTTAAGTTTTTCTGTATCTTTGCTTCATTTATTTTTTTTTGACAAAGCTATTTTTTCTCAATTCATTCATTCATTTTATACATTCATTTCTTATTGTTCCTTTCTCTTCATTCTTCTAATTCTTCTTTGTAATTCCTCAATTCTTTTTATTTGTGTTATTTGACAGTTTTTGACGAACGAATTTTTTTCTTTTCTTTTAGGCATTTTTTTACTTGGTAACTTTGCAACAAAATGGTTGTTATCAAAGCAAGTTTTGGAGGTGATTTGAAAAGATTTGAGCTTGATGAGAAGAGTCTTTCATGGAACACTTTGAAAGAAGAGGTTTGTTTTATTAATATTTTTTGAATTTTTTTTTCAAAAAAATAATGAATAATTTTTTTTTCCTCTACTCTTCTGAATATTAGTTAAGAAGAAGATTTGAATTAGAACCAACATGTCAATTTTTTGTGAAATATCATGACGCTGAAGGAGATTTAATTACTCTCTCTTGTGATACTGAACTTCGTGAATCTTTATCTAGTATTGAAACCAAAAATGGAAAATCTGTTCTCAGACTTGAATTTACTGTTTCAACCACCATTCTTTCATCTGAAGAACAAGCCCTTGTAAAAGAAGAAGAAGAAGAAGAGAAGATTGAACAAGTTATTGAAGAACCTAAACAAATAGAAGAAGAAATTAAAAAGGAAGAAGAAGAAAAAGAAATTGAACAAAATGAAAAGGAAGGAGAAGAAAAAGTTGAAGAAAATGAAGAACAAAGAATTATTGAAGAATTAGAAAAACAAAGAGAAGAAGAACAAAAAAGAATTGAAAAAGAATTTCAACAAAAAATTGAAGCAGAGAAAAGAAAATTTGCAGAAGAACAAAAGAGAAAACTTGAAGAGGAAGAACAAAGAAAGAAAGTTGAAGAAGAGCGTCAAAAGATGGAACAAGAAAAGAAAAGAATTGAAGAATTACAAAAGGAATTGGAAGAAAAAGAAAGAAAATTAGAAGAAGAAAAAAGAAGAGCTGAAGAAAGAAATAAACTTGAAGAAGAAGAGGAAAAAAGGAAAAGACTTCAAGAACAAGAGAAAGCTTTAGAAGAAGAAAAAAGAAGAATTGAAGAGCAAAAAAGAAAAGAACAAGAAAATCAAAAAGTTTTAGCAAACAAAAAAGTTCATTCAGGAGTCGTTTGTAATAACTGTAAAACACAAATCACTGGAATTCGATATAAATGTGGAAACTGTTCAGATTTTGACTTTTGTGAATCTTGTGAAGGACAAGATCTTCATAATCCAAACCATGTATTTATTAAAATCAAGACCCCTCTTTCATGTACCATTTCTTCTCAATGTCGTCGCGCCCTCCTTCCTAATCTTTATCCTTTGGAAAATTTTGAATCAAATACTCAATCAACTAATCAACCAAGTGTTATAACTTTAAGACAACTCTCAACTCCAACTCTATCATTATCAACTGCTTCCTCTTCTTCCTCTTCTTCGACTTCCTCCTCCCCTTCAACTTCAACTAATCCTAATACAATCATCAGACCAATGACTCAACAAGTATTTTTTGAAGCCCAATTTGTTCGTGATGTTAACTTTCCAGATGGAACCATTGTTACAGGAGGAAAAATAGTTAATAAGAAATGGAGAATGAAAAACTCTGGATCACAAACTTGGCCAACTGGTACTAAATTAGTTTATGTTGGTGGAGATGAAACAAAAGGAACCAAATCAGTCCCTGTTCCTTCAATTAAACCAAATGAAGAGGTTGATATTACTATCCCAATCATGGTTCCAAAAAAACTTGGTCGCTTTTTGACGTATTTTTTTTTCTTCTTTTCTTTTCTTTTCTTTCTCAATTTTTTATTTTTATAAACCATTTATTTAAACTTTTTTTTTTAAAAAAAAACTTTAGACTTTGGAGACTTCAATCAAGTGCTGGAGAAAATTTTGGTCATCGTATTTGGTGTGATCTTGTCGTTGCTGAAGAAGAACCAGAAACCCTTGTCATCCCAGAAGATTCAATTAATATGATTCCCTATAATGGAAGTATCACCCCACCTCAACTCGTTAGCTCAACTGAAATGGATTTCTCTCAACAAATGAGTGAGCTTGTTGTAATGGGTTTTAATGATCGAACTCGTAACTTAAGACTTTTAACAAAACATCAAGGAGATTTACAAGAGACTATTAATGAACTTTGTTCTGAATAAAAAGTAATTTATTACTCGAAAACACCCCTTTTTATTTTTGCATTCGTCCTTTTTTTTATTTTCTTCTTTTTTTTATTTTCTTCTTTTTTTTTTTTTTCACCTTCGAACTCTTTTTAAATGTTTTTGTTTTTGTTACTGTTTTGCACATTAATATCAGGACAAAATGGACCAGCAACAAAATGTAAGTCTCAGTTTTCATGAAAAAAAGCAATTTCATTTATTTTCCAAAAAAAAAAAAATGAACAACAGATGATTTTGTTCACCTTGGGTGCTACAAAACCCCTTCAACCTTTTCTTTTAATGCAATGAGCGCAAGTGGTGTGATTGCAAAAACTGATTCAATGAGTTGGTCTTTATGTGCAAGAAATTGTCAATTTCAAAGTAAGTCATGAAGAAAACTGTTATGACAAAATCAAATTAAAAAATCATAGATTATCAATATGCAGCTGTGAGAACCACACAATGCTTTTGTTCAAATACAATAAGTTCTGCTGACAAAGTCAATGATTCTTTATGTTCAACAAATTGTGCTGGAGATTCATCTGAAAAGTGTGGATATAGCAAGAGTGGAACCAATTATCAAAATATCTTTGATTTGAGCACTGTTGTTGGTACTATTTGTCCTTCAAATGTGTTTGCTGAGCTAGGATCTCTCTGTTGTCCTGAAAAAGCAAGTTTTAGACTCCTTGACCAAAATTTTTTTGATTTGATCGTATTTCTTTCTTTTTTCTTCTTCCTCTTCAAAAATTTTTTAACTTCTCCCTAGGATTATCTTTTTCCAGACATCAAGTTCAACTTGTATCCAACTGAAAATGGTCAATTGACTCAAACTCAATTAGATATCAGAGCAGCATATCTAAATTCTCAAATTTCTCCTAATATTTGGTTTATGACTGAAGGAAGTATCAATATCAGTATTGTTGGGGATGGCGGTATTTTTAGGAACCAAATGGGTTATTTTCTTATCGACCCAAACACTCAACTCCCAATTAATGGTTCTTACAAAGGTTCCCTTTTCACACTTCTACTTTAAAAACAAATAAATAAATTTTTAGATGTATTTGGTGATACAAGTTGGGATGGTAATTTGGAATGGAAGGATCCAAACGATTTAAAATATAGAAGCTGTATTCCAAGATTAGGTTTAACGGCAGCAATTGGACCATTCCCAGCAGGAACTGGTGTTGGATTCTTTTTGCATGCTAATGGAGCTGGCATTGGTTATATTTCTAGTACATGCAGAAGTAGTACTGAATTGAAAAATTGTTTAATTCAAAATGGAGGGCGCAATTATGATTGTTACAGAAACAATAATTGTTCAATTGATCCTTCTCAAGGTTCATCAGGGTATTTTTTTTTTCTTCGGTTAACTTTGCTCAAAAATATTTAAGTAATGATTGGAAATAAAAAAAATTAGCTATAGCTATACTTGGACAACAATCGATTCTGTAAATTTGTATGTTAATAATCCAAATCGTCGTCATGCAGCAATCATTGAAACAAGTTATGGGATTATTCTTGGTTTTGAGGATGTGCTTGATCTTGGTGATCAAAACTATAATGATGGTTCCTTTTTTTAGAGAAAAAAAATTTTTTTTGAAAACCAATTTCTACAACAATCAACGTCAAAAATAGGGCTATTTTTATTATCAATTAGGTATTTCTTTAATTTTTTTTGTTATCATTCATTTCCTTTTCTTTGATTTCTTTTCTTCACAAATCAATAAAAAATAAAGTGGAGAATATTATGGAAATTTCCCGAATCTTTGTGAACCGAGTTGTAATGAATTAAATGGAAAATGTGATTATAGTACTGGTACTTGTATATGTAATTCAGTCCCTGGAATAATTCAATCTCCAACTTGTGATTGTACAATTTTTCTTTATTTCATTTTCTCTTTACATTGTTCACGTTGGAAACCAACAAATTGATTAATTAATATTCAGGTCAAGAAGCATGCGCAAATTGTTCATCAGGAGGTAATTGTAAATGTTCAACAAAACAATGTATTTGTAAAGACGGATTTATTGATAGTCCTGCAGGAAATGATTGTGCTTGTACTTTTTTTTTTCCTCGATTCCTCTTTTCAAAAATCTTAATTCTAAAGGTTCGACTATTCCTGGAACTTGTTCTGGCTCAAATACAATTTTCAATTGTGGAGCATGTACTTGCAATAATGGATTTTCTCTTCCTACTCCAGGTTTCTTTCTTCCCCTTCTTCCATTTGAAAAAAATAAACTTTGTGAATCAATTAGGAGGGATATATACAGGGACTTATTTATATAATTTTGGATTATCTACAACACCATCAATCAATGGATACGTTATTGCAACAGGTGCAGTTATTAATGGCACTTCTTTTGGTACTTTTGGTTGGGATACTGATCATGCGTCGCAAGTTGTTCAATAGTGAGTTTTTCTTTTTGGTACTATTATTTTGAATTTCTCACTCAAAAAAATTAGTGCTTTGGATGGACAACCAAATAATTCAATAATTAAAATGAAAAAGAAAGCTAAATGGACAGTTTATTTGCAGCCAAATTGGAGTTATGATGTCAGTGTTACAATGGGTTCTCAAGAAGATTCAACATATAATTTAAACGTGATTGGTTCAAGTTCTTACATTCTTGCAAGGTTTTTCTTTCTTCTCTTTCTTTTCTTCTTTTCTTTATTTTTTCCTTTACTTTTTTCTCTTTCTTTCTTTCTTTCCAAAATATTCCTCCCTCTTTCTAAAGAACTAACAGATCTAATTATTGACTTTTCTTCTTGAAAACAGCAACCTTATCCTTATTGCTAATCAATATGTTGAAAAAACCCAAAGATTAAAAACAGGAAATGATGGAAAAATTACACTTCAGGAGGTTTTTTTTTTCTTTTTTTCTGAGACCTATCTTTTAAAGAAATCCAAAATAAACAAATGATCTCCTGTAGAGAGACATTGCAGATTCAGCAACGAGATTGATCTCTGTCAAAATATCAGCTGCTCCATGTTCTTGTAAATTTAATTTTTTTTTTTTTTTTTGAAAAAAAAAAAATTTGCAAGATACCAAAATTTGAAAATAATCGGATTAGGTCTTTCGTGCCCATTTGGAGGTTGTGGCCCAGGTGAATGTAGTTGTTATACTGGTCAATGTGAATGCCCAGATTTTTTTACAGGTGCAAACTGTGAGCAGTGCATTCCTGGTTATTATGGAACGAATTGTCAGTGTGAGTTTTTTTTTTTTTTTTTTTTTTTCTCATTGCCTTCAAAGGTCCTTATAACTCTTTTTCTTTCTTTTTGAAAAAGCATGTCCTGATTGTGGTCAAGGAACATGCCACGATGAAATTACCGGAGATGGTAAGTGCACTTGTGATGTGGGATGGACAAGTGCTGATGGAAATAATTGCAATATATGTGTCCCAGGTTATTTTAGGAATGGAATAGAATGTTCTCCATGTCCTGAAAACTCTTATTCGATAAATGAAACGTGCCTTTTTTGTCCTGAAAATTCAACAAGTGAACCAATGAGTTTCTCAATCCTTGATTGTAAATGTGATTCTTTCAATTACTACCCTGATTTTGAAAGTTCTACTTGTCTTCCTTGTCCTCTTAGCTATTTATTAAATGGCGAATTAAATGTTTGTCAAAGTAATTCTTCTTTCTTTTTCTTTCTTTTTCCTTAAGTTTAATAAATTAAGAGATCAAGTGCCCAATATTATTATTGAATGGAAGTGAATATTTATCAGTTGAAATCAATGAAAAATCATACTCAAATTGTTCATCGAACTATTATGTATTTCAAAGTGATTCACCTTATTCTCCAATTCCAAACATGCAAGGAGAGGCAATTTGTTTATTAAATAATGATAATATCACAGCATCTTGGAATACCACTCATCCATGTGAACCATCATGTTTAGTTCGAGAGGGAAGATGCAACAATAAACAAATTTGTGGAACACCAATCGGAGAAGCAATTGAAAGATGTATTTGTGCTGGCTATATTGGGAAATATTGTGAAAGTATTGATCCTCAAGGTTTTTTTTATTTTTGGTGTTCATCACCTTTTTTTTTTTGAAACATTTAATCACAACTTGGTTTTTCTTTGAAAGGATGTGAAACATTAAACTGTGCCAATAGTGGTGTGTGCATTAATAAAACAGAGACTGAGGCAGCATATTGTGACTGTTCTGGGATTGGATATAATGGAAATTTTTGTGAAAATGATATTAATGAATGTTTAACAAATAATGGAGGATGTGATATGAATGCTATTTGTTCGAATACTCAAGGAAATTTTTCATGTAAATGTAAAGAAGGTTATTCAGGCGATGGATTTAACTGTGTTGGTAATTTTGATTTTGATTTTTTTTTTCAACTTTTAATATTAAAGAAAGATTAAATTTAAAAAAAAACAATGGAAACTAGATATCAACGAATGTTTATTGGGTACTGATAATTGTCATTCTCAGGCAAATTGTCTAAATATAATTGGAAGTTTTAATTGTACTTGCAAGGTAGGATATCAAGGAGGAGGAGTTAACTGTTATGGTTTGTTTTGATTTTTTTTTTGAAAATCTACAATTCATTAATATTGCATCTGAAAGAATGGAAAAATAGATGTTGATGAATGTTTGGAGAATAATGGAGGGTGTAATGAGCAAGCAAATTGTAAAAATATTCTCGGAAGTTTTATGTGTACTTGCAAAGAAGGATATTCTGGAGATGGTTTTACTTGTGATCTGACACCTACATTTTCAAATGAAAAAAGTGAAAGTAATCAAAGAGTTGGAATTGGGCTTGGTGTCACTTTTGGTTTATTAGCTTTAATTATCCTTGTTTTATTGATTCTTTTCTTTTTGA
>ERZ778024.3531-NODE-3531-length-11256-cov-6.082760_pt1 | contig 11256 bp, 5 predicted proteins | sample MGYA00375754_ERZ778024 | MGnify/ENA primary metagenome ERZ778024 (study PRJEB29350, sample SAMN05389827) | bioreactor metagenome | isolation source: Thiocyanate bioreactor | place: South Africa: University of Cape Town | collected 2014-02-18 ... | reverse complement strand
AATTGAGAAATTTGATTTCCTTGATTTGTTAATAGATTTCCTAATTTATTATTTTTATTATTATTATTTATTCTAAAAAAAAAAAAAAATTCAGGAAATTCAAAACCTTCAAGATTGATTTCTTTGATTTGATTTAATTTTGATAAAAAATTAGGAAATTCATTAATTTGATTGTATGATCCATTTAATATTTCCAATTTGAAAAGTTGTTCTATCATTTATTGATTTATTTTTTTCAAAAAAAATTCCAAAGAAATTGAAAAATAATTCAAATAAGAAAGAGTTACCAATTTCGTTTGGAATGGTTGAGATTTTATTAAATGAGAAATTCAGATGAGTCAAGTTGGTCAAATTTTGAATTTCAAGTGGAAAGATTTCAAACTTATTACTTGAAATATTGAGATTTAGTAAATTTGTCAGATTTTCTATTTATTTCCCAAAAAAAAAAGGAATAAGCTTCAGTTTTGAAAAATTGAGGAAAAAAAAAAAAAAAAAGTTACGAAATTGATTTGGAAGTTGGGTAAGATCATTTCTTGATAAATCCAAATGAATTAAATTTTGGAAATTTTCAAATGAATTTTGAATTGAATTGAGTTGTAAGTTTTTGAAGAATAAATGAGTAATTTGATCTTTTGATCTTGAATTTAATGGAAAGAAATAAGATGGTTCCATTCTAAGAAATGATGACGCTTTTTTAAGAATTGAGATACTTTGAGTATTTTTTTCAAATTCAATAGATTCTCTAAAAATTATATTCTTCTCTTCTATTGTGTATTCCTCTATTATTTCATTGAAAATTATTCAAATAAAAGATAAAATAAATAAATAAAGAAATAAATAAAGAAATAAATAAATTTAACCAGGCAAACCAAGTTTCTTCCTCAATTTTGTTCTTGTTTCATTTTGATCTTTTTGCAATGATTTTAATAATTTTACAATATTAGCAAAATTCTTTTTCCTTTTTTGAAAATCTTCTTCACTTTCCCATTCACCTTTTTCTTTTTTTTCTCTTTCTATTGCAATATCGATTGCAATATCGATTGCAGTTTTTCCTTGGTTATTTTTTGCAGTCAACTTTACTTCTCTTTTACTTGCCAACATATATTTCACAACTTCAATGTGTCCAGCTCGACAAGCATCAAAAAAAGGTGTTCGACCAGAATGATTTGCTTGACTAATACATATCTTCTCTTCTCTTAGTAATAGTTTCACAATCTCAATATGTGCATTCCGACAAGCAATATGAAAAGGGGTTTCACCATCATTTTTTGCTTTATTTACATCAATCCTTTGATTACTTAATAATAATTTTACAACTTCTGTTTTTCCATCAGAGCACGCAATAAAAAAGGATGTTCGACCAGAAACATCTACTTTATTCGTCTGTACCCGTTGATCATTTAATAGTAGTTTCATAATTTCAGTTTGTCCATTAAAACAAGCAATCCGAAAAGGTGTTTGACCAGAAATTTCTCCTTCATTTACCTTAACTCTCTCATTTTTTAAGAATAATTTTACAACTTCAATATTTCCATTGAAACAAGCAGTAAAAAAAGGTGTTCTCCCGTTGTTATCTTTTCCATTGATATCAACTCGTTTATCATTTAACAATAACTTTACAAGTTCAATATGTCCATTTTCACAAGCAAAATGCAATGACGTCCAATGGAATATATCTTCTTTATTAACGTCGATTCTTTTATCATTTAGTAGCAACTTTACAACTTCAATATGTCCATTAAAACAAGCATTATGAAGGGGTGTCTTAAGTTCAGAGATATCTTGATAATTAGGGTTAATATTCGATATCGCAAGTAATTTCTGAACATCGTCAACATTTCCATTAATACATGCTTGAAGAAGTTCTTTCTCCATTCTAATAACAAGGCAATTATTAGTGAAACAAGAAAAAGAACTCTAGTCGCAAAATACATTGTAAAATTTGAACAAATAAATTGATGAATTAATTCATTTTAATGGAAGAGGTTATTCATTCACAAATGATTTGAAAAAATTAATATTCTAATGTTGTAAGAAATCTCTATTCAAATTTAAAATAAATGGAGTGAGCTTCAAGAATTCCATCTATTGTTTTTTTTAAAATTTGTTGTTGTTGATTAAAAAAAAATTCGAAAACTACGAAGAGAGTAGATACTTGATTTATTCTTTAAATGTATTTAAAGAATCTAAGATGAGTTCTTGATCTTATTGTCGAGAATATCCTTTGTTTTTCAATAGTTCTGATGTTTTTAGAGTTCCACAAGTGAAGAAATTGAATTGATATTGCCACTGAAGATCACCAAACTTTTTAAATGTGATTAAATGCTTTAAAATGTGGATAGATATGTTTTGGTAAAGCTTTTTTCATAATAATTCTACTCAAGGGATTGTCCAAGGATCAATAGTATTGGAAAATAGCAAGAAAAGGATTTGGGATATGGTTTGAACTAAAAACCAATACCACAATGAACTGACTGTTTCTTCCTTTAGCCTGACATTAATGCAACTGTTGGGACGAGAACAAGACTAGTCCCTCTGGATGAGAGTCTAAGGTTATTTTCTTGAATCATAGCCATTAGAAATATTTCTTAATTCAAAATCCAAATGCTTACAGATATTCACTTAACAATTTAATTTAATTCCACTCCAAAACACCATTGATGGGTATCATAGACTCTCCTGTCTTCTTTTCCTCTGGTATTTTTAATTAAAAAAAAAAAAATAAAAAAATGAATTGCAAATAAATAAAATAAAATAGAAAAAGTAAAAACTTTGATTCTGGTTTTATTTTTTCCTCAAATAGATTTTTCAAATAGACTTTCAACTAATCCAACGCTTGAGAAAAAAGTGACAGAAAGAAAGTAAGTACGAGAAGGCTTAACGAACAAGAATCTTTGTTGTTAAGATCGACGATAGATGGGGATCAAGAGACTGATAGAGAGAGTATGGAGTTGGCCACTTTTGCAAAGCAAGAAGACAAGGAAGGTGACAAGTTAGACATGAACAAAAATGCTCCTAGTTCGAAGCAAGGGAAAACATTGATCAATAATATTATTCACCGCCGTTTGTGTTTGAAAAGGAGGACAACCTCGATATTATTTGGTGGAAGCACTCCCACGTCACAATCAAGATCAAGACTTTAACAACAAAATCTATAACTGCCAGAATCACTGTTGAGGTTCCAAGCAGATAGGACTTAGTGGAAGTTCTTGGCCAATCAGTTCCTCAATTGGATTTTAAAGCCAGAGAAGCTGAAGTTTCTGTGACCTTCAACCACATAATTCTTGAAAATTGCTCACTTACGGTTGAAGAAATTGACACAAAAATCCAAGAAAAATATTCTTCAAATCGGCTACTTACAATTGTCCTAAAGGAAAACTTATGGGAATAATTTGGCTTGTTTTCAAATACACAATAGAGAGGCTCGAAATTGATTGGGAGCATATAATTTCCACGATAAATTTAGAATCCAACATTTGTTATTCTGAAGAGTCAAATATTTGTTGAAACAAAAAATAAGCCTGAGGTAAATAATATAGTTAATATAAATAAATAAATAAATAAATAATGAAATAAAAAAAAAAACGAATAAAAATACATTATCAAACCTATTGTTTGGAACTCCCAAGAGAACTCTGTTGCTATCCTTGCGGTCACAAGTGCCTTTGCAATCCATGTTCAACAATCCTCAAGCATCCCTCTTTGAATTGGTCCTGCTTGCAAAGCTTACTTAACAGATTTAGTAAAAATTTATGATCCATAACTTTTCAATAAGAATAACAATAATAAAAACTGAAATTGTCTTTTTCCTTTGCTACAAAGATAAAGGAATCAGTTCAAGTTCAAGCATCCTCTTTGAAATAATGTAACGGTGAGGAATCTCAAGTGCTTACAAAGAGGAATCAAGAGGTTGGTTGCATAACTGTTAGTTCCGAAGAAATTTAATTATGCGTGCTCTCATTTTTTCTTTTTCAATTCTCTTGAAACCAAAAAAAAAAAAAAAAAAAAAATTCAAAACCCCCTCATCTTCATCTTCTCTTTTTCTTCTCTTTCATAGCCATCATATGAACCGACAAACCTAATTTTTTAAAAGAAAATATAATACTCAAAAGCTTATTCGTAGACGATTCAATCTATGTCAAAATGGTTCAAAATGATGAAGAATTGAGTGAGAATGAGAGAAATGAAAGAAAAGTCAACAAAAGTTCGGATCTTTGGAAAAATATTTAACTTTGAACAATTAATTAATGAGTTACTGTGAGAGTTAATGATTTTTGTTTTTTGAAAAGTTGAATAGAATGAAGTTTGATTCATTAATTTCATTATTTGAACATTTTTCTTTCACCCAAACGAAATCATTGATTAATTAATAATGCCAATAAACAATGAAATGAAATGAATCTAAATAATTAATTATATAATAGGAGAGGATTTCAATGGCTGAAGAAGAACAAGTTCAAAACTTGAGCATCAAGGAACGCATCCAAAATTGGAATCAACTTTCAAAGTCAACTTCAGATCTCTCATTATCAAATGAAGCATCTAATAAGTCAACATCAAAAGAGACTTCAGAAATACCATCACCATCAACAACAACAACAACAAAAGTTGATGAGGAAGTGAAGACAAATGAATCAAAGCCAAAAAAAGAAGAAACAAATCTTAATGAACAAACCTTTGAAGAATTTTCTCAAGAACATCATATCACAAAACTTCCAGGTCAAATTAATTTTACTTTCTTGACCTTTTTTTTTAACAAAAGAAAACAAACTCATTCATATTTTTTTTTTTTTTTTTCAAACAGACAGAAAACAACAAGAAATTCGTCTTTTCTTAAGTTCTACATTTGATGATCAAGGTTAGTGAATTTTTTTTTTTCAAAAAAAAAAAAAGAAAGAAAACAAGAAAATCAAAAATTGAATAGGAGCCGAAAGAACTCTTTTTCAAAAAGATGTATTCCCACGTTTAAAGAAATATTGTGCTGATAAAGGTTGGGGCTTCCAGGTAAAAATTATTATTATGGTTATTATTTTTATTATTTTTATTAATAAAAATTTAAAAGGTTGTTGATTTACGTTGGGGAATTAGAGATGAAAGTACAGATGATCATAGAACAGTTGAAATTTGTATGGGTGAAATTGAGAGATGTCAAGAGATTTCTCCTGATTGTTACTTTGTTGTACTATTAGGAAATAGATATGGTTGGAGGTATTTATTTATTTATTTATTATGAAATGATAAATTATGAATTATGAATTATTAATGTATTTCATTATTCTTATTATTTTTTTTACATTTTTTTTTTTTTTTTTTGAAAATGACATTAAATTAATAAATTAATAAATTAAAATTAATAATTTAGACCTCCACCTGCTAAAATCCCAGAAAAAGATTGGGATAAAATTATTAAAATTGGTGAAGCAAATAATACTGCAACTTTATTAAAAGAATGGTACAAATGTGATCGTAATTCAAAACCACCTATCTATAAATTATCCCCTTTAAACGATAAGAATCGAGGACAATTCTGGAAAACTGATATGGTCGCAATTACAAAATCAATTCATGATGCTGTAAAGGAACTTTATGCTCAAGGTAATTTAACTGAAGAACGATACAAGACATACACCGTCTCTGTAACTGAACAAGAAGTTATAAATGGATTATTTCATGCCCCAGGTGCAGAGAAGAATTCTTTAGCTTTCCTTAGAGATATTGAAGGATATAATCATACTGATCCAAATGGTTTCCGTTATGCAAACTGTGTCAAACAAGCAGATGGAAGTTATGTTCTTGATCAAGAGTCATGGGATTTACAACAAAAGTTAAAGGAAAAAGTCATTGAGACATTACCAAAAGAAAATGTTTTTCAATACAAAGCCAAATGGACAGGAGAAGGAATGTCAACAGATCATGTTCAACAACAAGGAAAAGATTTCTATAAAGCAATTAAAGGCTTAATAAAGAAACAAATTACTTCCTTTGTCCCAGAAAATCCATTAGATAATGAGGAAACTCTCCAAAGAAGCACATTTGAAGGAAGAGTTGATAATTTTGTTGGTAGAGAACACAATGTCAAACAAATTTTGGACTATTTAAATTCTGTAACTCAAGAGAATGATTCAAATCCTACACCATTAATTATTACATCTTCAATGGGCATGGGAGCTGGAAAAACTTCACTTCTTTCTCATTGTATCCGTCAGTTCACTACTGAGATCTCAAAGAATTCCTCCGTTTCTCCAATTATTATTACGAGAAGGATAGGGGTTTCAGCTTCATCAAATGATACACATTCACTTGCAAAAGAAATTTTAATGCAAATTCAGTACCAAGGCATCAAAGCAGGATTGATTCCTGAGATGGATGTTGATAAGATTATTGAAAAGTCAAAGAATTTAGAAACTTTTGGAGCAACTCGTGAAATGATTACACCTTTATTGCCAACTGTTGCTTCACAAAAAACCCCAATTATAATTACTGTTTCTGGAATTGATCAAACTGCAGAAGATGGTTTTGCAAGGTTAGACTGGTTACCTAAAGAGCTTCCCCCATATATTCGGATAATTGTTAGTGGTGATGACTTAATGAAACACTTTCCAGAGCATTCACCTGAATTTATTGTTAACTTGGAACCTTTATCTGATAGTGATGGAAAACTCATCCTTGAAGAAATGCTTCAACAACATCGTAGAACTCTCTCACTTGAACAACGTCTCGTTGTCCTTGAGAAATTTTCCAAGTATAGAAGTCCACTTTATTTAAAATATCTTGTTGATATCTCTTTAACTTGGCGTTCAGATTCAACTGCAAATACCCTTCCAGATGATATTTCAGGATGTTTGGAGGCAGATTTCTCAGGTGTTGAGAAATATCATGGTTATATTCTCACTTCTCGTGCAATGATGTTTATAGCTTTGAGTAAAGAAGGGCTCTCTGAAGAGGAGTTAATAACAATTTTATCTTCTGATGAAGAAGTCCTAAGTGATGTCCTTCAATATCATAAACCAGATCCAAGAAAATTACCTGCTATTGTTTGGTCAAGATTATATCAAGATGTTGGACATTATCTTCGACAAAAAAATGCTTTTAGAACAACTTTGTTAACTTTTAATCATCCTATTGTGAAAAACTATGTTTTATCAAGATATCAAGGTCCAGAAATAGTTTCAGAATGTTTTGGACTCTCTTCACAATACTTTTATGAACAACCATTACTTATGCAAGTGGTGGAAGAAAAAGATGAGGAAGAAGAGGAGGAGGAGAAAGAAACAATTAATCAAACTGAAAATCCAGAAGAAACTCAGAATTCAGAATCAAATCAAGAGACAGAAGAAGCACCACCAGCCCATCAACCTAGAACCATTGTTAATTATCGTAAACCTAGTGAATTACTTCATCATTTAATTGGAGCAAATAGATGGGATGAAATTCAACAACTTATTTGCGATCTCACATACATAGAAACTCGTTGTTATTATTATGGTTTACATACAATTCAAGCTGATATACGATTGGCTTTGACTGAAGGGAAAAAAAGAGGAATTACACTTGATGACATTCATGAACTTGTTATATTGCTTCAACCTGACCCTTTACCTAACGCTCCCCCTATGCATGTTACCCCTCCAAAACGATGGGGAATGATTCAAATTCCACCTTGGAGAGTAGTTCCTCCCTTCCAAGGAGATCTTACACGTCATAGAGGTACTCGAGCTATTCATTTTGAAGTTGGACAAGGATGGTTTTTCTTTAATCAAAGATTCCAAGCTCCTCAATTCCCTCTAGTCCCACACTTGTGGTCAACAAAATTGGCAGGATCTAGATACATGGATCCACCTCCATCTTTCCCTGGAAAACCTGCTCCACAAGTTCCTGCACATCAACAAAATGCTGCATCAAAACCTTTTAATGCTCCACTCCCACTTATCATTCAAAAGTTAAAAACTCTTCGACTTGGTCAATCTCTTAGCTTTTTATTATATCGTTCTTAATGACAAATTATAATAATAAAAAAATTTTTTTTCAAAATTATTCAGAGAATAAAAAATAGAAAAAATAGAAAAAAAAAAAAAAGATTTTAAGATTAATTATAATTTTTTATTCATTTAAAATATCAGAGAAAAGTTCCCATTCAGAACAAAAATCTTTAAGAACATCACGAATTTCTTGCATTGAATCAACATCTTTTAATTTTGTTGCTAATTCAAATGCTAATTCATACATCCTCTTAGCTTGTCCATGTTGTCCAAATTGACTAAATAAATTTGCAATATTTAAGATACCTTCAGTATCTGAAAGATCATCAATATAAGTATCAATTACTTCTCCAACACGAGTTAAATATGAGAGAGCTTTCTTAAAATTCTTTGATCTAATATAATTAACTATTAATAATGAGATAACAATCACAAATCTATCTTTCATTCCTCCTTCTTGTTCATTTTCTTCTTCAATTTCGAGTGCCTTTTCCAAACACCATTGTTCTTTTTGAAAATCTTCAACAAGAGAATAAAATTTTGAAGATTCCAAATATAAATCACAGAGACTTGGTTGAAATTCAGATCTTTGCTTCAATAGAAAAGCTTCAACATGTGGAATAATCAAATAAGTGTTTAAAGTTATTTCATGACCTTCTCCAACAAGAAGTTTGAGTTGCTCGAGAAGGAATTGATTGAGATCTTCAACTAATATTTTTCTTTCTTCTTTTCCAATAAATTTTTTTCTAATAACTTTTTGAATATCAACAGGAATATCAAAAGCTTTTGATGTCAAGTTTTCTATTAAGTGACAGTATTCCATATTCTTGAGAAGAGAATATTCATGAGAGTCTATTGATGTAATTTTGAGAAGTTTTTTTGGAATGCCTACTGAATCAAAGTTTGATAATTTTTGAAGAATTGGAAGTGATTCTGGAAATTGTTTCACAAATTCTAAAATACATAACTCTATTAATAATCCTTCCCAAAAATCAATATTCAATACTTCCTCTTCTTCTTTTTTTTTCTCTACTTTTTCAACGTTTGTAGGATCTAATGTAGTGAGATCTTTTTGATCACCATTTTCAAGATTCTCTTGATTAATTCCATTTTCGAGTGTTTTTTGATCATTTTTTTCTTCTAATGTTTCATCTTTAATATTATTTTCTTGAACTTTTTCTTGATTAATTTCCTCTTGAATTGGTTCTTGAACATTTTCTTTCTCAATTAATTTTTGATTATTTTCTTGTTGATTTGTTTCTTGAAGATTTGTTTCTTCTTTAATTGGTTCTTGAATATTCAAATTTGTTTCTACTTCTGTTTCTACTTTGACTTCTTTTTCCTTTTCAGTTTCTGTGTTTGCTTCTAGATTTGAGTCTATTTCAAGTTTTTCTACTGTCTCAACAATTTCTTCAACAATTTCTTTAACGTGAGATAATTCTTCTAATTTCTCTTGTGTTTGAGGAAGAGATCCAATTAGATGAGTACATGAAGAAAATAAAAGAAGCTTCTTTGATGAAGTTAATTCAAATTGTTGGATAGAGTCCATAACTTCTTTTTCAGTAAATGGTTCAATATCAGAACTTTTCAAAACATTTGAAAGGAAAATGGTTTCATTCTCTCCTTCTCTAAATTCCGGAAGAAAGATGTGATGACAATTTAAATGAGCAACTTGCTTTAATACGTTTTGATGGAAATCACTAAGTTCATTTTGATTCTCTTGATCAATGATGAGAATCACAGTTCCACCAACAAAGGGGATTGCAGATAATAGGTTAAACTTTTCATATGTTTCAGGAGAAAACTTATCAAAGATTAAAACCCAAGGCCAAAAAGCATTAATAGCAGCAAGATGTCGAGTAGTAATTTGAATTGCTTCATTTGACATAATATTTGGAATATTCATCACTTTCATTCCCAAAGCGAGCTCAAGAAAATCAGCAAATAGTGTTGTTTGTGAATGACAATCAATTGACCAAGCCACTTGAACTTTTGAGAATTGTCTTGAAACAAAATTCTTTACAATTTGTCCTTTCTCTAAATTTTTTGACCCAGAAACTATAATAACATTTGAAAACTCATTCTCATTTCCATTATCTGTCTTCTTCATCATCTCCTTTGAAGCATTTTCGAATCCATTATTATTGACATTACTACTACTATTCATAGTTGTGGTGTTATTATTTCCTTTCACTAACTCATTTGAATTTGGGATCTTCTGTCCATTTATCAACAACTTTGCTCTCAAGAACTGGCTATCATCAAACAAATGAGTAACACTCTTAAATGCTTCATCTCGGTTATAATACGAAACATCCTTGGGTTGGAAGTTGGTTAAACAGGATTCCGTGTTCTCCATTGAGAGTTTTCTTTTCTTTTTCTTTTTTTGAAAGATAATTATCTAAGAGTATAATATAAAGAGCTTTGAAGTTGAAAGACTTTGAGTTTGGAAGAGATAGAAAGGGTCTTAATTATGGATGAATATATAGATATTGGAAGGATGTTATAGGTTTCAATTCGACCTTATTCCAACTTTTTGATTGGTTCAAAAAAAATTTTACTGGATGATTATTGGTTGATTTTTTTTGGTTTTTGGTTCTGATTGGTTCAAATTTTTCTCAATAGAAGTCTTAGATGCTTGACTTTCAATATTGAACAATCTGTTTTGTTGAAACATCCTCAAATAATATCTTGAAATTCAAATATTGTGAGTGTTTTTTTAAAAAAAAGTAAACCCTTGGCTCAAATTGTTAGGTTGATTTAGCCTCGTTAACCAACCCACTGACCGTTTTCTTCTGAAAATACCCTCACCCAAAAAAGGGAATCGGCGTTCTAGGGGGTCTGGTTTAGTTCAGCACGTGAGAATTTTTGAAGAAGAACTTTCATGATTCAATTAGAGATTTTTCAATTTTTTTAAAACTCTATTCAACTTTTTGAAATAATAAAGACCAAAATCAAAATTCTGTACGGTTCAAAAATTTTTTTATTCAATTGTGAATATAATGAATATAAAATCATTCATATTTTTGAAAATTTCTCCGTGACTTTTTTTCATTTTATTTTTTTTGTCCTTTTCGTACGCAGGGCTTCCTCCTGAATTCCTCATCATTTGCTCATAAATCCCTGATTTATTTTTTTGCTGACGAAAAAAATTTTTTTGAGGAGGAAAACTTTTTTTTTTTTGGTGAGGAAAAAATTTTTTTTGCTGACGAATTTTTTTTCTTTTTTTTCTGTTTTTTTTTTTTTTTTTTTTTTTTTTTTTTTTTTTTTTTTTTTT
>ERZ778024.3524-NODE-3524-length-11290-cov-6.100935_pt1 | contig 11290 bp, 9 predicted proteins | sample MGYA00375754_ERZ778024 | MGnify/ENA primary metagenome ERZ778024 (study PRJEB29350, sample SAMN05389827) | bioreactor metagenome | isolation source: Thiocyanate bioreactor | place: South Africa: University of Cape Town | collected 2014-02-18 ... | reverse complement strand
AGGATTTAAATAAAAAGATAAGATATGAAGTCTATTGATCATTTGAGTATAGCACTTTTGAGAGAGCTGAGAACAAATGCCACTTTCAATACCTGGCAACCCTGCACCTTCCATAAATCTATTAAGAAGAACTTGAGAAACATCAATTGGAAGTCTGCCTTTTTGAAATGCATTTTGAAGACGAAGATTTGTAAGTAATGTCTCATGTTGATTGTCTTGATTTTCAAAGCGATAACTATTAAGAGAATTTTCAAACAATCTTTCAAGATTTGCTCGTCTTTCTACATTCTCAATGGTATCAAAGATTTCTTCTTTCAAGTTTTGTATGTACTTCTGGATATCGTTTATATTTTGAGATGTTCTCAGAAATGATGCAACAGCAGGAATAATATCTCTAAAATTTTGGACATAAAGTCGATCATGAAAGAAATTCAAATCTTTCATTGGATCTAAATAATCATTTCCAACTAGTGTTGCAAAAACTGGGAAAAGGTTTGGGTCAGGAAGATTTAGATATTCATTTGAAATGATTTGAGGATCATAAACACTAGTCAAGATTTCTCTTTCATTTTTAAAATCTAGGTTATCAAGTGGGGCATAAACAGCTCCAGGGGCTTCAGCTAAAGCAACAATGAAATCTGTATCTCTTCCCAGAATAACATAATAATTCTCTTCAACACAAACTCGAACAACTTCAGGATCTGCCTCTCCATAAGCAACTTTCCAATTTACATTCTCTTGAAATTCTTTTTCGAGGGTTGAAAGTGCTTCATACATTATCTCAAAAACATGAGAGGAAACCAAAGGGAACAGGGATTCGGGATTTAGATTCCCAACTCTGGAGCTCAACAAGTCATCACTGCCTTTATTCAGTAGGCTTGAGATTGTCTTATCATTTGCCTTGGAACTTTGGGATTTGAATACAGGTCTTGGTCCATCAAAAATAACATAAATTCGAATCCCTTGGGAAAGAAAATTTCTGAAAAACTGAAGAGTTAAGTGATAGAAATGGAAGTTTTGAAATCCATGGATAAAAGAGACTTGAAGTCCAAGATTGAGCTTTGTTGAACTACTCAGGAGATAATACATGATTCCATTCCCATCAAAGACAATTCCTTTTCTTGTTTTTCCATTTTCATTGATTGCAGTCTCACATAAATTCTCTTGTTTTCCACGATATTGGCTTCTCTTCAGAAAACTATATAACCCTTTCACTCCCATTTACAAGATGGGGATTCAAGGGCAATGAAAGATTTTGCTTCACAAAGTAACGGTCCTTCTACTTTAATTAATTATGCATAGTTGAGTTAGTGGAAAGTTTTCGTGCAAAGAAGAGACATCCTTTTCTTTTTTTTTTTGATTCCACGAAGAAAAGAGATGTTTGGATATTGATGTCAATATTCAAAGATTATTATTAACATGAAAGTGAACAAGAATTAATATAAATATAAATAAATTAATATAATAATAAAATAAAATAGAATGAATGATTAAATTTATTTAAATCAAACAATTGTGTTTCTGTCATTTTCTCTGAATCTTTCGATGTCTCGGGTGCTCTTGTATAATCCTCAAGAGAAGTCACAATCTTATTTCTTATCTCCTGAACAATTTTATTTCTCATCTCCTCTTCCATTTTCTTTCTTTCTTCTTCCCATTTTCTCCTTTCTTCGATTATGTTCCTTTTTTCTTCTTCTAGTTTCCTCGTTTCTTCAATGATCCTCATTTCTTCCATTTTAATTTTTTTCATATCTTCTTCTTCCATTTTTTTCTTGACTATCTCTTCATTTATTTTTCTTTCCTCTAATGCTCTTCTTTCTTCTTCAAGCCTCCTTTTCGTTTCATCAATTTCTTTTCGCTCATCAGCAAAGTCCCCATCTATTTAAAAGAAAAATTAAAATTAAGAAAATGGAAAAGAAATTAACATAAACATTACTTGGCAAACTAAATTCTTTTCTTAGTTTTGATCTCATTTGAATTTGATTACCAATGAATGATTCAAGTAATTGAACACTCTTTGTTTTTTGATGCTCTCTTGCAATGCGAAGAGTAGAGTTTAAATGTACTCTTCTCCCAGATGCCAAAATATATTTCACAACATCCAAGTGTTCATTGTAGCAAGCAATTATGAGGGGTTTTACGTTACCTTTATTTGCTTGATTAATATTCACTCTTTCATCACTTAATAACAGTTTCACAATTTCAAGGGAACCATTTTCACAAGCAATATAAAAAGGTGTTCTTCCCTGTTTAGTTTCTGCTTGATTACAATCAATTCTCTCATCTTTGATGAGCATTTCCACGATCTTAACATTTCCATTTCGACATGAAATTAACAAAGGTGTCCAACCATCTTCGTCTCCTTCATTAATGTCAATTCTTCCATCATTCAATAATAATTTTACAGTCTTTACACTTCCTTTTTGACAGGCAACATAAAAAGGTGTTTCATTATAACCATTAGGTAGATTAACATCAACCCTATGATCCTTTAATAGTGCCTCCACAATCTCATAATTTTTTGACGCACATGCAGCATGAAGTGGTGTTGAGCCTTTTCTATTTTGATAGTTGACATAAATATCATTATAAAGTAAGGATTTGACTTCTCCAGTTCTCCCTTGACTACATGCATTAAGTAAACGCTTGGGTTCAGATTCTTGCCAGTCTTCACCTCTTCTCTTGAACATTTCAAAAAAATTTTTATATTTGTGCACAGTTCCTTTATTGGTCCAGTTTGTGAACTTTTTGCTATCCAAAAAGAGTTTTGATTCACAAAAAACTTGAACTCATTCATTCTTATCATTGAACAGATCTAATTGAATTCTCTCTCCATTTATGTCTAATATTCATGTTCATTTATTCTAAAATTATTTAGATTTATTGCGAGCTATCAAACTCCTTAACAGTAATTAACGGTCTTCAGATTATTCCTTCTAACATTATTTTATTGATTGATTGATGTTTAAATACAACCTCCTCTTCTTCAAAGTGGTTGCAAAAGCAAATAAATAATTGATTGAAATCCTTTCTAAAGTTCTCAAGTTTTCGATATTTGAATACAAGTTGTAGAAGTTTGGGACTTGCATGAGATCTAAAGGTCAAAAATCATTTGTTTTTTTCTGTGGCAAGATTTGTTTCAAGTTGTTTTTTTTAAAATGCCATCTTGAACAAGACAAAATAAATACAAAAAAAAAAGAAGAATAAATTTGAAATTAAGAGAAATTTAAATTATTTATTTCCTTTTGCTCAGTGTTACAATTCGAATGATGGTGTGAGTAAGAGGAATTGAATTGATTGAAGAAAATTAATTTTCTGACCCATTTTTTTTAAAAAAAAAAAAAAAAAAAATCAAAAAAAAAACAAAAAAAAAAAACAAAAATGGAGCCGACCGTCCTCACACAACTCCTTCAGCAAGTAGGAAATTCAGTTTGTGCAGAGTGTAATCAACCAGGTTCTCATTCTTCTTCTTCTTCTTATTCCTTTTCATTAATTAATTATACCCATTTTTTTAAATTTCATTTCCTACTTTCACTTGTTAGTGATCTTTTCTTCTTATTTTATTTTTTATTTTTATTTTTTGACTTTTTTTTTTTTTCGCTTGGTAAACTCAATATTTCTCACCAATTTAAATTGAAATGAAGATCCCCGCTGGGCATCTTGGAATATAGGTGTGTTTTTATGTGTTCGTTGTGCTGGAATTCATAGAAGTCTTGGAACTCATATATCAAAAATTAAGTCTCTAACTCTTGATAATTGGACATCAGAACAAATTCAGGTTTGTTTTTATTTTTATTTTTATTTTATTTTTTTTTCTTTTTTTTTTCTGACACCCTTGAACCTGTCAACTTTTTCCTTAGAGTCTCTCTGATATGGGAAATGTAAAAGCTGCAGAAATTTTTCTCAAAAATTTACCAAAAGATTATCCTATACCTTCTCCAAATTCTGATGCGTAATTCCTTTCCTGACCTTGACCAGAAAAAAAACAAAAACTAACTCATAATTTCATTAAAACTTTGAATTATTTAGAGCTCTACAACAATGGATCAGAGCAAAATATGAAAGAAAGGAGTTTGTTGAAAATTCTCTTCATGTTAGGGCTGGAAAAGAAGTATTTTTTTTTTTTGAAAGAAAATAATAATTTCTTTTTTATAATTGAATTTTCAATTTATTAAAATAAATTAGGGAATTGAATTTATGGAAATTGCTGTTTCAGAACCAGAAACTGAGTGGGATTTAGTTAGTAATAAAGGAAAGTATACAAGTTATCTTATCACAGTATCAGTATTATTTATTTATTTATTTATTTTTCATTTCATCAAAAAAAAATCAAAGAATCCAAATTTTGAACCTTTTATTAATACAAAAAAATAAAAATAAAAATAGACAAATTGCCCAGAATATAATTTAAGACATTTTTCTGTAAGAAGAAGATATAGTGAATTTCATAAACTCTATAAAATTCTTGAAGATTTAACGAAGAATACAATCACAAAACTTCCACCCTTTCCTCCTAAAACATTTATGAAACCTGGTGAAGGTAATTTTTGAATCTGACTTTTTCTTCTTTTTATATTTTTTTTCTTATTCAAAAAATACTTAATAATAATTTTAGATCGATTTGCTGCAAAAGTAGTTGAATTGAGAAGACACGAGTTTGAAAAAATTTTACAACAAATTGCTCAAAATCCACAATTAAGGAGATCAGAACCAGTTAAAGCATTCTTAAAACCAACTTAATCTCTTTTTGTTTTCCATCTATTGGTAATTATTTTTTTGTATTTTGTAATAAATTGGTATTTCTCTCTTTTTTTTTTTTTCAATTCTTTTTTAATAATAACTATTCACCCAAACTCAACAAACAAACCAGAAAAAATGAAAAATCGAGATAGATAGTGATTGTATCACAACATAGCTTCTGAAATGTTTTTCACAAATTTCTCCAACTTTTTTTTTTTTTCAAAAAATAAAATTAATCATTTTCAAATTTCAAAGTTATGATTTATTGTTCAAACTAAGAGACCATTGTTCAAACAAAAGTTGATTGAATCATTGAATGAAGTCCAAACCAAAACCTTTCGATTTTTTTGGGTTTTTATTTATTTGTTGACGAAATCACTTTTTTTTTTTTTTTTTTTGGGTTTGGATGACCAATCAGAATTGACCCCAACTTTAATTCACCCAATCAAATTCATCTTATAACTATTTCCAACCAATCAAATCCTTCGCATAAGTAAATAAACAAACCTATTTGAAAAATCAACAAAATCGAAACGATACCACCTCCATCATCAAATATATCAACACCCAAATCACATTTTAGAGCTAAATTATACAAGAAACAATCAAAGTGAATTGATTATTTATGATAATTTTTTGAAAAAATTGAAAAAATAATAATAATTGGCAAAAAAAACAAAATATTTTTTTTTTTTTTTTTTTTTGAATGAAGGATAATAAGGAATAAGGAAGACCACAACATAATCCAACCTATACAGACGTGAAAGTAGAGGAAGAGTTTAAAGTTGAAAAGTTTCATTAGTTGGATCAAGATCTATAATAGCATAGAAGGATAGGAATTCGATAGAAGCTGAGAAGAAGAAGGGGAGAGAAGTCAGGGAAGTGAAGGCTTCATAGTGAAATGGAGGAAGAACTTGCTAACTTTCTAAGATTGGACTTCATTAGGTTAAGTTATGATGAATATAGAAGAAGAGATGTAAGATTTTATTATATTTTTATTGTCTTTTCTTCCTTTGTTTCGTTTCATTTTCTTTCCTATATTTTTCTATGATTTGGAATTTTTTCGTTGATTTTATTTTTTATGCATTGACTTGAACTTGTTTTATTTTTGTTTGGACAAGAAAGAATTTTAAACCTTTCATATGAAACTAAATATCATATAGCCTCCAATTGTAAAGAGATTTTTCATGAAAGGATTTATGGGTGCATTACTTGGAGGATTTTATTTTGAAAGGGAAGTTCCGATATTTGTCAACACCTTCCATTTGTATTTATTTCTTTTCTTATTTTTCTTTCCTTATGGATTGATCCAGGTATACTTTCCCTTTTATCTTATTGATGTCTATTTTTTGAAGGAAAAATTAAAAAAAAATTTTGTAGCTAACTGGAACTGTAAATACTGCAATAACAATTGTTTATATTATTTCAATGACATTTTTTTTTGGATGTGCAAAACTCTTAAATTTTCACCTTCATCAAGTCTTCAATGATAATCGGGAGATAACTTCCACAAGCTTGGTTTCACCACAAGAAGAACAAACTCAACAATCAGATATTGGAACATCCCAACAATCAGAACCTGGACCATCTCGACAATTATTGGAAGAGAAAAGTATTGAAAAAGATGTTGAAAAAGATAAAGAGCAAATCGAAGAGGAAAATGAAGGACAAAATGAAGATAAAAATGAAGATAAAAATGAAGAAGAAAGTAAAGAAGAAAGTAAAGATAAAAATAAAGAAGAAAATATAGAAGAGGAAAATGAAAGAGAAAAAGTAAACGAAAAAGAGAAAGAGAAAATCAAAGAATCAATTGGTGAAGAATCGATTGAAATTGGAGAACCAGACAAAAGTGATGAAGAAGAGGAGGTTCTCTTTTTTTTCTATTCTGTAAACAAAATTCAATAAAATAAACTTCAATTATCAAAGGTTCGATCATCAATAGATTTAAGTGATCCAAAACGTTTAGAAGAAGGATCATCTTCAAAAGAGACCAAAGTTCAAATTGAAATAGGTATTATTTTTATTTTCTTTATTTATTCTTAATTTCTTTATTTTTATTCATTTTTGGAAAAAAAAGAAAAAGAAGAAGAAGAGGAGGAGGAGCAATTCAAACCAAAATTAGCAACAAATTTTGATGATACTGCCCCAGGAAATATTCACTTTTATTTTGATGAACATGGAGAAAAACATTTCTATGTTTTTTATGATCCTGATCAAGGAGAAATGGATGAAGATAGATTTCGAGAAATTCTTCAAGAAGTGGATCAAACCGAAAATAATGTTAATGTAATTGTAAGACCACCACCAACTTCTATTCCAACCATTAATAAGGTTAATCGTAAAACTGAAGTTGGTATTAATCTTGATCCTCCAAAAGAAAAAAATCTCCCAATCTTGAAGATTTTTTCAAAATCAATCCCTCTTGAATTCAGTCGTCTTCAGGTTAAAATTTTGAAAGTTTACCACATTGACAACAAAATATGAACGCTCTTTTATGGCAAATAATAACAATAATATTAACAATAGCTTGAAGCAGTACTTGATCGAAATATGAAACATCTTGAAGTATTTTTTTCAATTTTTCTTGGAGTTCTAACAGCAGGATTAGGCATTCGAATGTATTATTATTATGATTTTATAATATCTCAGCTTCTTTTATCTTTATCCATTGCAAGGTAGTTTTCCTTTAATGAATCACTAATTCCTAAATAATTACATAATGTAAAAAAAAAAAAAAAAAAAAAAATTAAAGTTCACAATATTGTTTGTTCAAAAGTGTTCAACCTGATTCTGCCTCACCAGAACATTCAAGTCGAATAATTGCATATTCAAGATCATTTTATTTTTGTATTATCACAATTCTTGTATTAATTTTAGATGGAATTCTAAATTCTGGTTTTACTTCTGGAAAAATTATTCAATTTTATGGAATCACTTTAGCAACAGATGTTCTTTTATCTTTTCTTTTGAATGTTTTTTTAGGTAAGTTTTTTTTTTTTTTTTGAAACCTAAACTTGACTAAGAATATTCTTCCTTTTTTCTTTTCTTTTCTTGGATAAATCAGTTGTTGTATTATGTTTCCCTTTATTATTCGTATTTGGGTTTTTACCTCAAGTTAATACTATGTTACATTATTTGACGGAACAAACCATTATTCATGCATTTGGAGGAACTGGTAAAATATAAAATTTTCATCAATTCTATCATTTTTTTTGTTGACTTCCTTTTAATATCGATTTAGGTTCAAAGACTTTACTAGATTGCTTTGTTGAATTATTAAAGTGTATTTGCTTTCTTGGGCTATTAATTCTAACTTCTTATCTTATCATCATGTATTCTTCAACTCCCTTTGGAACTGGTCCATTCTCTTTTTATTCTGGACTTGTCCTTGGTTTTGGTTATTTATCAAGCAGTTTTGAAAAAATTTCATTCCAAGAATTTCCACTTCCACAGTATTTATTTTTAATTTTTAATTTAAAAGAATTCAAACTCATTTTTTTTTTTTTTTTTTTAGATCTGTTAGAAGTGCTCTTTTCCGTCGACCACCCCCTAAAAAAATTGTTTCTTTTATTTTCTATTATTTCTTTTCTTTCTTTTTTTTAAAAAAAATTAAAAAAAATCATCTTGGAATTTTAGGATCATTTTTTCCTTACTGATGGTGTATTTGCTTTAATAGTCACAGCTGCTGGTACAGCTCTCCATGCTTCTACAATATGTTCTCATTCTCAAGTTCATTTTTTTTTTTTTGTTATGCGATTTTTTCTATCATCATAATCATAATAATAATAATAGGTTTTATATGTATTTGGCTCAATTGCAATTGTTGGTGGGTTCCTCCTTCGAAGAATTGTTTTGGAAATGAGAAAAGTTTACCCATTTAAATTATTTCAAAATCCATTCCTTGTTGGACCTGAATATGAACAATTTGAAGTCACAAGTTCATTTCCTTACTTATTAATACTTTTTTTTTTTTTTTCTTTAACTAAATTCATTTTCTTTGGATTAATTAGCAAAAGCGAAAGTAACATGGTTTGAAAAAATAAGTATTTGGTTTGAAAGGATTGAAAAGTATGTCTTATTTCCAATTGTATTAACTGCTGCACTTAGTATTGACATTCCAAATATTACAAAAAATTTTGGACCATCGTAATTAATTCTCTTTTTCTTTTTTTTCTTTTTTTTTCCACGTTTTAACTGAAAAGGATTAAAGAGAAAATAAAAATCAACTAGCCTCTCAGCTTTTGCAATCTCACTTTCAGGTTTTAAAATTGCAAAAGCTATTTTCACAGATGTTTCTCTATTAGAAGCTCCATTACTAGTTACATTTTTGCTTTTCACTTTCGATCTTGCATCAGTTTCTCAAGGATTTGTTATAGATTTTTTCTTTGCTACAATTTTTCTTTGGAAAGTTGAATTTTTTTTTTCTTTTTTTTCTTTTCTTTTCTTTTCATTTTTCCAACTAATAATTAAAAAAATAGTGGAGAGAAGTTGTTGAAAAAATTGATTTCATATTAATTTACTGTGCACCTTGGAATCTTTCTTGGGGATCAGTTTTTCATGCTTTTATTCAACCTCTAAGCATTCCACGTATTATTTTTTTTTTTTTTTAAAAAAAAAAAAAAAAAAATAAAATTTAAATTTTTTTTTTTTTTTTTTTTTTTTAAAAAAAAAAAAAAAAAAATGAGAATTCAAATCTTTGTTTTATTTTATTTTTTTCTCAATAGATTTTACTTTTACGATTGCTCAAATATTGATTTCTTCCCTTCTTTCAATTCCACTTTATCCAATTGGAGGTAGTACTCTTTTCTTGATGTCTTATCCTCGTCCTCTTAAATTTTGGGAAAAGCATTATGAGACAAATAGATTAGATGATACAAATGTCAAACTAGGATCCAATGTTGATGCCTCTTCAGGTATTTTTTTTTTTTTTCAGAAAAAAAAATTCAATTTTATTCAACTAAATCTATATCATTAGCTGTTTCTCTTAATAATCTCAATTCAATATTTTATGAACATTTGATGAGTTCACTTCAAAAAACATTTTATGATGACATTAAAATGTCACGTTGGGGAGAAGTTCATATTGGAGATATGTTCATCTTACTTTGTGACAAAGTTTTTTTTTTTTTTTTTTTTTTTTTTTTTTTTTTTTTTTAAAAAAAAAAAAAAATTCGCAAACTAAACAAATTCAAATAATAAGCTCACTGCAATTATTCATATTGTTCAATTGGGAAATGGATTTGTAACATTTCAACTTCGAGGACTTGAGTTCAAAGGTTTTTTTTTTTTGGGTTACAAAAAGTTTGGGATTCAAAAATAAAATGAATAAAACAAAAAAAAATTATGAAGGTACATACTGTCAAGAAAGAGAGTTAGAAGCAATCAGTGATAGTCAATATGCAAATAATCGAGCATGTCTTTGTTTTAAAAATGCTCCCAAATTACCTGGATTACTTTCTGTCAATGCAGCTTTTGGTTTATTTTTAATCTTTATTATTATTCCCTCTCCTTTTACCTTTATTATTCCCCAATAAATAAATAAATAAATAGGATTGCGTTGGAATACTTGGGAAATTTTCACTAATGATTATGTACTCCAAACTTATACAATTTCTATGAATCCTGCTGGTCCTATGTTTTTTGTTTTTTCCTCCAGATTGACTCTTATAAGGTTTATATTAAATTTCAATATCTAATATATATTTTTTATGGAGGCTCTGAAATAACAATTTGTTTTTAGATATCTCATTCTCTCTTCAATTTACTTCTCCTTTACTTCTTCAAATTTGGCAAATTGGCTTCAAAATGAAGAGATGATTAAACACCTCGAAAAAATTGTAGGAAATTATGTTGAGAGAGATTGGTTGTATAATAAACAAGTTGATGAAGATTATGATGATTCTAGCAGAGGGATATCTTTTAAGAGATTTAGAAAAATTTTTGGTCCATGGATCCATTTTTGCGCTCAAAAAAGAAGAGAAACTTTTGGGCGGTTATTATTATTTATTATTTATTTATTTATTATTTATTTATTTATTTATTATTATTTATTATTTATTATTATTTATTACTTACTTACTAATAAATAAAATAACGTAGAGAAGAAGCATTAGAACGATATGCTGAGAAATATTGCTTTCTTTTATCTATGCTTTGCAGAAGATGTAATTTTCTAGTTTCAAATTCCTCCCAAAAATTACCCACAAAACAATAATAATAATAATAATAATAATAGCCCTCGTAGAAAATGTTGCTGGTATTACTGATTCTGAAGGTTTTATGAATGGTTTTTATACATTATTTAGAGGGGATGTCAGACTTTCATCTTCAAAAGATGATTGGGCTCTTGTTGATGTTAACATATTGGTTAATTTTTTTCCTTCCTTTCTCCTTTTTCATTTTTTTTTTTTTTTTATTTTTTTAAAAAGAATTAATTTTTTATTCATCAAATTTTAGAGCATCGTTACTAGCTCAGTTAGAATGAGTTTAAAACTTCAACAAGATGAGTATGCAATGCCTGGGGAATATCAAGATCTTGGTTTTTTTTTTT
>ERZ778024.3523-NODE-3523-length-11290-cov-30.893903_pt1 | contig 11290 bp, 6 predicted proteins | sample MGYA00375754_ERZ778024 | MGnify/ENA primary metagenome ERZ778024 (study PRJEB29350, sample SAMN05389827) | bioreactor metagenome | isolation source: Thiocyanate bioreactor | place: South Africa: University of Cape Town | collected 2014-02-18 ... | reverse complement strand
AGCGGAGGTGTTCACTTTATAGAGGTGTTCACTAAGGGAGGTTTTACTGTATATTCATTCACATGTTTCTATTTTCGTCATATTAGTACATACAGAAAATAAATCAACTACGATAAGGAGAGTATTGTTCTAATATTTTAATCCATGACAATGATTTGTTTTGTTGTCTTAATTCTTCGAAATACAAAGAAAAACTGAAAAAGATTTATAAGATTTCTATTCAATTATTTCAATAATTTATTCGACATTTTCTTCATTGTCTCCTACATTAAGCATGAGAAATAAAACTTGTATAATACACAGCAACATTCCATTCAATTATTTCAGTCATTTGAATTTAGTCTCTATTATTTCGACATTACTTCTAACGAGAAATATCTAACAAATGATAAAAAGCAAAATTTCGTTTAATTCTTCTGATTATCTTCATTTAATTACTTTTCTATTAGCATTTTATTTCTGTTCACGCAAGAAACGAATCAGCCGTAAGAAAGTACTATTCAACAACCTTTGTTACTCCGATGAAAACTTCAATTGTTCAAACTTTTCAACATCAAAAGATATTAACAGAATCGATCTCACCAAAGCTCCGTTTCAATATCTTACTCAAATTGATTCACAGGCTTTTATTTTTTACTTTTTTCATTCCTCTAAACAACAAAAGAGTAAATTACAACAAAACTTCATTCAGATATCTTAGTCACTCTCATTTAATTTCTTTCATTCTAATATCTGTCATCATTGCAAATAAAAATGAATAATCTATAGGAGAGTTCAATTCTAGTACTCAATTCACTTTCTCTTAATTACTTTCACCTTTCGAGTTTATCGTTCTTACGCATAATAAATAAATAGACATAAAGAAAGAGTCATTCAAATTGGTCGATCTCTTCTACTCAATTTCTGTTATTCTCTCATTTCTTATTATTGAAAATAACAAACGAATTATTTCAAGTAGAATTCAGTTCAAGTGTCATGGTCACTTTTATGGAGTTCTTTTGATTTTTACATTCATACCATTTATAAATAACTATGGAATTATTTTCACCAATACTTTATTTTCATATAAAAGACATTTCATTTATATTTCTCTCATATTATTATTTATACGCTGTTCCAATAGAAAACAAATTATTCTCAGCAAACTTTAGTTAAAATATTTTAACTGCTAAGATGATACATTTTTGAATTTGATATAAATTTGCATGGTAATCATAACTGAATGATTTTTAGTAGAACTTTGATCAATTATCATAATTACTATCATTCTATTACACCGGTATTGGCGATTACTCTTCTCGAAAGTAATTGTTGAACTGCTACGACCAGAGTATTGATCAAATATGATAGTAATTTCATTTCATTTCTTTCATATCGATGTTTTTCATCTTACACATCATATTGGAAAAAGCTATACTACAGTTGGATTCAAGTATATAATTCACTATGATTCGATATCTTTCCTTTTTCACTATAGTTCTGATTACAAATAAAAAATAAACCGTGGTGACCAAGCTTTCATTTACATATCGTAGACATGATAAGTTGATGTTTGTTATTCTTCCACTGCTCTTTCGATATAAGAACAAATAAACTAATTTTACCAGCATTTCTCTCAAATATTTCGATCTATTTTAGTTGATTTATTTTCCTTTCAAAGTGATTCTCATTGTGTATAATAAACGAATAATTGTTATTATATGATCATTAATGTATTTTACTCACAATCACTGAACTTCATCTATTTTCATATTAATTTTTCTTACCGAAACTAAACGAATAATTTTTACTAGAAGTCAATTCATGTATCTTAATTCTATTGAAATAATTTCCACTAATTTCACGTTTATCTTTCACTTAAATAACATATCTATGATTTTCAACAGAGCTGAATTCAAATTTCTGCATTATTCTCCATTATTGATTCTTTTTTCATATTTATCTACTTTGCATATATCAAATGAAATTGTTTGAACAAAGAACTTTTCAGATATGTTGATAACTTCCATTCAACTCCATTCATTTCTACATTAATAATGTACATAAACACGAAATGAATTATAGGCAGTATCAATAAATCCTACTACTTTATTTATTTGAATTCAAGTTTTTCCACTTTTATATTTTTATCCAGTATCTAAATGACAAACGAATGATTTTCACCATTGTACAATTCAACTATCATAGTCAGTTTAATGATATTTTCCTCGTTTTCCCACTTGTATTTGTTTAAAGTAATGGAAGAATTAGTTTATCAGTTAATTACTCAAATATCTCGATAACACACTGTCAACTACAATCGCTTTTCAAATATATTCTCCTCACAAATAACAAATGAATCATTTTCATCGATCTTCTCTTCATATATCTTATTCTTTTCTATTACTATGTTACATTTTACAATTGTTTACGATGGAAATATCAAATGAATATTTCTATTAGAGTTGAATTCTCATATCATAGACATTTCTATACATCTTGCTTCACTTTGACAATTATCTTTCTTTCAAATAGCAAGACAATCATATTGATAAGAGTTGTGTTTGTTTATCGCACAATTACTTTGACTCTACTTTTATTACTTCTATCAATTTATTTTTAATACATAACAATCGAATAGTTTTTAGTACAGGTCTATTCATATTTTTCGAAGACTTTCACTGAATTTATTTTATTTTCAAATTTGTTTATTGTTGATAATCATAAATGATTCATTGTTAAAAAGATTCTATACGGATATCTTAACCAATTCAATTGAATTACTCTCAGTTTCAAAGAAGCTTTCTATTGAAACAACATACAAATGATTTTTATCAGAATTTCATTCGAATATTTCAATCATATTAACTCCATTTGATCCATTTTTATGTTTTTCTTTGTTTCAAATAGCAGTTAAATGGCTTTTAACACGGTTCTCTTCAATTATCTTACTTATTTCGTTTTATTTTTTTAATATTTTAACTTATATTCTGATTGAGGCAATAAATAAACGATTTCTACCAGACTTGAGTTCTCATATTTAAATTACTGTTATTTCGATTTACTAATTTCACATTTATCATGGTTAGTAAATATTCAATGAATCATTTACATTAATGATCTGTTCATAGTTTTTGATTGACTACATCGTATTTCATGATATTTTCACAGATATTCTTCGTTCAAATAATAAACAACTGAACAGTATAACAATTCTGTTCAAATATCGGTGTAATTTTCCTTCGAGTTGATTCATTTTCACATATTTATTGAAAATAAATAAGAAGAAAATAATATTCATAAGACTTTGATTCGTATAGTTTACATACTTTGAAAACTTTTATTTTATTATCTTAATTGTCCTCATCATACACATGAAATGTGAATGAATTTTACCAGACTTTTGTTCATGTATTTTATATAGTTTTAGGACTTTGCTTTTACTTTGACATTGTTTGTCATTGGTGAGACAAAATGAATCATTTTTACTATAGTTCTATTTGTTTATTTAATTTATTTTGACTAAAATTCGTAGATTATTGCCTTTATTTGTCTTTTACATAACAAATCAACTGTTGTCACCCGAATTATATTTAATTATCTTATTGATTCGTACTGAGTTTTAGCATTTATGATATTGATCTTTCTTCAGAATAGAAAGTGGAGTATTGGAGAGATCTATTCTAATACTTCATCGACTTTCAATCAGTCGTTTTCGTTTTCACTGTTGTTTAGTTTTGAAATAAAAACTGAATTAATTTTCTCAGAGTTCATTTCAATTATGTCGATTATGTTCATTTAATGTTTTTCATTTTGATATTTTTCTTATATTCTAATAACAGATGAATCGTTTTTATGAAAATTCACTTCAAATATCTTCGTCATTTGAATACAATTGCATATTTTTTCACTTTCGTCTTCTGTGCCAAAAACAAATGAATCATTTTCAATAGGATCTTAATCGAAAATCTACATTCATTTTCGTTCAATTTCTCTTATTGTAACATTTTTCCTCTTCGTATATCAAAATTGAACGATTTTCATCATAATCTTCTTCGTGTACGTTACTTGTTTTCACTCGATTTCTTTCACTATCACATTTATTTTTATTTCAAATAGCAAATGAATGATTTTCATTATATTCATGTTCTGTTATGTCAGTCATTTTTACTCAATTTTTGTCAATATCTCAATTGTTTTTATTGTTTACAATAACCGAATAATTTTCATCAAAATTCTATTCAAATATCTTAATTCTTATGACAGAATTTTATTTGATTTTTATTTTTGTTCTTATAAAGATGTGATACGAATGATTAGAAGTAGAATGATGTTCAGTTATTCTAGTAATTGACACAAGGTTTATTTATATTCATAGATTTCTTTTCATTTCAGATATGAAATGAATATTATTTAGCATCAAAATTTGATTCCACTATTATCATTGTTGTTGTTCATCATCTGCTACTTTTATAATTATCGTTTCTGCAAATAGTTAGTGGATTTTTGATAGCAGATTTTCATTCATATATTTGATTTGTTTTGCATTGATTACTTCCAACTACATAAAATTCTGTGTCAAACATGACGATCGTATAATTGTAAGGAAAATTCTATTCTATTATTTAAATGATTTCAGATAAATATACGGATCAAGAAGATGTTTTCTTATTAGATATTTAATTTGAATAAATCTAACTGAAGTTTAGTTTTCATATTATTGTGGTCGAAAGTCATGTATTTTATCTATGAAAAATATTTAATGAGCATAATGAAATTGAACATTTCCTCAACTACGTATGAGATCAAATATATGGTGAACTTCGGTTTAAGTTGTTCTAATTTGTTATAAAGAAAGTTGCGATACGAAATAAGTACAGTTTAGACAGTTGATCAGTTCTATAATCTTATGCTTATTTATACTGTTATTTAAAGCTACATCACTAGATCCGATGGCATTGAAATGGAATTGTATTATCCAAGTCTGCACCTGCACCGTATGGTATTAATACCATAAATAATGTCATAATGTAGGCCGTCTTGATCGAATGTTTTTCCATTGTATTAGATATGTGAAACGTCGAGAAACTGATTTTTAACGACGATTTGCTTTCGTATTTATACCTCCGAGTAACTAAAGCACCCACCTTTTTTGTTTTTGTCATGTTTTTTTTCTTTACGACCCCTTTCTACATGCCTAATACGAGACCTTGAAACAGAAAAAACAGTGAAGTGTGACGATAGACCAGTTTAAATCACAGGAAAGAAAAAATTAATGATGCAAATCGATTTAATATCAACGAACAAAACTGACTATATAGGATTCCTTCCTCACAAACTCGATCAACATTTTTATATACATTCAATCGTTGAAAACTAGAAAAAAATCCACTAAAAATAATTATTTGTTAATTGATTTATCTGAAAAACCTTCTGTTCAAAAGAGACGTTCGTTAAATAGCAATGAAAAAATCGACAATAAATATTATTTCCATAAAAAAGATATTCAAAAATTGTATGATATTAATTATCATTCGAGACAATATTGAAAAAAAGCAACGATAGTTTAATGCATTAGTTTTATTTCAAGTAAACATATAACTTTGAAATCCTCTGAGCTAAGATTCAATTTGAAGATACGCTTTTTCGTCGCCATTTTTTTTTCGTTCTCTCATTACTATTTTTGTTTGACCTGATCAAATGAGAAAATGCCCTGAGAAGAGAGCTGTATTTTTTAGTACCTGTGCTCCCATGAAACGACGATCATTCGCTCACTTCGTGCTTTTTGATAATTAAACCGACTTGTTTACAAAATACGCAGCAAAGAAAAAGAAAAGCTTGGGCGTAATTCCCATCGTGGGAAAGAAAGAGACAAATCGTCGCCTCTCCTTATACTTTTTTTTCGTATCGGCAAGGTTATTGTTGTTTTTCTCTTCTATGTACTGTTCGATATCATTTTGCTGATAATCGAATCTTTTTGTTCTAGAAGAATTTCGAATAAATTGAATATTTATCATTTTTTTCCACCTGAAAATGTGCACGAAATCAGTGATTAGTTTTCAAAAAGACTTTCCTTTAGTTTCTGTTGACTTACAATCTCAGATAAACTGAAGACTAATTCTTGTATTTTTAAAATGACGAAAGCTGAAATAATTAATAATTGTCACTAGTGTTTTTTTGTTGTTCATACGACGAATTATAGGATCGATAGCTTTTATCTTTTGCTCGGTAAGAAGATTTGTAATCAGAAAATTGTGGTTGGTTATGATGATCAGAATTTAAAAAATAAGAATCATCGGTATTTTCCTATTTAAAAAAACTAATTAAAAAAATCATTTAATTAAATTAAACAAAACTACCGTATAGTTTTTTCGTCTTCTTCTTCTTTGAATTCTTTGTTCGTGAGGAAAATCTTGACTCTCCACACCAGTTGTTATTCCTAACATCACATATAAATAATTTGAAAGAAAAAAAGAAAAATCGTTGATAAGAATATTTACTTTGATCTTTACGAGGCTTCTTTTGTCGAAAAGATTGTTTTGTTGTCGATGTCGGTACTTGATCATTGGAAAAAGAATTTCGTGGTGAAGCAGGAGGTGTTTGCGAAGGAGCAGTTGGCAATAATCCCGATAATTTCTTGCAATAGATTTCAAATAATAAAGCATAAATTTTCTCCTCTTCCTTGGTTAACACTGATTCTTCTTGAATATATTCAAAGAATTTGTCAAATGTAAAACATTCGTTCGTGAATTTATCAACGAAATCAGTAAGTTTCATTCGATATACACTTTGATCCGTATTTTCGAATTGATCACGAATTAATTGTGCCAAACATTTGCCATCAAGTTTATACTTGTCTGTTAAATGTTTACTGATAAAAACACATAATTTATCGTAGACATAGATCGATGTTTCAAGATAATCAGCATAGTTTTCCAATCGAAATACGATATACGATATTCTATAATCGTTATAGAAATCGTAGAATGTTTTATTTTGTTTTTGCAAGAAATCGATGATATCATCGAGAATAGCATCGGTAATTTCACGGAGAAACATTGGCCGTTTTTTTCTTTCTCGTAAAACAATTGATTCAAGTAATTCTTCATCTTTGGTTTTTACAATCGTATTCTTCAATTCAGCATATGTATCATGACAAATTCGACTATGATCAAGAATACGTTCGAAAAGTATTTCAAGTTTTAATAGAATTTGCAGGGGTGTATAAACTTTCCTTCTGGCTTTGACGTGCATACGTAATGATGTTAACATAATGGCAGATTCTCGTTTTAACTCTTGTTTAAGACGTTTGTCTGGATTGATATCATTTGTAATCGTTTTTAGCAATTCACAACTGGCAATGATACTTCGAGAATCTTGTTCGAATAAATCATCTTGTAGTACCTTGATATATTCTTGAAATGTTGTATAAAAACATGCAAATGTTGAATATATAATTATGCAGAAAAGTCTTTGTTTTTTATTCAATACTGGTTGAGACATGAATACCGCAACGATAAGAGAGAATAATATTCATCCACTTTGGGATTTTGCCTGTCGCCTTATAACAATTTTCAAAACGGCAATCGGCTATCGAAAAGTATCAAGAATAGAAAACTCAATTAAATGTAATCTTACAAAACTAAATAAAGTTCTTTTGGGAACATTAAAAAATGATATTATTCAACGAGTCAAACAACATTTTGATATTATTCTCGAAGCGATAATTACTAGTTTTATCCTACCTCGACAACGCCAGTATACAGCAAGTTGGAAACCGTTTATTCAAGAAACATTTGATTCATTTGTTGAATATGTGATTAATATTGAATCACGTATGTTATTAGACAAAAAACAAGATTTATTAGGTGATCTTCATACTCAATTAACCAATGAAATGACTTCTCAAATGCTAAAGAATCAATTATTACCAACATATATATTTAAAAGTGAAGGTAAACTCGAAGAAATGGCAAGACAACAAAGTCAATCAGCTCAATCGTCGATGAATACACATCGAATGACAGATCGAGAAAAATACAATGAAAAACAAAATGTTAAACTTCAAAAAATTCTTCAGGATGTTTGTGCAAATTTTGATGATCTACCATTGTCTGTTATAATTGAAATGATGAAACGAAAAAAGAAAAGAAATAATGCTAAACATTACGATAATCGAATTCGAGCACATATTAAAACTGAACAAGGACAAACGAGAGAATTGAAAACGTTTCTCGAAAGTCAAGGATTATTACGTGCGTTTGATGACATGGAAATTAGTCGATCACAAAAAATGTATTCGAATCATTGTGAAATTATTTCTACAGATTGGCATAACAGGTCATATACACATCCGATTCATCAGTTAAGTCTGATCTTTTCTTTGATTTTTATTAGATTTCAACCTGGCGAACACATATGGTTTTATACTTCAAATAATAATCGAGTGAGTCATTTTGTTTAAAAGAAAAGAAAAACCTGAAGAAAATGTAAATCTAGGGTTTGGCTGTGTATGTGAACGATGAAGGCCATAATAAACATCGTATTTGGCATTATGAGAATTACAAAGGTACAATGAAAACACATCCAACAAGACAATTGAAAAAAATCAGTGTCTGATGAAAAATTGCTCTAACAAAATTCTTGATGGCATACAAGAAATGAAGAATAATCGTTCGATTTACTATTTTAACCATTTTATCAAATAAATTTGTACTCTTATTTTCAATAAAGTAATGATCAGTAGAACAACTAAAACTTGTAGATAAAGTTAACCTATTTTTCCAGAGAATATCTTCGAATTGAATTGAAGTAGATGAGTCAGGTCTTTTACTTTATATGGTTCTTCTTTGTATTGAGGATAGAGAGAGAAATCCTAAACGTTTATTATTGTTGTTTAAATCGAAAAGCAAACTTTTATTTGAAGCATTATTTTTGCAAAAAAAAACAACATCGAATAGCAACCCATATTAGCAAATTAGCTTTCTGAAGAGTATATTTTGCATGGAGAATATTTAATGGCAAAAGGCGGTATGCCAGCAATTTCTTCTCTTTCATATTTATATTGTTGTGCTTTCTAATGTAAACTTGAACTCAAGAACAAAATTGAGGACAAATACAAAAGAACAACTAGGTAATTAGTAAGATTTTCGTTTTATATTTAAAGAGATGACAAAAGAATTTAAAGCACACATTAAATCAGGTAAGTAAAAGTCAACATTAAGCATGTACATTATTTCCATAATCATCCGTGGGAACCTTGTCCTATGGCAATTCTTATAACTTGTTGTCATAAGCAAAAAAATAGATCATTTGAAATAAAATGTTCTCTGCATGGTGCATAAATATTAGTAAAAAAGAAGATGCTAAACATAGTTTTGTAGATAATGATTTCAAACAAAAATCATCGAAATCAAAAAGGATTAACCCGAAAAAATCAAGTATACTATATTAATCAGATAATAGTTGTGGAACACTATCTCTTACTTTTATAGGTTCAAGCGTGGACTGTCTCACTCGTTCGAAAGTATGTAACTGATGCACAATATTGAAAAAATACGTTTCACTTTTTTCAGAGATACAAAGACGATAGCAAAAAGAAACCGGATTAGAGCTATAGTTTTCTTTATCATTTCGGCGACTATCATCGCGATTACACTACTAGCAGTGCTGCTTTTAACTAACAAAGGTACACGATATTTTATTTACTAGAGAAAATTATTTGAAAACATTAGTCACATTTTCTCGCAGGAATTATAAACATACGCGTGCATGACATTCAAAAAATAGCTTATGAGAAATCATTCTGTTAAAATATATCGTGTAGTTTTACTAAACCTAGCACTCGTATTCCATATATATTTCTGCCTGACTTAGCAATATAAAAATTCAAAACCAATTCACACAGTACATAACTCTCACTCTCTATTTCTGATAACTAGTGAATATACTTAATATTTGCTTTTATTTTGCTATATACCTTCAGACAAAACAACAACAACAACAACAACAACGACAACAACGGTAACAACGACAACTGCGACAACAACAACAACCACTAGTACGACCAGCACAACATCAACGACGACAACATCAACAACCACTAGTACGACTACCACAACATCAACAACTACAACATCAACGACTACAACCAGTACGACAACAACAACAACCACTAGTACAACCACTACAACATCAACAACAACAACATCAACTACAACGACATCAACGACTACAACAAGTACGACAACAACAACAACCACTAGTACAACTACCACAACATCAACAACTACAACATCAACGACTACAACAAGTACGACAACAACGACTGAGACAACAACAACAACCACTAGTACAACCAGCACAACATCAACCACAACGACATCAACCACAACGACATCAACAACATCAACATCAACGACTACAACAACCACTAGTACAACCACCACAACATCAACAACATCAACCACAAGCACAACTACAACATCAACGACTACAACAACTACGACAACAACAACAACCACTAGTACGACCACCACAACATCAACAACGACAACATCAAAAACAACCACTAGTACGACATCAACAACTACAACACGTACGACAACAACGACAACAGCAACACCATTGAGTGAGTCATATTCTAGATGATTTGTACTCCTATTATATGCAACCAGTTGTGAACCGTAAGCCTGAGATTTAATGAGATTGCTCTTCAATTCTAAATTATTATCTTATCTACATGAGAAGCACTATAATCTAGAAGATATTACATTGATAGACTGAAATAGTAGAGAAAATTTATTCTTTTGTAAAAAATATAACTCATAAATCAATATTTCATTTCAGTAACCCAGATTATTTGGACATCAACGTTTACCAATGGTGTTTCAGCTACATCAGCACAAATGAATAGTTGGAGTACATTTGTAGCATCGCTTACCCCACGAGCTTATACGAAAGTAACTATAAAAGGTACTTATGATACAACTGGAAAAACGTGTAATGATCCGGTGATCGTTACCGCTCTTGCAAATGCGTTATACACCAATGTAAATTATATTTCTCCAACAGCATGTAATGGTAATGTATGGAGTAGTTGTGCAAGATATGCAGGTGAAGTTTGGTTAAATCCTCCTTCTTTATGTAACGGATCTAATTGTCCTACAGGATATATCATTCGACCCAATATTGGTAACAGTAATTGGGGAGGCGTTAATACAGCAACATGCGGTGGACCTTCACAGCAGATGACCCTAATTTTTGAATATTAACACTATTACAAATTGATTCGAGTGTAATTTCTTTTCTT
>ERZ778024.3522-NODE-3522-length-11294-cov-6.467835_pt1 | contig 11294 bp, 12 predicted proteins | sample MGYA00375754_ERZ778024 | MGnify/ENA primary metagenome ERZ778024 (study PRJEB29350, sample SAMN05389827) | bioreactor metagenome | isolation source: Thiocyanate bioreactor | place: South Africa: University of Cape Town | collected 2014-02-18 ... | reverse complement strand
AAAAAAAAATTTTTTATTTCTTTTTTTTTCAAAATAAAGGAGGATGAAATGACCTATTATGGTTTTTATACACTTCCAAAAGTTATTGAATATGAAGATTATGTTGAACCAATTGATCCAAATGCACCTAAAGTATTTTTAAGTGAAACAATTGTATATCTTGACCCAGAAGAAGCAGATTCTGATGTAAAAACTCTTTTCACTTTTTATTTTGTAAAACTACTTTGATGTTTCAACTGTTTTCCAATTCTTTTTTATTTAAATAGTTATCTGATGATGAAATTCAAAAACAATATCCAAATTTGGATACTTATGAAGACTATGAAGGGTTGATTTTTTTTTAATTCTGGCTTTCATTTCGTTCTTCTCTTCTAATTTTTCTAATCTCAATTACATTAGATTCGATTGGATTATTCATGATTATGATATTGATGATTATTTTGAAAAGGAATGGAATGAAGAAGAATTTTTTGCACAACTTGACTTTGAAAGCCATCTTCAAACTCTTGGTTTATCAGGAGATCAAGATGCAATTGAATGGAAAGTTGGAGATAATTGTGAAGTTTGTATTAATCGAGAAACTACACTTGAGAGTCAAAAATTTCTCAGTAAGGGTGCTTACATACCTGAGATTAATGAGGAAGATCAAGGACCTGATAATGATCAATGGGTAATTGGAAGGATTTTTGGAGTTTCAAAAACAAAGGAAGGTGATACTAGACCCAAAAGGTATCAAGTTCGACTTCCATTACTTGATGATAGAGTTATAGTTGCAACAGCAAAACATCTTAGACCAATTGTTAAACATCACCAATTTAAATCGAAATAATCCAAATAGAAGAATAGAAAAGAAAAAAGAAAAAAAAAAATTAAAGAAAAGAAATAGTTGAATTGTAGTGCAATAATAAATAAATGATTTTATATTTACAGTAATTGAAATCATCCAAAGAAAATATCTAACTCTTCAATTCTTTTTTTGGATTTTTCAACATCCACTTTCATATGTTTATCTTGATCATCATCCATTTTATCATCTTTAGCACTCTTTTCTTTAAATTCATTCTTTTCTTCAATTCTAATGTCAACTTCGATTTTTTCTAACTCTACATCCTCTTTTATTTTATCCACTTGCATTTTATCATCTTTTTCAAATTGTTCCTCTTCACTTCCTTCACTCTCTTCTCCTGTTTCATCACTTTGATTTCCAGAATCCAAAATTTTACTCTCTTTCCTTTCTTCTTCCTCTTCATTCTAAAATTTTCAAATGAAAACAAATGAAATTAAATAAATCAAATAAATTAATCAAATTATACGATTTCAATGGGTTCAGTTATTGTAGGTTTCTATTAAAAATAGATTATTAGCAAGTTTTTTTTTTTTTTAGAAAAAAAAATCAGAAGTAAGATCTTACAAATTGTTCATTCTGCAATCGTTCTAATTCCAATTCCTTGATGATTGTAAGTATAATAAAATTCAATTAAAACAGAATGAAATGAAATATTTTTTAGAAAAAAAAGAGAACAAAATGAAACTTTAAGATATTCTTTAGCTGCTAATAATAACTCTTGTTCATCGAATGTATATGATGGCTTTGTTGAAAATAATTTTGTTGATAGTATCACTCTTGTTGATGTGGTAGTTGTATTCCTTTTCACTTTCTTTGCATCTACAGTTGAATTTGAAGTCATCCATTGAGGAAGAGTACGTCTCTTTGGCTTACTCTGCTCTGATCCATCATTTTTTACATCAACTTGTTTTAATAGATCTTCATTCCCTTTCTCTTGAATCTTTACTTCCTCAATAACTTGATGTGATGATGAAAATGCTTGAAAATTCCTCATGAAATGAAGTAACATCACTACTACATGTTTACATCCATTTTCCTTTTCTTCACAGGAACATTGATAGCTTTTAGTTGCTGTATTTGTAAAATTTGAATCTGGATTTGAAGGCTTTGATGCTGTTAAAATACATTGGATTGAAACTTTATCTGTTCCAGCTGGATGATAAAAACTTTTCAATTCTAATTGGAATTCAGTTTCAGTATCCTTTAAAATAGCATGAGAGTGAGTGCTATACATTGAGAAGTTCTTCGAGAGTAAGTTTGCTCTTGAATAATTTTGACTAGCCCCAACTTTCTTTAGTAGATCAATTGTTAATGTCTTTGCAATCTTTTCCATTTTGTTTTCTAATTTTGATATTTTTTATGAATGAAATTTGAACAGGAAATAAAATTAAATATAATAAAATTTTGAGTTGATGTTAATGTTTGTGTAAAGTAAAGTAAAGATAGAATGAAGGATCAAAGATTGATTGAGGATTGATGGAAGAGAAGGAAGTCAACGAGTTGCGATTTTCAATCACCACTTTGATTTTTGTTTTATTTACTAACTGATATCTCAAATAAAAAGATTGTTATAATAGTAAGTTGAGAGAAATATTTAAAAGAAATAAATCAATCAATCAATCAAAAGAGTTTGTCTGATTACAAAAACATTCATTTTTATTGTGATTTGGTATTGAGAATTCATTTTGAAATTGTAATTGATATTTTAAAGTTTGAGGAACAAATGAGCGAGTTTTTCAAGGAATCCAATAGCTTTTCCAGCAATTATTCCAATTAAACTTGTATCTAAAAAACAATTCGTTAGATAAATCAATTAATTCAAACAAAAAAAAAAAAGTTGAACCACTTGAACTTGAACTTGAACTACTAGTTGAATTACTTGATGTTGAGATTTCATCATTAGGTTCAGTGGCTACATGTGCTAATAATGTTTTATTAGAAGGTTTGAAAGAAAGTCTAAGCAAAAGAAAATTAAGAAAAAGAAAATTAAGAAAAAGAAAAAGAACTTGGTGGGTTTGGAGTCGAACAGTTTTCACCACTAAATCCTTCAAAACAAATACAACCCATAACATCATCGCATTCTCCATTAAGACAACTAACACAAGAGATAGGATCATATTGAAAAGAAAAAGTTCCAGAAGAAACTAAAGTATTTGGTCCTCCTCCTGAATAATCATCACTTGAACGAATCACAGTGCAACCAATATCAACTCTTCCAATATATTTTGGGCATGGAGTGTAATAAACAACAACAGCATTTCGTTCTATGGATTTCTTGATATTTCCATTATTTGGGCATGATTCTGTATATGATGTGTTTTTTAATGTTGCAATACAACCTAAGATGTTATCTTTTGCACGTTGAGTGTTTTCTCCTCCACCTGCACAATATGTCTCCCATGGATTGGAAAATGAAGAAGGATTATCTTGATAATATTGGAGATCAGGGTGCATACAACTTGATTCTAAAGACACACAAACATCATGTTCACCAATTTCACCAACCTTGTAAGTCTTTGCTTGTGTTTCTGATTTAATATGACAAGCAGATTTTCCTATTGATTTTTTTTTGATTTTTTTTTTTGATTTTGTTCGAATTGAAAAAAAGTACAAAATAGAATATCAAGAAGTTACCTGATGCAACGAAAAAGACTAAGAGTATCAAAGAAATAATCCAATTCTTCATGATTACAAAAGAAATATTCAGGAAGTACTATTCATTTTTATATGATAATTTACTCTAAGACTTGGGATTGGTTTTTTAATGATTTTTTTCTTGATTTTTTTTTTTTTGAAATTTTAAAAACTTTTTTGAAGAAAATTTTGATTTATTGAACAAACTTTTTTATTGTATTGATCTTTACCTTGATTTTATTATTATTGTTATTATTGTGTTATTATGAGAATTTGAAGAAAGAAAAAGAAAAAGAAAAAGAAAAGAAAAAAAATCAGTTTTTTTTGCAAATTTAAAAGGAGGAATCAATTAAAAAGACAGGTGCGTGCAAAAATGGTGAGATTTGGTTGGGAGTTAAGGTGAAGAACACTCTAAAAGGACATTGGTTAAAGAATCAAAGCAAAAACTACAATTACATTACATTAAATTCCTTGAAATAATCAACAAACATATTAGAATAACAAACATTATCAGAGGAAGTGATTATGAATTACAAGATATACAAAGAACAACATCTTCTTTACTATCATAGCTATGAAAAAAAAAAAAAAAAAAATCATTGTTATTGATTATGAAAAAAGTAAACTTTTCAGAAGAAAAAGAAGAAGAAAAAATACTTTGTAATAATACAGAAGGAACAAAAAGAATTAGAGCATGATATACAAGTTGACATACAATTTGAACAAACTGAACGAGTACAGCTTGGGCATTGACTCATTGGAGCTTTGGTTCCTCTACATACCCAACATTGAGATGAACTTGAAGATATTGTTGTTATTGTAGGTTGATTATTTCTATTTTTCACCCATTGATCTATAGTTTGATTTTGAAATGATTCTAGCCTTTCTTTTTGTTGAAATGAATTTGATTGATCTTCTTTTTGATCCTTTCTCTGAGAACTTCTCATTAAAATCTTTCTAGTTCTTTCTAATTCGAAAAAACGAAAAGATTATTTAAAAAAACGAAAATAAAAATGAACAATTAAATTCTTAATTACCAAATACTTCTTGTTGATTGATATCATTCTTTTGATTCTTCAACAAAGGTGCATGAGAAAGTCCATCATCAGGATTCTTTCGCTTCATTTTTCAAAATCTTTCTCTTTTTCCTTCTAGCTTTCCTTATTACTTTCTCAAAATTCAAAAGAAAACTAGTTGGAATCAATTCAAATACCTATTAGAATCAGAATCAATCACTTAATTGTGATTCTTTTTTCATCAAAAAAAAAACACACAAAAAAAATTTCAAACCTGAAAAAAGAAAACCAATGACTTGATTAGGTCAATATGAGAGAATCTAAACACAATCTTCTTGTTGAAATAATTAGCTTTGATGCAGAATTTGAAGAAGAGTTGAGATTGTAGAAGAACAGTGAATTGGAGGATGAATCAGCGGTTCAGAATAAGAAAAAGGAAAAAAACATCAAAAAAATGGCGAAAAGCGTTATTTTTTTCATTTTTTTTTAAATTTTCGCCACCTTCCTCTGAAAAGCTGTTAGAACAAACAAACTTTATACAACTCTACAATAGAATTAATTGTAATTTTCGAATATTTTTATTACTATTTTAAACACTTTCAATACAGGTTAAAACTTAAAAATTCAATTTTGATATTATTTTTGGGTTTTAATTCTTTTTTTTTTTTTTCTTTGGTTTTGTTTTTTTGTTTAACGTTTATATTTCCTTGTTTCATTCATTTTTCTTTCTAACAACTTGTATAATAACTTTTTTGAATTTTATATTGTATTTATTGTTTGGCAAAGAAATAGCAATTGTTTTGAAATTTCTTAAGAATAATTAAAAAAAAAACAGGTGTATTGTCATTGTTTGGGCTGTTAGTGTAGAAAGTAGAACGCAGAAAGAAATATAGAAAATGGCAAAACGTCCATCCTCTCCTACTGTTTCACCTGATTCAAAGAAATTAAAGAATGAAGAAGAAGGTACCTTTCATTTTTTTTTTATAATGAATTATGAACAAACTTTTAAAAAAAAAAAAAAAAAAAAAAAAAATAGAACAAGTCGTTGATTCTTCAAACTGGAGAAGACCTCCAGTTCCTCCATTGAATCCATCCACAGATAGCATTGGTTTTTTCTTTCTTTTTTTTTGAAACTTTGATTATTTGATATTAATTGTCAAAATAATAATTAGTTTTTCATCAAATGGAATGTGATTATATTGTTGGATCTTCAGTTGCTGGAATGAAGACAATTAATCCTGGTGGACAAGTTGCAATCATTCGTTTTTATGGAGTTACAGAGGTTGATTATTATTTAATTTTTATTTTTATTTTGATTTTGATTTTATGTTGTGCCAAATAATCTTAATTTTTTTTAATCAAAAATAATCTAGAATGGTAACAGTGTCTTATGTCATGTTCATGGTGTTGGACCCTATTTTTATGTTCCAGCTCCAGCAAGTTTTGAACAAAAACATTGTGAAGTTTTCCAAAAAACATTAAATGTATATTTTGTTTTGTTTTGTTTTTTTTAAAAAAAAAATAATAAAACACTTCAAACTAATCATCTAAACACAGGAAAAAGTTGCAATGGAATCAAAGGAAAGTAATCAAAAGTTCATTATTTCAGTTACAATCGAAAAAAAAGAAAGGTAAATTTCAAACAGAAATTATTCTTTTTATCAACATAATTAATAACTCACGAACTAATATTAGTATTTTCGGATTTCATGGAAACCACAAAATTAACTTTTTAAAAATTACAACTGGATTACCTAGATATGTCCCAGTTACAAGAAGTATTTTCTTTTTCTTTTTTGTTCAAAAGTTTTGTTTTTTTTAAAAAAATCTGATCCAATTAAAAATCATTAGGAATTCTTGAAACTGGTTTTACTTGTCATCCATTTGGATCAATTGCACTCCAAACTTATGAAAGTAATATTGAATTCGTTTTAAGATATATGATTGATAGAGGGGTTTGTTTTCATTTTTTTTTTTCTGTTCATATTTTATTTTTTTATTGATTTTATTTTCTTTAAAATATTTAATTTTTTCTTTGAATTTAGATTCAAGGTGCCAGTTGGCTTGAACTCACACCCAAAAATTATTCTTTAAGACAAAATAAATCTTCACATTGTCAAATTGAAGTTGATGTCAAGTTATTTTTTTTTTTTATCTTCTGTTGAAATAATTAATTAATAATCAATACAATAGTTGGGATAATTTTGTTGTCCATGCTCCAGATAATGAATGGTCAAAAATTGCTCCTCTTAGAATTTTAAGTTTTGGTAAACTTTTTTTTTTTTTTTTTCAAAAAGAAACAAAGAAAAATCATAACTTGAAATAATTGTATAGATATTGAATGTGCTGGAAGAAAGGGACATTTTCCAGAACCAGATAAAGATCCTGTAATTCAAATTGCAAATATGATCACCATTCAAGGTTTTTTTTCTTTTTTTTTTTCCACAACTCTAAAATAAAATAAAATAAAATAAAATAAAATAAAATAATAGGTGAGACTAAACCAATCATTAGAAATTTATTTGCATTAAAAACTTGTGCTCCAATTGCTGGTTCTCAAGTTTTGTCATTTGAAAATGAAAGAGATTTATTGAGAGCTTGGCAAGAATTTATCGTTCAAGTTGATTTTCTTATTTTCAATTTTTTTTTTAAAAAAAACAAAAATCAAAAAGAATCCTTGACAAGAAAATAAAATAAAAAAAAATTAAAATTAAATAATAAAAATAATAGGCTGATCCAGATATTATTACAGGTTACAATATTGTGAATTTCGATCTTCCTTACTTATTAAATCGAGCCACTGCTTTAAAGATTGATTCAAGTTTCTCACATCTTGGAAGAATTTCTGGTTTCTTTCTTTTTTCTTTTACTTTTTTTTTCAACATTACAAGTACTCAATAATTTAATTTATTAGGAGTTAAAACAATTATGAAAGATTCTACCTTTTCTTCCAAAGCTTATGGAACTCGCGAATCAAAAAATATAAGTAATTTTATTCATTTTTTTTTTTTTTTTGATCATTGAACCAAATTTTAATCTCAATAGATATGGAAGGAAGAATTCAATTTGATGCCCTTCAAGTTATTCAAAGAGAACATAAACTTCGTTCTTATACTTTGAATGCAGTTTCAGCTCATTTTTTGGGAGAACAAAAAGAAGATGTCCATCATTCTCAAATTACAGAACTTCAAAATGGAAATGGTGAAACTAGAAGGAGATTGGGAATGTACTGTTTGAAGGATGCATATTTACCTCAGAGATTAATTGATAAATTAATGTGTGTTGTTAATAGTATTGAAATGTGTAGAGTAACAGGAGTTCCTTTTAGTTGGTTACTTTCGAGAGGTCAACAAGTCAAAGTAGTATCCCAATTATATAGAAAAGCATTACAACGAGGTTTATTAATTCCTACTCTCAATCCTTCAGGACCTGCTGGTGGAGAAGATGGAGTTGGATATGAAGGAGCTACTGTTATTGAACCAATGAGAGGATATTATTCTCAACCAATTGCCACACTCGATTTTAGCTCTCTATATCCTTCCATTATGATGGCCCATAATTTATGTTATTCAACTTTGTTATCAAGTGCTCAAGCTATTGCTACTTATAAATTAAATGAAGAAGATTATATTAAAACTCCTTCAGGAGATTATTTTGTTAAAAGTCATCAAAGAAAAGGATTACTCCCTGAAATTTTAGAAGAGTTATTAGGTGCAAGAACAAAAGCTAAAGGAGATCTTAAAAAGGAAACAGATCCATTTAAAAAGCAAGTTTTAGATGCAAGACAGTTAGCACTTAAAATTAGTGCTAACTCAGTTTATGGATTTACAGGAGCAACTGTTGGTAAACTACCTTGTCTTCAAATTTCATCAAGTGTTACAGCTTTTGGAAGACAGATGATTGATAAAACAAAACTTTTGGTTGAAGAAAGATATAAAATTAGTAATGGTTATAACTATGATGCCGTTGTTATTTATGGAGATACAGGTTTTTTTTCTTTTTTTTTTTTTTTTTTTTTTTTTTTTTTTTTTTTTTCTTTTTTTTCTCCCTTGAAAAGTAAAAATTGAGTTGAAATAAAAAATTGAATGTTTAAAATTAATAAAAATACAGATTCAGTAATGGTTAAATTTGGAAGTGATGATATGAAAGAGGTGATGAGTTTAGGTCAAGAAGCTGCAGAGTTTGTTACAACTCATTTCATTAAACCAATCAAATTAGAATTCGAAAAAGTTTACTTCCCATATTTACTTATCAATAAGAAGAGATATGCTGGATTATATTGGACAAAACCTGAGAAATATGATAAAATGGATACGAAAGGTATTGAAACAGTTAGAAGAGATAATTGTAGACTTGTTAAAACAGTTATTGATACTTGTTTAAGAAAGATTTTAATTGAAAGAGATGTTGATGGTGCAATTGAGTAATCTTTTTTTTTTAATTTTTTTAAATAATTTTCATTTTTTTTTTTCAAGAAACTAAAATTAATGAATTTTATCTTTTATATTTTAGATATACCAAACAAATTATTTCAGATTTACTTCAAAATAAAGTTGATATGTCACAATTAGTCATTTCAAAATCTTTAAGTAAATCAGAAGAAGATTATACAGCGAAACAAGCTCATGTTACATTAGCAGAAAAAATGAGAAAGAGAGATGTTTGTAAGGATTTCTTTTTCTTTTCTTTTTTTGAAAAAAATTATTTTACTAACCGCTTTTCAAAAATCTATGTAGCAACTGCTCCTGTTCTAGGTGATCGGTATTTTTCTTTTCTTTTCTTTCTTTTTTTATTTTTTTTTTGTTTTTCTATATTTTCTTGATCTTTTGATTAACACTTACCTTTAATTTTAGTGTCCCTTATGTAATTACAAAAGGTGTTAAAGGAGCTGCAGCATATGAAAAAGCTGAAGATCCAATTTATGTATTAGAAAATAATATTCCAATTGATTCAAAATATTATCTTGAGAATCAATTATCAAAACCTCTTCTTCGTATTTTCGAACCTATTATGGGTGATAAAGCATCAACTTTATTATGTAATTTTCTTTCCTTTTCTTTTCTCTTTTTCTAAAGTGATGTTTCTTTTCTTTTTTAATTTGGAAATATGATATATAGCTGGTGATCATACAAGAGCAATTTCTGTTGCAACCCCAACTATTGGAGGATTAATGAAATACACAGTCAAAACAATTACTTGTATGAAATGTAAAGTTCCTTTGAAAGATGGTGGTTAGTTTTCTTTTTGTTTTCTTTTCTTTTACTTTTTTCTTTTTTCTTTTTTCTTTTTCTTTTCAGATTTTTTGATTTCTTTTTTTACAATAGAGAAAACTGTTTGTGGTGATTGTCAAGAATATGAAAGTGAAGTTTATCAAAGACAAGTTTTCATTGTAAATGAATTGGAAGAGAAATTTAGTCGAGTATGGACACAATGTCAAAGATGTCAAGGAAGCTTAACAACTCAAGTTATTTGTCAATCAAGAGATTGCCCAATTTTCTACCTCAGATCTCGTCTAAAGAAAGATTTAAATGATGCTCAAAATAATCTCAATCGATTTGATACCTCATGGTAAAAAATAATTAAATTTTGGAAAAAAAAAATGAAAAAGATAATGTTTTAAAATAAATAAATACATTGTTAACCTTTGTTTGCCTTTTGATGCATTGTTATTGTGAATCAAATCTTTTCTTTTTGAACAAGAAGAAGAGAAATCAGCCATGTTTTTTTCGCCATGTTTTTTTGGGATTCTAAAACAAAACAACTTGAAGGAGAAAAAAAAAATAATGAAAAAAAACCAAAGTCATTCATTGGTTGATGGCGGTTGGTGGAGTTTATTGAGAAATCAGGGGATCGAACCTGAAAAAAAGTTTTGGATTCACATTTTGAACTTTTCATTTATTTTTTGGTTTTTTTGATTTTCATTATTTCACTTAGCAACATTATTTGAATTTGATGAATAATTGATTTTTCTTCTGTTGTTAGATTATTTCGTAAAATAATTATTGGAAAAAAATAAAATAAAATAAATGAAAATTGAATAGATAGGAGATCACAAAGCAAAGCAAAGGAGGAGCAAAAGAAAAGCAAAATGAAAAATAAATAAATAAATAAATAAATAATAAATTCCATAACTTAGAAAGGAAACATCCAATTTATTGCCAAAGGGGTTTAGTTTAGTTGTTCTGTTTGTATTTTGCATGACACTAAAGTTTAGTTTGTTATTCATTTGTATTTTGCTTTTGAGTTTCTCTTCTTATTGTTGTTTTTTTTGTTGTTTGTTTTTTCTTGCAGTCACAATCGGCGAAAAAAAAAACTTTTGATTTTTTGATTTTTGATTTTTTTTTCACCCCTCTCTCTTCTCATAGAGGATAGATTAAAAAAAATTTTGGTGATTATAAATATCAACTTTTTTGATTGCTTTTTTTTTCTTTTTCTTTTCCAAAAAGTTTTTGTTTTTGTTTTTGTTGTTTTTTTTTTTCTGACCGCCATTTTTGTTTTTCCTCCATTTTTTTTTTTATTCCAAGTTTTTTTCAAAAATAAAAAAAATAAAATTTTTTGTTCTTTTCTTTCTTGTAATCTGTTTGTATTTTGAAAAAATCGCTTTTTAACCAAGATGTCTCGCGAAGAATCTGTTTATATGGCCAAGCTTGCTGAACAAGCTGAACGTTATGAAGGTAAAAAAAACAAACAAACATTACTTTTAATCAATTTTTCTTAAATTTTTTTTTGATTTATTTATTTCCGTTTTTTTTTTTTTTTTTTTTTTTTTTTTTTTTTTTTTTTTTTTTTTTTTTTTT
>ERZ778024.3521-NODE-3521-length-11295-cov-6.171263_pt1 | contig 11295 bp, 9 predicted proteins | sample MGYA00375754_ERZ778024 | MGnify/ENA primary metagenome ERZ778024 (study PRJEB29350, sample SAMN05389827) | bioreactor metagenome | isolation source: Thiocyanate bioreactor | place: South Africa: University of Cape Town | collected 2014-02-18 ... | reverse complement strand
AAAAAAAAAAAAAAAAAAAAAAAAAAAAAAAGGTACAGTTTGAGAAGGTGCAACAACGATTGAATCTCCAGTATGAATTCCTAAAGGATCAAAATTTTCCATATTACAAACGGTAATACAATTATCATCTTTATCTCGAACAACTTCATATTCAATTTCTTTCCATCTATAAAATAAATAAATTTAAATGATTTTTTTTTTTTTGAAACCAAACAAAAGAATACCCTTTCATTGATTTTTCTACCAAAATTTGTGGAGATAACGAGAGGGATTTAGTAGCTAATTGAGATAATTCTTCATCATTATTTGCAAATCCTGATCCTAATCCTCCTAGAGCAAAAGCAGATCGAACAATGATAGGATATCCAATTTTATTTGCAGCAGAAATTGCTTATGGAATTATTAATTTGATATTGTATTTCATTTATTATTCTTTTTAACATTTAAAAATGTTGATTTAAAGGTTTACCATCTTCAACTGAATTAACAGCAAAACTTTTTGCAAAAGGAATATTAATTTCTTCTAATGCTTTATTAAATAATTCACGATCTTCACTTACTTCAAGAGTTTTAATTGGTGTTCCAAGAACCTAATAATAAGTATGGATCAACTTAACAACAACCAAAAAAAAAAATAAAAAAGAAACAAAAAATCAAAAAGAAGGAAAAAAAAAAAGACTTTACCTTTACATTATGTGCTTCAAATACTCCACTGTTACTTAATTTAACTCCACAATTTAAAGCAGTTTGTCCTCCAAATGTTAATAAAATCCCATCCGGTTTTTCTTTTTCAATAACATACTCTACATATTCTGGGGTGATAGGAAGGAAATATACTTTATCTGCAAGATCTTTTCCAGTTTGAATTGTTGCAATATTTGGATTGATTAATACAGTTTCAACTGATTCTTCTTTTAAAGCTATTAATAAATGAAAGTTTATAAGATAATTTCATTCCAAATAGTAATAACAATATGAGAATAATTTAAACCTTTAATTGCTTGAGATCCAGAATAATCAAATTCCCCTGCTTGACCAATTGATAAACCTCCAGATCCTAAAATAACTACTTTTGATGCAGCAGGTTTAATATTTTGAAAAACAGATGTTCTTTGTACAGTAGAATAAAAACGAAGGAGTGAATTTTGAGAAATATTGATTTTTGCTGACTTTGATGATGTTGAAAGATTTATACATTTCACACTTTGAGCAAGCGGCCCAAAAACTAATTAAGTTTCATTTTCATAATTCATTTTGAAACAAGTAAATTTTTGGAAAATAATAAAATAAAAAATTTACTTGTCCTTGAACTAATTTTGAGCATACTCTATAACTTGAAGAGAGATCCTATTCCCAAATAATAAAAATAAGTTAATATTCAAATATAGTAAGTATTAGAAAGGTTCTTCTATTACGGTTTCTTCATTGTCAATAAGACCGAAAATTGAAAAAATTCTCTGTTTTCTTCAAATTTTCGTCTTTTTTTCTCCAATTTTTGGGAGTTTTATAATTTTCAGACGACTCAAAATGACTCAATTATGAATATAAAATCAAAGTTGAATAGAAAACTAAAAATCTTAATCTTAATCCTAATTCTAATTCAAATCCTAATTCGTTTTTTCATATGAGATATGAAGTTTCTGAAACAACGAGGAATTGCTTATTTATATGAAAAAAAAAACTGTTGAAAACAAAAAAGATAAGAGGTTGAGATAAGACCCAATCGCCAATCAAATGGGATTTTTTTTCATCGGTTTCATTTAATGTTACAACATCTCGAGTTCAACTTTCTTTTCTTTTGTGAAAATTGATCTTTTTTTTTTTCTTTCTAACTCAGAATCAGAATTCTGAAGGTTGTTTAGATAAAAAATTATAATTGATTGATTTAAAAATTTTCAATAAATGATGGTAGGAGATTTTTGGCGCCAAAAAAAGTTAAATCTAATAAAAAATCATGGCGAAGGGAGCTTTTGGTGAACGAGAACAATATCAAAGAAGCAAAATTTGAATTTGAATTATTCAATGAATATCAATGAAGGTATTATTTTGTAACATTGACTCAAAATTACGTCTTTTAAGACTAATAACTCGAAATGATAAAGTAAATTAGCTCTTTAGATGTCTTAATTTCAAAGAGAAAAAAAAGAAAACAAAGGATGAAAACTGTCAAAATATCAATCAATGAGTTGACAAATGATTGCTTTCCCAATCAACCCTTTTTCCAATGATGTCCTAACTAAACCTTCTGTTAATTTTTGGATTTCTTCAACATTTGAACCAAAGTCAATTATTTCTTTTTATTTCTTTTTTATTTTTCGTTTTTTTTTTTTTTGAAATTAATCAGAACACATTAATTAGGATTGAATTGAAACTGAAAAAGTGCTTTGGAGATATCATATTTTAAGAGCTGAATTCCAATAATGATTCAAGAAGTTGAAATTTCAAAGTACTTTCCTCTTTTTTCTTTTTCTTCTTGTCATCTTTCAAATTCTTTCCCTCTCTTTCTTTCTTTCTTTGATGGCATTCTAAATACTTGTATTCTCAGCTATTCACAATGGATATAAATTAGACTCCCTTTTCTCTTTGTTTCCTTTCCATTTAACTTGATTCTCCACTCAAAAAAGTGAATGTGAAAAAAAGGAAATGGGAAAGAAACTTTCTTGGTTCTTAGCTTTTATTATCTTGGTTTTATGTTTCTATGCTTTTGAAAAAAGAGCAAGTATTGTGGTCAATATAACAAGTGTGAATGAAGTTATTGGTGCGATTAATGGAGAAAATGAAGTAATGAGGATTGAATTAGAAAGGATTTCAAAAGAACAAGATATATTACGAGATGATCTTTCCAAATTAGAAAATGAAAAACAATTACAATTACAAGAAAATGAATCAGAAGAAGATGAACAAGAACAAGATGAAAGTAATTTAGTTGAAGAAGAATTTCACAAAGAATTTCAAAATGAAAATCAATGGCAAGATGAAGATGAAAATGAAAATGAAAATGAAGAAGATGAAGAAGAAGATGAAGAAGAATACAAATTTAATTTACAAGAAGGAAATGAAGATGAAGAAAGTGATGATGATGAAGAAGAAGAAATCGAAGAAGAAAATCAAGAATATAAATTCTATTCTATTGAAGATTTAAAGAATCGAGAGAATTTAATTGAACTTTTTTCTACTTCAGATCATCCTTATTTAATTGAATTATTTAAAATGATCAAATCTCCTGATATTACAGCTTGTGAAAAACTAAATAAGACAATCACTTTAACACATAAATACAATGCATGGAGTTATGTTCAAACTTCAAATCAAGGTTGTGAAAAAAGTTGTTACCTCACAGATGATATTCAAACTGCTGATGTCGTTTATTTTCATGGACCATCTTATTACCCTCCTGAAAGACGATTTTCAGAACAAAAACTCGTTGGATTTGGAATGGAACCAAGACAAACTTTTGGTTCTCCATTATGGGAAGATTCATACCTTGCTCAAACTGATTTATCAATGACTTACAAATTTGATTCAAATATTTTAGTTTCATATCTCGAACCACATTTATTAACCATTGCTCATACAAGACCTATTCCCACTCCAGAGGAGTTTTATCAAAAGAAATTTGGAGTTTGGATTCAAAGAAATTGTGATGTCGAGTATAGAACCGAAAAATTAAGAGAATTAATTAGTTATCTTCCCATTGAATCTCGTGGATATTGTTTAAATAATGCACCAGTTGTTCAAGGTCATCATTCAATATTAGCTCCAACTTATTCTCAATATAAATTTGTTTTTGCTTTTGAATCACAATTTGATGAAGATTATGTCTCAGAGAAATTTTTTAGACCAATTGAAGCAGGAAGTATTCCAATTTATTGGGGAAGTGATACAGTTTATCTTTATGCCCCTTCAAAAAACTCATTTATTGATGCCCGAAATTTCCCAAATATGAGGGCTTTAGCAGATTATTTAACGGAATTAGATAAGGATTATGATAAATATATTGAATATTTCCAATGGAAAACCAACCCTCTCCCAAGTAAAGTTCCAATTCTTGAATATTTTGCAGCAGAGAATCCAGATACTATGTGTCGAGTTTGTGCTTGTCTTTGTGATGAAAATTGTTCATCAAAACCAACATCATCAGGCCAAGGAATTCTCTCTCTTCTCAATCAAATTATACAAGAACACCAATTTTAACAATTTAAAGAACAATTTGTTTTTTTTTTAAAAAGTTTGAAAATCATGAAATTGAAAATAAATACTTTTTTCTTCTTTTTTCTTTTCTTTTTTTTTTCTTTTTCTTTTTTTTTTTCTTTGAAGACTCTCAAAATTAATTTTTTTTTCTCAAAAAAAAAAAAATATAATTTTTTTTTTTTTTTTTTCTGACCACAAATCAAAAAAAAGAAGCCCGAACTTCATTTTTTAACAAACCTGAAACCCATCCCTCCCGAACTTCATTTTTTTTTTTTTTTCACAAAATGAACCTGTTTTTCACCAAACTTTTCTAATTGATTTTCGTTGTAATACAGAAACAAATTTATCTATCTAACATGTACTGCTTATATAAATTTCTGTCATTATCGTTCTTTGTTTAAATCACTTGATAAAATAAAACGTTTTCTTGAGAAAAAGGAAGGTCATCTCGAATACTTTTCTTTTATTGCTTGAAAAAAAGTTAGTCATGATCCCAGATATTATCATCACTGTCAGACTCACTATCAGACTTATTGGTTTCTTGGTATCGTTGATTGAGGAAACTAATAACTTGATTGGTAATAGCAACTTTTCTTTTCTCGTTTTGGTTTCCAGAATCATTTCTCCAAGCACGAAAAGCAGAATCTGAAATTCCAATAGCAGCGAACATTGAAATATAGGTAATTCCTCGTGAACGAATCATATGTATCATTTCTTTTGCTTCCTCTTTGTTACTAATAGGATAAGGCATCAAACCAGTCCGGAAAATCCTAACACATTCAGCATCAATTCGTTCTTTGATGAATTCATTGACTTCTAAGGTGGATGACATCCTGAAATAAAGAAAAATGGTATAGAAGGCACCAATAAATTTTCCACTCGCTAACTGTTGGCTTTTTTTCAGATGAGTCTCGAAGTTAAAATTTAGAAAAAAAAAAAAAAAACTTTTTGAAACCTCATAAAAAAATGTTTTGCCAAGTCGTCCAACTATCCCTCTCAATCTATGAAAAGAAGGTTTACAAAATCTCGTTCCTCAAGGCCAAGAGGATTCAATGAAGCACAATTGACCTTATATTTCTCATGAAACTTGTTTGTTTTTTTAGCTAAAAGAAAGACTTGTTTAATAGCTTTTTCAAACAATAAATTGTAAACCTTCTCTAAAAGATTCACCCCACTTAATTAAACAATGAGCTTCATCAATAGCAACTAATTTTAATTTCTCTGAAATAGATTTGAGCAGAACAAGGAAATCCAATGAGATTCAGCTGACAAAACTTCTGGTGTAGCAAATATAAATGTATACTCTCTGTTATGAGTGGAGCATGCAATAAGAAAAAAAAATCATTTTTTTTTTTTTTTCTAAAATCTCAAAAAAAAAAAAAAAAACATGGCGGAGAGGAGGAGTTTTTTGAGGGAGGATAGCAGTAACTCAACCCTTTCTCCTTCTCATTCTCTTCTAAACCCTAATCCCTCTCCATTCACTTCACCTCAACCATCACCTTCTCAAAGCTCCTCATCAATGATCAACAAAACCTCATCTTCATCATCAATTTCTTCAATGTATGATAGCTCAAATATTGCAAAAACTGCAATTGTGTTACAGGAAAGCCCTCATTTGATGAGTAGAACAGATAGAAGGTCTTGGTTATTCTCAAGACTTTTTACTCAGATTTGTCCTGATGACCCTAGAGATGAGGTATGAGTTTTATGTTTTTGTTTTTGCATTTTTATTTTTATTTTTTGCATTTTTATATAAATTTGTTGTTATAAAATTCAGGGATAAATAAACATTTTTTTTTCTTTTCTTTTCTTTTTCTTTATAAATTTTACAAGATTGGATATTTAAGGATCTTAGATGTTAAAGGAAATGATGATGAATCGAATAGGAAGAGTTATTTGTTACATCCAACAACTAAAGTTATATTTATTGGAAAAAGATATAAGATTGTATTTGCTTTGGATTTTTCACCTTCACTTGCAACTGTAGATCCAATTTCAGGAAATGTTTTATTAGATGAAATGTGGGAAACGTAAAATTTTAATAATTCTTTTTTTTTTCTTCATTAATTAATTATTTTGGATTATAATAAAAAGTCTTTACAAATGTTTGGTTGGACTTTGTCAATCATATTCCTTTTCAAATGTAAATACAAATTCATTATTTGAGGTAATTTTTTTTTTCCAATTTTTGTTTCAAAAAAACTTAAATTATTTATCATTAAGTTTCGTCCTGAAATTACTGTTACAATTATTGCTGAATCAAGTTATCCAATTTCAATTCAAGAGAGAGCAAGAACACGAGTTTTTCTTCATGGGTTAGTTCTTTCTTTCACTCTTTTCTTTTCTTTTCTTTGATAAGTTCAATTAATTAATCAATAACAAATAAATAAATAAATAAATAAACTCTAGTGCAATTTTAAATCCAACTACAATTATTCCGATCTTAACTCATTTATATCGTGAATTCTACAATTTCGAAAAGTATTTATCTCAAACAATGATGTCTTCAGAAATGCATTTTAATCCAATATCAAAAAATGAAAAAATGTCTTCTCTTGATTCAATGATTCAAAATACTATTCTCAATTTTGAACTTCTTCCAAAAGATAGTATTCCTGGTTAATATTCTTATTTTTCTTTAGAACATCCTTTCTATTTCCACTTTCATTAATTAATTAATTATTATTATTTTTCAAATAGTTATGGCCATTATTACAGATGGAGTTTGTTGTCTTGAAGATGTTAATATAACCTCACCAAATTCTCCTCAAATTTCTCAAAATCAATCAAATAATCAAAATATTCAATATCGACAACCTTCTTTATCAGCTTTAAGTCGTCATAGTATTCCATGTTTATCATTTCAAGTTTTTTCTTTTTTTTTCTTTTTCTTTTTCTTTTTTTCAAAAACCTGAACAATTAAAAGGTTGGCTCACAAAATGGATTTTATTCAGGCTGTAATTTAAGTTTTGTTCCAGATAATGAAACTCTTCGTGCTCTCTCTTTTGCAACCGGTGGCTCTTTCGTTTATGCAGATGAATGTCCTCCTGTTGATCAAGTTGATTTTTTTCTTTTTTTTTTTTAATTATTGAATTGAAATTAGAAAGTAATAATCTCAACAACAACAACAACAACAAAAAAAAAAAAAAAAAAAAAAAAAAAAAAAAAAAAAAAAAAAAAAAAAAGATTCTCTCAAAACTTGCAGAACAACAAAATTCATTTCAACTTGAAGAACAACTTTTCAAACGAACTGTTTTATCAAATGGTTTATCACTTTTCTTTTTCACTTTTTTTTTTTGGATTTGTAATTGAATTCAAATTTGAATTTGTTTTTAAACAATAGCAAAAAATCCGCCACTTCCAAATTTTTATCATGAAATTTTTCTTATGAGATCACGGACAATTAGTAAAGCTCAAACTGAACATCGATATGATCCTTTAACAATTGGAGCAAGTAAAAGAATTTCAGATCAACCTAGAGAAATTCTTTCTGCAGCTGATTCAATTTTAAACTCACTTCTTGCTCAGTATTGAAATCTATTTCTTTTTAATTTATTTCAATTTAAATATTAAAATTCATTGTCCATTAATAAAATAGTGAAACATTTTTTCCTTGGGATCAAAAAGCTCTTTCTCCTCCTGTACCTGAAATTACAACAAAATTAGGAGATTATTTACTACCTTTAGATTATAGTTATTTGGTTACAGCGAGACAAAAAGAAGGATTTCTTTTACAACATGCTTTTAGATCTGGAGGTGATGGAAAACCATGGAAAATTCATTTAAAACTTGCTCTCCTTTGGGGTCCAAATATTTTACTTGGTTATTTCTTATTCTTTTTTCTTTTTTCCTTTAAATAAAAAAAAAAAAAATTATTCTTTGATGAAATTGATTATCCATTAACACCAAGAAAATTGAATTTAGAATATCGAATCAAAGCAAATTGGGAACAAGAAGGTAAATTTCAAGCTGAAGGAAGACAAAAGCCAACTAGAGTCCAAATTTATCTTGTTTCATGGCCTGCATTCCTTGTTGCATATATTAGTGTCCAAAAAGTTGATTTTTTTTTTCTCTCTCTTTTACTTATTTACTTACTTATTTATTTATTTCAATAGCAAAGTTCATCTCAACCACTTTCTATCAAAGCTGCTAAATTTCAATCATTTTTTAATGGAATTATAGAAACTGATAGATTTGTTGCTCATATTGGTTTCTTTTGATTTATTTATTTATCAATTGAGCTTATTATAAATAAAAAAATAGCTTCGTTAACTCATTATCCAATGTATTCTACTCCTCCTACTTATTATAGACCAAAAAATCTTCAACTCAATGAAGTTTATGATAGTAGTTTAAAAGATTTTTCTGGAGCTTTACTAACTGTCCAAAGTTCCTCTGGAAATCGAAATGAACAAGTTTTTTTTTTTTTTTTTTCTCTCTCTCTTTTCTATTTTCTTTTTTCTTTTTTCTTTTTCTTTTTCTTTTTTATTTTTTATTTTTTATTTTTTATTTTTTTTGAGTCAAAACCCTAAATTTTTTTTTTAAAAAAAAGCAATTTAATGTTTATTGGCAAGTTATCGCAAGTTTAGTTCCAAATAAATTAAGTCGTTGGTTTGATAAACATCAATTTAATATTTTGTTAAGACCAACAAGCCATGATGCAACTTATAGTTTTCAAAATGAATCTTCAGATTATATTGGTATTATTTTATTTTATTTTATTTTATTTAACTAAACCCAAACGAATTAATAGATTCAAAGACAAATTCAAGATTATTCTCAAATCAAATATTGGTCGAGTTTATTTTACAAAATTGGACCACATTTGTTCTCTCAAAAAATGTTTTTGTCAAATTATATTCATCAAACACTCCTGAAAGGTTTTTTTTTTTCCTTTTGATTTTTTTTTCTTTTTTTTTCTTTTTTTTCTTTTCTTTTTTTTTGTTCACAATCAAACAACAATCAAGTGATACACAATCAAAATCAACATCATTTTGTATTCTTACCCTCTTATGGTCAACTCGTTATTTAACAACTCTCAAATTTGGATTTTATAATACTCGAGCTGATCATCAAAGGAAAATTATGTCAGATTTATTATTTAAATTATCTTCTTTGAGAGATACCCAGAAATCTCATGTAGTCTCAATTGGAGCTAACGCTGAATTAGATCTTCTCCCTTTAGTTGTTTGCAAAAAAGTTTTTTTTTTTTTTCCAAATTTTTGATAATAATAACTAAAAAATTTTCAAGCAATTGAGTCGAATTAGAGTTGATTATAAAGAGGAGTCATCCTTCAATGAACGTCGACTTTCTGGAGCAACAAAAAGACCCCTTTCAGGTTATTATCTCTCTTTTTTCTCTTTTTTTTCAAATAGAACAAACTAACTAACCTTTTTTCTTTCTTTCTTCCTTTTTTTCCCTCTTTTTTTAGTTCTAAGTATGAGTAGTAATAGTAGTAGTAATAATCTTACGAAGGAAGGTGGAAAATTAAAGTTGACAATCTCCCATACATTATTAAATTGTTTAAGGCATCGTCGATGGGTTTGGTAAATTTTTTTTTTTTCTCCTTTCTTCTTTTTCTTCTTTTTCTTCTTTTATTAATGGATAATACTTTAAGGTTCTCTGATTTTAATATGGAACAACTAACTCAAAGAAATATTAAACTTCACGAACAAGCATTTCAACAAGTAATTTTCAAAACAACCTTTTTCTTTTTTCGGTATTAATCAACAACAAAAAAAATCCTTTAGATTTGCCAACTTCGAATTGATGATGGATTCTTAGTCATTCGAGATGAACCAAATACATTAGTTTCATTTTATAAAGAGTTTCCTATTGAAGGTTCTATTAAATTTACTGATCCAAGCATTGCATCGAGTTTTTTTTCTTTCTTTTTGTTCTTTACTCTTTGAAAATCATTCACTTTCAAACAAATAATGGTTTAATTTTAAACAATAATAGAGTCTGCAGCAGCAATGAACATTACTCCAGACTATCTTCCTTTCTTTTCAGTGCAATCAATTGTAATTTTAGATGTAGTTAATAAGCTATTAATCACGGAAATTTGGGTTTCATTTTTTTCCTTCTTCTTTCTTCTTTCTTCTTTTCTTATTGGATTTCAAAACGATTATCTTCAACTAGATGGAACCTCAAGTCCACCCTCAAAATGCTCAAGAATTTTTTGATTTTGTTTGTGAAAAGGTATTCCATTGTTCTATTTAATTTTGAATTCACAACAATCAAATAAATAAAAACAAAAAAGATTTTTGAAAAAGATCATGCAGTTGTTTCTCGCTTGTATACTTATGAAAAGTACTCCTTTCACTTTTTTCTTTTTTTTTCCTTAGCTTTATACTTTAATTAATGAATTAATTAATAACTCTGATAGAATCAATTTTGTTGGAAAAAATGGTGGAAGGTTAAACAAAACTCCTCAACCATCCGAACTCAAAATGGTTTCATATTTTTATACTCTTCCTCTTCTTCTTTTTTTTTTTTTTTAATCATATATGCTCAAATTTAAAATGTAGATCGAAAGTCTTGAAAATACCGTTTTTGTAAAATCCCCATTTTCTGTTGCTCAACTTCTCAAAATATCTCGTCCATTTTTTTCAACATATCGATTCCTTTCACTCTCTAATCATTTAACTGATTTTCAACCACTTGGTGAATTTTCAAGAGAATCATTTAATTCTGGAAGCCATTCATATCGTTGATTTTTCTTCTTTTTTCCTTATTTTTTTTTTGTTAACAATTTTTTTTTTTTTTTTCCTTCCACTTTTTCTTTTTTCTAATTTTTTATTATTCATGAAATAAAAATGAAATTTTCATAGGAACTCCCATTTACCCTCACCAGAAATGGATTTGGAAACTCCAATTTCATATAAAGATGAATCTTGGTTCACAGGTGCATTTTTTGGAGCCAATCCAAGGGTTAGACTTGCTTCTGTTTCTGGTTATAGTCCATATCAACAAGCAAATCTCTTTATGTCTTCCTTCTTTGAAAAAGCTTTATCATCTATTACAGATTGTCGTGTTGCAGTTTTGGTGAATTTTTTTTTTCCTTTTTTTTTTTTTTTTTTCCTTTATTTCTTAATATTTTT
>ERZ778024.3506-NODE-3506-length-11340-cov-5.650953_pt1 | contig 11340 bp, 14 predicted proteins | sample MGYA00375754_ERZ778024 | MGnify/ENA primary metagenome ERZ778024 (study PRJEB29350, sample SAMN05389827) | bioreactor metagenome | isolation source: Thiocyanate bioreactor | place: South Africa: University of Cape Town | collected 2014-02-18 ... | reverse complement strand
TTCGAGTTTTATTATTATTTATTTCATTTTTTTTTAAAAAAAAAGTATTAAACAAATTAAAAGAAAAGAAGAAGAAAAAAAGAAAGAAAGAAAAAAAGAGAGAGATACCAAAGTGATATTTGAGTAGAGAATATCATTGTTAAAAATAACCAAATTGATGGTTGGAGAAAGAGAAGGATTAGAATTACAAGTAATTCCAAAACTAGGAGTTTCCCAAGTTAGAGTGACTTGAATTGGATTTGAAGGAGATGAAGAATCCCAAAGATAAGTTGATGAGATGAGATGTGCTTTAGTTGGTGGAGTATCTTTACAAATTGTTGAAACTGTAACAAATGTCCAAGTTGTACTAACTTTTGTACTTCCAAGTGAATCAATTGCTGTCACATACCATGAATATGAATCTGGTGGTAATGCTGTTGAGTATTGAGTATTTGTTCCTGAATAATTTGTAAAAAAATTATCTCCATTTGAAAGTGAGACTTGATATGTTATTTGATTTGTTGCACATGTTGCCTAGTTGATTTTTTATTTTATTTATTTATTTATTTTATTTATTTATTTTATTTATTTTATTTTATTTGTTTTTTTTTTATTTTATTTATTTATTTCACTTAATTAATATTTGATCATACCTGTTTCAATGATGGTTGCCAAGAAAATGTAATATTTGGAAATAAAACTCCTTGGGCTTCATTTGATGGACTAATGTTTGAAAATGAAGAAGGTGGAAACTTAGCACAAATTGAAAATGATCCAATGGAAGAGCTTGCTGATAGACCTAAATAATATTTCATTATTTCACATTTCATTCTCAGAAATAAGGAAAAAATCAAAAAAGAAAGAAAGAAAACTGTTTAAAGAAGCAGTGACACGCCAATACCAAGTACCATCAGTTAATTGTTTTGTTATTGAGCTTGCTACAGTTGTTTCTGTTTGAGGGTTTGAAAGCTATCCAGAAACAAAAAAAAAGGAAGTTAGAAATAGAAAAAGAATAAATAGAAAGAAAAAAAAAAGAAAAATAAATAAATAAAAACAAAGATGGGAAAAAAAGAGAACAAAAGAGAAAAAAAAAAAGAAAATCAAAGAAGGAGAGAAAGAGAAAGAGGAAGAAAGATACATCAGCATTTTTTGAGAAAATAAGTTTCGTTTGAGGAGTTCCACCATAACAACTGAATCCAAATGAAGGAATATTCCATTGGAAGGTAATTGAAACTGCTCCATTCTCATTATAATTTGATGATTGGATTTGTTGTCCATTAGAAGGGGAAATGAGAGTAGGAGTTGAAGGTGCAACATCTGGAGCACAAATTTTGAATGATCTCATTGGGGCGAATCCTGTTATAACAGTTGAGCTTCCAATAGTTTGACTTTGAGGAACAATTCTTTTGGTTCTTATAGACCAATAGAATGTACCAACTGGAAATGGAGCCAACCATTTGTACTGAGGCCCACTGGTAACCTTTGATTTATTATTATTATTTTATTATTATTATTATTATTATTATTATTATTATTATTACATTCAAAAGAAAAAAAGAGAAATAAAAAAGTAAAAAAATGAAATGAAACTGGAATTTCTTTCGTGAAAATTGGAGTTGATGTTTGGATTGCTGTATTATCCCAAATTGAAAATATATAGACAAAAGTTGTTGGATTTGAATTACAAGTTGGTTCAGCATCAGCAGCAGAAGACCAACTAAAAGTAATAGAACTTTCAGTTTGGAATACTTGATTAGTTGGTGGGGCTTCCAAATCTTTAAAAATAATAAGCTTGTTTAAATGATGGCACGAAAAAGAAGAAGAAAAAAGAAGGGAAAAGAAGAAAAAATTTCTGGAAACTTACTCGAAGTGGGTGGCCTTGCACAAAAGATAAATGATCTTGAACATTGCCTTTGACTACCTGACTTGTGCAGAGCATAACAAGCTGAATCTCTTGACCAGTTGCTATTTGAAGTTTGTCCAAGTGCTGGGAGTGGTTTAGGGCTAGAACCACCATTAAAAATACCATCAACTATCCCTCCAATCCAGCCTCCAAGACTAAATTTTGGATTCCAGCACTCTTGCATAATTGACCAATCATATCTGGTAGTGACACTATTAATGTCTACTATTACTGAAAGAGCGTTTCCTTCTTGTGTCTTTGGAGATCCAATCCCATTGGCTTTGAGAGTGTAAGCTATTCGTTGGACTCTATTTTTTGAACAAGTATCAAGATCCCATTGTAAAGTTACTTTATTCCCATACACCTCACTTCCATATAAATTTACTTGTTGAGCAGGTGAACTTTATTTGGTTTTTTATTTAGTTTTGTTTAGTTTTGTTTTGTTATTTTTTTTTTTTTTTGAATATTTGTATGTAAATTTATTATTATTTGCGATTTCTCTGGTGTTAGAAAAAAAAAAATACCTCAAAGTGCCATCACATCCTGTAGTTGTATAAAGAAATCCAGTACAATAGCTATTCCCTTGAGCTCTTGAGAAAAGATTATGGCTTGAGCTTTGATTATCATTGTCATAATAATTGTTATTGTTATTGCTCAAAATTTCTTGAAAAAAGAGGAGGGAAACTATTTTGTTTTGTTTTGTTTTGTTTTGAATATAAAAAACAAAGAAAAAAGAAAAAAAGAAAAGCAAGTAGAGTCAGTCAGAAAAACCTAAAAACAATAAGAGTCCCTTTTGCTTCATTTCAGCTCCTTTAGCTTTTATTTGTTTTTTTCAAAATCCAATACTCTTTCACTTCAATTTAATTTTCTTAATCTATAAAAAGAAAAACAATAATTAGTATTTTGTAAGTTTTTGGTTGCAAACTCATTCTACACCAATTCTTAATAAATTGTTCAAAACAAATAACTTTTGAATACAGTAACTATTTTTTGAATGGGGTGTTGTTTTTGTTATTGTTTTGTTCAAAATAAATCAGTAATAATATTATTGTAATGTTTCAGGTTTTTTTGGCTTTTTCTCTATGATTTTATGGTTAAAACTTTGATTTTATTTCTTCATCATGTTTTTGTTTAAAAAAAAATCAATAAAACAGTTTTTGAAAAGAAAAGCAAAGAAGTCAAAAAGCAGTTTCAAATTCTTTTTTTTTTTTTTTTTTTTGAAAAAAAAAAAAAAAAAAAAACAAAGGGAAAAAAACAAGGGAAAAAAAAAAATGAATTTTTAATATTTTTTTTAATTAAAATCGAACCAATCCAGATCAAGTGGTCACCTGTTCGCCCAATCAGCTTACTTGGGGGGAAAAAGAAAGAAAAACAGGTTGATCTCGCATTCCCAAAAAGAAAAAAAGAAAAAAAAGAAAAGAAAGTAAAGTAATCAAAACTGAAAGATTACTTTTACTTTTTCCTTCAGAAAAAACAAAAGAAAACAAAAAAACAAAAAACAAAACAAACTGACTTTAATTATTTAATTTTTATTTCAAATTGTCTATTTCATTCTTTTTTAATTTTAAAAAAATAACTTATGCAAACATTTTTGCATAGGCAGCTTTTTCTTTTTTCTTTTTTTCTTGAAGGAGATGAGTATATTTTGCCAGTAAATTTTTGATATCTTTATCTTCTGGAGAAATTTGAAGTGCATCTTTTAAATCAGTCATTCCAGAATCAAGATCATTTGCTTTAGCTTCTGCTCTTCTGAATAAAGCTTTGACTTTATCTTTGTCTTTGACTGAATTGATTTCAAGAACTGTAGTTGTATCTTTGATAACAGATGCGAAATCTTTTAATTTCAAATTACATGCAGCTCTATTTAAATAACATGCAATTGCAACAACTTCCCATTTTTCTCTTTGTTCTTTTTGATCATCTTCATCAGGTTTTCTATGACTAAGATATCTAATTGCCTATTTATTTGATTGATTGTTTTATTTATTCAATCAACCCAAAAAAAAGAAGAAGAGGTTCGAAAAAAAGAAACCTTTGAGTATTTTTGTTGAGCTTTTTGGAAATCTGATTTTTTATAAAGTTCATTTCCAAGATTTTTAATATTAGATCCAATTTCAATAAGTGCTTCAGGTAAAAGATCTTCAGTGTTTTTTTTTTTTTTTTTTTTTTTGATTTTTTGATTTTTTGATTTTTTTTAAAGTTTTTCTTGAAAAAATTATCAATTAAAAATGTTTCAATTCATCAAAATATACCAGGCCAATCAGGGTAAGCGTCACCATCTGCATCGGTTGCTGGGACACCATCATCTTCACCTTCTTTTAATTCACCACAATCTTCAATAACGACCTATTTTTATTTTTTATAAAAGTCAAGAGAGAATGATCTGAAATAAAAACCAATAAAAAAAAAAAATGAAAAAGTAGAAGAAAAAAAGAAAAGAGTACAGGATATAATGGTTTGCCATTTGCTCCTTTTTCTACATTCTCCATTGCACGAACAACGTTCATTCCTTTGAGTACACGACCAAAAACAACATGTTTTCCATCAAGATGAGGAGTTGGGACTGTTGTGATGAAAAATTGTGACCCATTTGTTCCTGGTCCTATAATTCAAAGTTTTTTTAAAAAATAAAAAATGAAATTGATTGAAATTTTAGGATTAGATTCTTCAAAAATAGTTTCAAAAAAAAAAAAAAAAAAAAAAGATTTTAAACCTGAATTTGCCATACTTAAAAGTCCTGGTCGATCATGTTTATGGTTAAAATTTTCATCTAATTTTAATTTATATGAGAAAAATATAAACTTTAATTCAATTAAATAAAAGAAAGAGAAAAAAAGGGAAAAAAAAAAAAAAAATTCTCTTTTACGAACCATCAAATTTCATTCCATAAATTGACTCTCCTCCTGTACCATTTTGGTTTGTAAAATCACCACCTTGACACATAAAACTTTTAATTATTCTATGGAAAGGACATCCTTTGAAATGCAAAGGTTTTCCTGCTTTTCCAACTCCTTTCTCTCCAGTACATAAAGCTCTAAAATTCTCACTTGTCTTTGGGGTATCAGAGAAAAGTTCAAAGACTATTCTTCCCTCTAAAGTTTGAAGAAATAAATAAAAATGAGTTTTAGTTGACTTTGAAATTTTTCTTTTTTTGAATTTTTCAATATTGAAAATAAAAACTCAATACGAACCTGGTTTTCCATCGATAGAGATGTCAAAGAAAGTTCTGATCATGTTTCAATTAATTCTATTTTTTTTTTGCTTTTCTTTTTTTTTCAAAGGTATTTATACTCTTTCATTTTCGAATTTTCTCGAAGCATTTTTTTTTCAAAAAGAAAAAAAACGATGGTTCTTTGCGGACAGAAAAAAAAAAAAAAATAGAAAAAATGGCGAATATTTATTTTTGTTTTGTTGAGCAATCGCTTTTCTTTGTGGTTTGCACTCGAAAGCTCATTTTTAATTTCATTTCAATTTTTTTTTTGTTAAAATTCACACTTCAAAGATATTTTATAATACTTTTTGAAAAAAAAAAACAACTTAAATTATTAAATTTTATTCTTTTGGAATCTTTTGTTTTACTTCGTTTTTTTTAAAAAAACTTTGACCAACACTTCTCTGTTTCTTCACCTTACTTACAAAAAATATCCTGACCCAAGAGGAAAGGAAATAAATGGTTTGAATTTTGTTTTGAAAAAAAAAAGAAATTAATTGAAACAAACTTTTATTTTATTTTTTTTAGGACTATCATGAGGTATTTTATAAAGGAGGAATGTATTTATTAAGAAAGATCCATTCTTTTGTTTCTTTTCACCTTTCAAAAAGATTGTATCAATATTCAAAAGGAAAAAATAACTTTATCTTTCGTTTACTATTGAGAATTGGTGCTGATCCAAATTCTTTTGATCCAAAAATTGGATTAACTCCATTAAGGTAGATTCTTTGTTTTGTTTTTTATTATTATTTTATTTTGATTTGTTTTTGGTTATTTGTGATCCCAAAAAACAATAGTTGTTCAATTTTATTTTATTTCATTCATTTCATTTTACTTATTCAAAAGAAAAAAAAAAAGAATTGCAGCTGATCGAGGTTTAACTGAATGTGTAAATGAACTTCTTCATTCTGGTGCATATGTTCATTTACCAGGAAGAGATAATTGGTTCCCAATTCATGGTGCTATCACCTCAGGTTCACTTCCAACAATTTTAAGTTTAATAAAAGCAAATGCAAATTTAAATGTTCAAGGACCAAAAGCAAGATCTTTTTCTTTCTTTCATTTCATTTTTTTTTTTGTTTTTGTTTTGATTTAAAATAATTCATTAAAAAATATTTTCTTTTTTTTAAAAAAAAAGGGATATTCTTGTTTACATATTTGTAGTACGAAATCTTCACAAGTTTATTTAGATATTTTAAAAGTGTTATTGGAAAATGGAGCAAATCCTTGTATTCAAAATGATTTTGGAGCAACACCTTTACATTTAGCTGCATATCAAAATTTGTAGATTTTTTTCAAATTTGAAATTCTTGAATATTTTGAAAATTCTTCAAACATTTCTTTTTTCCTTTCTTATAAAGATCAACAAACACTCAAAATCAATCAAAAAAATTTTTTTAGACCAGAAGTTGTTCAACTTTTAATTGAGTATGGAGCAAATATTGATCAAAAAAATAATCGTGGAGAAACACCCCTTCATGTTGCTGGGAAAAGACCTTCTCTTCTTTCACTAAAAATTTTATTACTTTTTGGAGCAAATAAAAGGTAACACTTTGAATTTTTTTTTTTTAAAAAAAAAAGAAAATAAAATGAAAATAAATAAAAAAAAAAAAAAAAAAAAAAGTATACTTTAAATGCTGAATCAGGATACCAAACTTGACCAGCTTGCATCAAACTTTGTTGTTGTGAATCACCATTTGCGGGATCTGCAGGGACAGTTAATTCCATTGATCGAGTTTCTACTGAGATAACTCCAACAGGAATTCCTCCTAATCGAGCACGTCCACAAACTACAGTACGAGCCCATCTAATTGAAGGAAAGGGAAAAAAAATTAATTAATATAGGTTCTTTTACTTTTTGTTTTGTTGAAAAAATTTGTTTACCCTCCAAGAGTTTCGAAAAATGATCCTTTATCAAAGAATCCACTAATCCATTTTCCTTCTTCCATTTTTCCAGCAAGCATCCACTATTATTAACATGATTAATTAATAAATGATGATCATAAATAATTAATAAAATAAAATAAAATAAAATAAAATAAAATAAAATTGAATTCAATTAAATTTACTCTAGGATCATAAGCTCCTTTAGGAGGATAAAATTCAATTTCTCTTTCAATTGGATCAACAATTTTAGTAACTGGAGGACTTAATCCTATTTTTGCTGGGACATAAGAAATCCATTTCATCATTTCAATAACTGCTGAATAATCATCTTTAGAAACAAGATGTGAAACACCATTTGCATACATGATTTGAGTTCCACCTAATTGAAGATTTGAAGAATAAACTTCTCTTCCAAGGACTTTATTTAAAGCTCCAGCTCCAGTTAAAATAATTGGATTTCCTTGATTTTGAATAGATCTTTGCCTTTATTTATTTATTTATATTTATTTATTTTCTTTCAAGAAAAAAAAAAAAAAAAAAAACCCTAATCTCACAAGATAAGCACCAATACCAACAGATCTACAAGTAACAAGACTTAAAGTGAAAATTTCTTCATAAGCTTTGGAAGTTTCTCCAGCAATTAAACCAGAACCTTGAAGATTTTCAACTCCAATACCATCAGCTGCACCAATAATATCAGTTATCATATATCTTTCTTCTCCACCTTCATGAATTTTTTTAGCTTTGAGAGAAGGTTTTGTATTATCTGCAAGTCTTTGATAATCATCAGGTGTAACATAAAGATATTTGAATCCTTTTTGTGGATTCTCAGGATTATTCCAACAAACACGGAATGAATTCATTAATTCCTCTGCAATACCAATTCTAGCACCGGAATTTGCTGAAATATAGATACGTGGAACCCCAAGTTTTCTAGCAAGTTCAGAAGCCTTAAAGAATAGTCTATCTTCTGCAGGTCCAAATGAACCAATAACATGAGTAATATCATTTCCAATAACAATAACAGATCTTCCATTTGGACATTCAGGAGTGAACATATCCATATGCCAAGCAACCATACCAATTGTATTTGATCCATGGGGTCTCCAGACTTCATGAAGATGATCTTTTTCATCAAGAACAAGTTCTCTAACTTTAATGAAACTTAGAGGAAGTTTTAATGAGGGATCTTTTTCTTTTGCTTGGGTCCAAGTATGTTGAATAACTTGTCTAAATAATTCTGGGAAATCATAAATGTAGGTTGTTCCTGAGAGATGAGCAGAATAACGTTTAGGTTGGAGCCATTCTTTTGTTGTGTAAGGAGAGTCAAGAGATTTTCCATGGAGAGGCCCTCTTTCATTAATTGAGAGGAAAACATCATGTCCTCTATCATTTTTAGCTTCTTTATAAGTGTGAATATTTAATACAAATCCAGTAACATTGCTAATTACGAAACGAATAGGAGTTGGAGGTGAACGAGGAGAAGTTTTAATAACTAATCTAATTTCTCCAGATTGAACTCGTAATCTTCCCATTCTCTTTCCATGTCTCTCAATGAAACCTCTAAATGTTTCCCTTACATCATCAATAGAAATTGCAACAGCAGGAATAAAATTCATGAAAATGTGATTACAATCTGATTTAGGGTTCTCAGCCATATTAAGTTCCAAAGCATCAAGTGATTCATTAATAACACGATCAGCTTCAGAGATTAAGAAATCTTTTGTTGCTTCAGATTCTTGGAGCAATCCTGGACGAATCAAAGCTCTAACAAAGAATCGATTATCATTGATATTCTTCTTTCCAGTTCCATAATAGAGATAAATTGATCTATTATCAGCAAGAACTGATTTAATATCAAAGAGAGTAAGACGATATAATTCCATTTGATAAGCAAGGGCAGGTTCAAGATGTCTAATAACAGGATCTTCAGAATAATCATTTCTTTCTCTAAAGGTGAAGAAAGCTGGGAATTGTTTCTTTCTTTCAACTAAGAATGTAACTCTTCTAATACATTTTCCACGAAGAACTGATTGTTCTTCTTTAATTAAAGGTTCCAAGATATTTTTAATGACCAAATCATCTTCAGCATTATCCATTCGAAGTGCAATATTAAGAACATTGAGTGGTTCTATTCAAAAAAAAATATTTTTATTAATTATTTGGATTTTATGATGGTAGGAAAAAAAAAAAGTAATTACCAATATGCTCATTTTCAATATGATCAGATGAAAATTCAGATTCAGTGATATATGGGAAGTGATCCATAATTTTGTGGAAATATTTTTTAAACTTTTTTATTTATTTGATTATTTAGTTGATTTTTTTTTTTTAAGTAAAATAAATCAGTAAACAAACCTCATCAATTGAATTTAATGCAGCCATAATTCCCACACGTTGAATTTCTCTTCTTGAATGTTGAATATTGTACATATCTGAAATACTGAAATTTCTTGTTGGTGGATTTTCTCCATCATTTTCTCCTGCAGCAACATGAGGGAAATTAAAATGCCATTCAAGTAAAAGTGGGAATTGATCTGATTTTGGAATATGATAAATAACATCATGTAAAACATATTGACGATAAGATCTTCTAACATAAACTTCAAGAGAAGCCAAGCTAATACTCCTATAAAAAAATAAAAGAAGGTTACAAAACAATTTCAAAAAGAAAGTAATTAAATTAAATCAAAAACTTACTTGTCTTCATGATAAAAGAATGGAACAAGAACATCATCAATAGTGATATTTCTTTCAACAATAATTTTCAATTTTTCAAATTTTGGTAAGCGAATTTTTGGAGCAGAATCTTTTCCTTTTTTTGACATCATAATAGAATCAGAGTCAGAATCTGATTCATCAGCAGCTACATGAAGATTTCTATCCATTTCTTGAAGTCTATCTTCATAAGAAGGTAACAATTTTTTCACAAGAATACTTCTTGCTTTTAATGCAACCTTTGCTACATTTCTACCTTGAAGTTCAGCAAGTTCATTCAATACACCGGTATAAATATTTGGTAAATTTCCCATTTGATCAATTTTATCTAAAAGTGCAAGGATAACATTGTTTTTGTTTGGAAGCTAGAAGTAGAAAGGAGGAAAAAAAAAAAAAAAAAAAAAGGGTTTTAAAATTTTGATTCGTATTCGATTAAAGAAATATTTGAAACCTTTGAATGTGAGAGACAGACTGCAATCATATCATCAAAATTATCTTTATATTGATCTCTTAACTCTGAAATTGTTGCTTCATATCTTTTTCCTTCAATGTTGAAAATCTAAATGAAATATAGATGTATATTGTTGTATCGAAAATAAGGGGAGGGAAAAATAAAAAAAAATATTATTTACCTTCTCAACTTCAAGATAGCTCTTAAATAAAGAAACAATAACAGATCTCTCATGTTCAACTATTCCATTCTTATATCTATCTAACAATTCTGTAATTGATTGAATTGAAGCATAAAAAGCGGCTTTATCTGCAGGCTATTTATATTTATTTTTATTTGATATTTTTTTATTTAAGAAAAAAGAAAAAGAAAAAGAACCTTTTGAATAGTGTTAGCATGTTGTTCAACAAAATAAATGAGTTGCTTTGCAGGGAAATTAGTTTGATTACTCTTTAAGTGTTCTTGAAATTGTTTAAATAATTTTTGAGGCATTCTTGTCTCTAAGACAGCCAATAAACTCTATTATTAATAACGGTTAATTATTATTAAAGTGTTTTTTTTTCTTTGAAGGAGAAGAGAAAAAAAAAAAAAAAAAAAAAAAAAAAAAAATCAAACTTGGAGTTCTAAATAAGGTAATTCTGGGTTCTTCAAAGTTTCAAGTAAAACTTTTAAGCTATCTAACATTTTACTTTGTGCATCATATCCTTGTAAAATTAATTCCAAATTTCTTTTAGCTTGTTTAAACTTATTATGAGCTCTTTCATCAACTGTATTTTGTTCTACTTTTGGTAATTGACCATCATAAGGGATAGCATGTTTAACACGAGATGGATCATCAAGAGTAAGAATTGCAATTAAATCTCCAGGTTCTAAAACAGATCCAGGTTGATTAATAAATCTCACTGTTCCTGCTTCAGAGACAACTAATGGTAAATACATTTTCATTACTTCCATTTCTGCAAATGGTTGATTTGCATCTAAATGTTCTCCATCTTCAACAACATAACGAATAAGTTTTCCTGGTGAAGGAGCTATAGAGAGGAGTAGGGAAAAAAAAGAATTTTTTAGGAACAATTTTTTTCAATTTTAAAAAAAGAAAGAAAAGAAAATTCAAACCTCTAAGTTTAGTTGGATCATTTTCTTTTTCTAAGACACAAGTTTTTCCATCAATAAGTAATCTTGTGCTTGAAA
>ERZ778024.3503-NODE-3503-length-11349-cov-6.931468_pt1 | contig 11349 bp, 12 predicted proteins | sample MGYA00375754_ERZ778024 | MGnify/ENA primary metagenome ERZ778024 (study PRJEB29350, sample SAMN05389827) | bioreactor metagenome | isolation source: Thiocyanate bioreactor | place: South Africa: University of Cape Town | collected 2014-02-18 ... | reverse complement strand
ATTATGAATCAATCAAGAGTTGGAAGAGATACTCCTCTTCATACTTTAAATGGTTTCTTTTTCATTTTTCCTTTTCTTTTTTTGTTTCTTTTCTTTTTTTTTTTGAAATTCAAACCTAACTTTGAATTTAATTAAATAAAATAATAAAATAAAATAAAATAGGATTATCAATTCAATATGCACCACCTGAAGCATTCAAAAATAAACCAAATTCAAATGAAAATAATGAAAATAATGAAAAATCAAGAAAACTCAAATCATTTCCATATATTCCACCCAATCTTTTTCAAACCATAACATCAATATCTTCATCAATCACTTCATCAATTATCTCAACAACAACCACAACAACAACAACAGAAAAGAATGGAGAACACCAACAACAACAACAACAATCATCAAAAGATGCAAATGTAATGATGGAAGAAATTCAAAGATATCAAAAAGGAGATATATTTGCATTTGGAGTTGTTCTTTGGGAAATTATTACAAGACAAATTCCTTGGAATAATTTGGATTATCATCAAATTGAACATTCTATCAAGTTTCTTTTTCTTTCTTTTTCTTTTCTTTTTCTTTAAATAAACCAATAAAATAACGATAAAAATTAATAAAAATAAAAAAGATCAGGACAAAGATTAGAAATCAAAGAAGGAATAGAATTATCATCGATTGAAAAGAAATTATTCAAAAAAGCTCAATTATGTTGGAATGAAGATCCATCTCAAAGACCTACCATTTCTTCTCTTGTTTCTGATATTGAAACTTATCTTTCTGAAATTGTACAAAAAAATCCTTTGTAATTCTATCAAATTTTAGACACCTCTAATTTAAATTAGAGAGATGATTCAAATCATGGTCATTTACTTTTATTCCAACATCACTTTCTTCAATCACTTTCCTCAATCAACACAATTCCATCTTGTAGATTTTCCAAATAAATTGATGTGTGAATCCAAAATTTTCCAAACAAAAAAAAGAAATTTCATGCTTCTTTGATTCAATCCAAAGTAGCATTATCGTCTTGTTGTGTGTTGAATGAATCTCTTATTTTATTGAGGTTTGAACTTGATTTCTCAAAATCAACGAACTTGATGCTTTCCAACAAAACAAAATCTCTCAAAAAACAAAATGTCACGTGAGTTATTGGTGTTGCAAGTACTGAATAGCGGAGCGCTGACTTTGCAACAAGCAGCCAATGTGGACTTCTCTTCTATGGACCTTACCAATGCAAGACTTAAGAAATGGAACTTTAGAGGTTGATTTCCAATTTTATTTGATTTTTATATTTTATTTTAAATTTCAATTTCAATTCAAAATTTCGGTATCAAATATTTTTTCAAGATCTTGGTAAATTAATGAGATCTCTTAATAGATGCTTTGAATTTGAATTTGAATTGATTTCTTTAATGATTTTCGTTGTGATGATTGAAAAATAGATTAATTAATTGAATATTTAGGTGCACAGTTCACTAAATGTCGTCTTGTAAATGTTGATTTCTCTGAAAGTGATATGTCGAAAGCAAATTTTCAAGAAGCTAATCTAGAGGTCAGAATATCTTTCTAATTAATTTGGTTACAGATCTTTTTTTTTCAAAAAAATTAATAAGTGAATCAATTAAATAGGGAGCTAATCTCAATCAATGTATTCTAATTGACGCAGATTTAAGAAATGCAATTTTGAAAGATTGTTCAATAGAGGGAACAAATTTTAAAGCTGCAAATCTTAGAGGTGCCATTTTAACAACAGAATTCCCACCGAATACTTTTAGACCAGAATTATTTGATCAAGCTTTAGTAGATCTTCAAATATATAAATTTCTTTTTAGTCTCAAGAATGGATCTCAAGTTGTGTTACCTGTTGTATTGAGAGAAGTTCAACATCAATATACAAAAATAGATTCAATCACTCTTGTTTCTCAAGATTTAACAAAAGCAAATTTAATTTCTTGTGATATTTCAAATTCTGATTTAAGAGGCACCATTTTACATAAAGGTTCCTTTTTTTTAAAAAAAAAGATTTTATTCTTTTTTCATTCTTAAAAACTAATGTAATTTCAAAAATAAATGATAGGAAATCTCGAACAAATTGATTTTACAGGTTCAAATTTAGAAAATATTGACTTTTCAGCAAGTAAAATTAAGGATTGTACATTTGTAAATACAACACTCAAGTCAGCAAATTTTTCTCATGCAATATTAGTAGGATCAAATAATTTTGGGACTAGTGACTTAGTTGGAATCAATTTCTCTGCTTCATTTCTTCAACAAGCAAAATTTAAAGGAATGAAAATAATTGGATTAAATTTTACTCAATCAAATATGAAAGAAGTTAATTTTGATCAAAGTATTCTTCAAGATACATTATTAGTTTCTTGTAATTTAGATAAAAGTTCTTTTGTAAACAGTTTGATTTCTTTTTTTATTCATTTTTTCTTGATCGATGGAAGAAAAAAAAAAAATTAAAATTCCAATTCAAAATAGCACAATTAACAAAAGTTGATTTTCAAAATTCAAATTTACAAAGGGCAGATTTTGAAAATTCGAAAGCATCAAAAACAAATTTTATGAGTTCAGATCTTAGAGGAGTTAAATTCCAAGGTTTTATTTTATTTATTTTTTTCTAATCAAGAAAACAATTTTATTCAGGCTCTGATTTGGTTGAAGCAAATTTTGCAAAATCTAATCTTGAAAGTGCAATTTTTATATCTTCGAAATTATCTGGTGCTAATTTAGAGTCTTGTAATTTGAAGAAAGTATTTATTTTTCACAATTTTATTCACAATTTGAAAATCAAATAAAAATTAGGTTAATTTTCAAAATGCAACAATGAATGGAGTGAAACTTAGTGATTCTACTTTTTCTGAAAATTTATTTGAAGGTGCTTATTTAGCTGGAACACAATTTGAGGTTTGAGTTTATCTAAAAATGACTAGCATATTGAAAATAATGAAAAATAAAAAAATAAAAAAATAAAAAAAATAAAGAGAGTTCAATTAACGAATGCAAATTTTCAAAAATCAGATTTAAGTGAAGCAATATTTTTTTCATCAAAATTAAATGGTGCAAATTTCTCAAATTCAAAATTGTGTGGAGCATTTTTTAGTAACAAGAGAAAGAAAGGAGATAAAGTGACATTAGAAGCTGAATTAATTGGAGCTAAATTTTGTAATTGTGATTTAGAAGGAGCATGTTTTGCAGGAACTGATCTTACCAATGTGGATTTTGAAAATGCAATTTTAACAAATGTTGATTTTTCATTTTGTAATTTATCAAAAGCAAAAAATTTGAACTTGGAATCATTAAAATCTTTGGATTTATCAAAAACAAAACTTTCGATATCAATGGCAAACTTATTAGGAATGCCTCAAAATGGATATGAAGACCCTATTGAAAAATCAAAAGAAATAACAACAACACCATCTTCATCAACAACATCAGTAGATAGTTTATCTTTTCATATCAAAAATGGAGAAATTAGAACTTCTCAATCTTCGAAAAAGGAAAAAGAAAAAGTTTTAGAGAAAGAATTGACAGACTCATTGTTAAATATGAACATAGTTATCTTCGTTCTTGGATTTATATTGATAAATTTTTATTATTATTCGAGTCAAAAATTTGAAAATAAAGAATGATATGATCTAAAGATAATATTTCAATCTTTAGAATAAGCTTTTTTGTAAAGATTATTCATTTGTTCCATAAGGATGAACGTTAAAATGGTATGTGGTCCAAGTCTCATGAAGTAAGGAGTAAAACCTTTCCAAAGTGCAAGAACACCTTCTGATCTAACGGTTTTAATGAGAACATCACCAGCTCCTTTAAATTCTGGTACTCCATTAATAATTTTCATATTTTGAATTTTTGTTTTTGTTATATCAACAGGCATAGAAGCAGCAGTTGCAACAAATCCACTACATAATGAAGCAGCAAAATGTAAAATAATTCCATCATGGAAAAATCCAGTGGCTTTAAGAAGATCTTTAGCCTATTTTTTTTTTTAAAAAAAAAAAAATGATTTCCAAAATAAAATAAAATAAAATAAAATAAAAATATATAATACTTGAGAATAAGATGCTAATTGAGCAGCATTTAAAACCATTGCTCTTAAAACTGTTGGAGTTGCACCACGCCATAAAGTAAATACTCCTTCTTCTTTAATAACTCTGAATAAAGCATCAAATACATTTTTATAACCTCTTCTTTCATTAACTGGTAATCTTCCATCAGCCATCATTCTAATTAATGCTATATCAGCAGGAGTTCCTAATTAAATAAACAATTTAATTAAAGTTAATTGAAAAACAAATAAATAAAATAAATAATAAATTTTGAATTTTAAATTTTAAATTTTAAATTTTACCAACTAAAGCTCCAATTGCTCCAGCAGTCAATCCAATTCCAGCTTTTTGATAAAAAGGAGGAGCAACTCCATCTTTTGTCAACATTTCTTCCAAAGATGTATAAACACCTAAACGAGTTGTTGTATATGTAGCTTGACGAAAGAGACCTGCTGATAATCTATGAATATGAATTGATTTTTTTAAAAAAATCTTCAGTTTTTTTCTTTCAAAATTTTACCCATTATAAAGTGCAGCCATTCCTTCATTTTTAATAACACTTTGTAAAACTTGAACTGATGTTTGTCTAGTTGCTCCAGCTGCAGCTGAAGCATTTGCAAGTTGCATTCTAGTTTTGATTAAATCCATAGGTTGAACGAATAATGTTGCACCCATTCCAGATAATCCTCCAATTGTGAACTTGACCCAATTTGGGATTTTTATTTCTTCAGTAGATTTCTTCTCCATAACTATTCCTCAATGTATATTCAGTTTATTTGATTTTAAAGATTTCTTTATTTTTCTTGTCTATAATCAAGATTCCAATTTCTTGTTCCTTTAAATCTATAATTTTTTTAAAGAAATTTTAGTGATTGTTTTTAGAATCGAATAAAATCTAAAGAAGAAATGAAAATGGATCAATTAGTGTTCAAAGATCTCTTGATATATATGTTCAAATCGTTAAATTTCAATCTACAATATATCTTAATCAATTATTTTTCAATTCCATTCCTTAGATTTACTTCAAGATTCCAATAATTCAATATCATAAATTCGACAATAAATCTCAATTCCATAAAACCAATGAAAATAATTAATTCCTCCTTCGAGTTCTTAGAGTTCCAATAAAGAAAGATTGAACTAAAGGTTGGTGAAATACTATTGTTTGAAAGAATGTTGGAATGTTAAAGGTGAGTTCAAAGGTTGAATCGAAATACATTTTTTGATTGAAGATTTTGAAGAGAGATCTATGAATAAACCAAGAGAATAAGAGGTATTTGATAGGTATTTCTAAAGATAAACTTGAATTGTTTGAATTTGAACAAAAATTAAATTTGAACTTTGATATCTTGAAACTGTAAAATTGAAGAACTCTTGAGAATTGAGAAATGATTTGAATGAATATCTGAAGTCTTGAAGAACTTGAATTGAATAGCTTGCATTGAACAACTTCAAGGATATCTATTGAAATAAATGAATTAGATTAGTAAAGTATTTTGAAATATTTTGAATACCGTAATTCAAATTGAAAAAATATTAGAATTTTACAAAATGTTCCAACAAAATTCAAGTAACATATAACATTTTCAGTTTTATATTATTCTATAAGTTCAAATTCTAACCTCTTATAAAATTCAAATAACTGACTTTCAATGAATAGAATTGTAATTGTAACAAACAAAAAACAAAACTTTCAAAATACTTATTTCACAATAAACTTAACTTTACAATTAAGAGATCTCTTCGTTAGTTATTAAGCTTCCAAATAGTTATCAAGTAGTGATTGAATTAATTCTAATTTGAATTGAATCAGTCAGTTATTGTTCTTTTATAGATAAATCGATTTAACCCCACATGGTTCTGCTCGTGGGATAAGACTGATAACACCTCTTCCCTGATTTATAAATTTAATCAATCCACATGAAAATAAATACAGTAATCAAAGCTGATAAGATATTCAGTCAAAAAGTTTGAAAACAAGTATTTAGAGTGAAAGTAATTGATTCAATGATGACTTTAACAATTGAATACTTCTTTCAAACTTTTTGTTTACCACTTTTATTGTCGAAATCAGAGAAGAAAATTCCAAGCCAAACTTGTTGATGTTTTTGTGTTTTGATATTTTGATACACATTTGAGGATTTGAAGTTGTAAAACACGTTTGATGTTTTGATATTTTGAAATTTGAGAAGTAGAGGAGGAATAAAAAAGGAATTTTAAATTTTATTGATAAAATTGAAGTAAATGTGTTTTCACTTCTTGAAATTCATCTTCAAGTCTATTATTATTTTGTAAATTAATTTTTGATTTTTCAATGATCAATGTTTAAAAAAAAAATTTGAAATGATTTTACCTATTCAAGATGGGAGGGATTAATCTAAGTGCTTCTTCTTCAGTTATTGCATTTTTATTTAAATCTTTCTTTGTTGCTATTTCAAATAATTAATGAATGAATAAATTAAGATTGAAATAAATTAATTAATGAAAAAGAAAAAGAAAAAAAAAGAAAGTAAACCAAAAAATTCAATTTGTTTCAGAGATTCTCCAAGTTTTTTTGCTCCAGTTGTCAATGATGAGCTCTTTAAAAAATGTGCAGTTTTAGAGAGAGGTTCCAATTCTCTTTTTTCACTTTTATATTATTTTTTTTCAATAAATTAAAACATTGAATGATTTCGATTATCCAAAAAAAAAAAATCATAATAATAATTAAAAAGTTCTTACTATTCTTCAAGAAGTTTTGGAATTGTTGTACGAACTTGTTCAAAATATTCAAAGACAAGGGTTTTAGAAAAACTATGAGATTCATCCTCATCACACATTAATATATTTTCAAAAACTTCTTCAACAATTATATTTGGATCTAATTTGAATTCACGTTTTGGAGTTTCTTCTTTTGTTTGTTTCTGTAATGATTCTTTCTCCTTTTTTTCTTTCTCTCTTGCTATTTCTCTTTCTCTCTCCTTTTCTCTTTCCTTTTCTTTTTCTCTTTCTTGTTTTTGTTTTTGTTGTTGTTGCTGTTGTTGTTCCTTCCTTTCTTTTTCTTTTTTTTCACGTCTATTATCTTCTTCGTTATCTTCTTCTTGTTTACTTGAGGGAGTTGATGAAATCATTTCAGGAGTGGATGGCTGAATAGTTGAGAAAAGTGAAAGAAAAAAATTTCGAATTGCTTCAAAAACTAAATGAGTTTTTGTTTTATTGTTATATTTTATTTTATTGAAGGAAGGTTTATTTTTTTAAAAAAAACTTAAAATATATATGTAAAGAATGTGGAAATAACGAAATGAAAAAAAAAAAAAAAAATTTACTTGAGCGTAATACATCCATTTTATAATAATTATTTAAACGAACTATCAAAGATGAACCGTTGTTCCTACTCTTTCAAGAGTTCTTGTAGAACATAAAAAATGCTCTCAATAATGAAGCTTTCTGAGTTCCCTGAATACTTTGAATACCAAAAAAGTGTGTTATTTTAAAAACTTGATCTATTAATTTTTTTTTTTTTTTTTGAAAATTAAGCTAATTAAGAATGAAAATTAAGAAATATATAAGAGAGAAAAATGTATTCTTATAAAAGTTTGTAGTTGATTCAATTTGAAAAGAAGGAGAGTAGTAATTATGACATTCCATGACTAAATTATTATTATTCCAATTATATATTTTTTATTTCTCACCCTAACTCAACTCAAAACAAAACAATACTAAACAATAATACAATTTCCTACAATAAATTCAATACTATAAAATGAAATATTAATATTCAAAGTTCAAGTTATATAAAGTTCAAGTTGAGGTTCTATAAAATATGTTCTCAATAACTTAATTATGACTTAATTATAAAAATTGCCAATTGAACAATCAACTCTATCTTATCCAAAATCAAAAAACGAATTCATTAAAACTATTCAAATTATACTTCTAAATGATTCTATTCTATTCAAAACTATATTCAATAACTTATATATAAAGCTAATAAGTTATTAAGTTATTATTAAGTTTAAGCTTAAAGTTACAAGTTCAATAAGTAAAAATCATTGAAAACTTGAATATTTTCATTTTCATCAAATATCTTTCAACCAAAAAAATATTAATATGAAAAAATTATATTGAAGGATAAGTAAAGTGAATATGAGGAAGAGGATGGTGAGGGTGAGTAAGTGATCTAAGAGATGATGAATTATGATAAGATGAGATTGAAGATGGATTGGATTGGAAATTGAAGTTCCCTGAAAATGAATTTCAAAAACAAAACATGTTCAATAAGAAATATTAGTCACTTGTTCCCTTTTTGATTTCGAAAAAAGTGCAAAAAAAATTGAAAAAAAAAAAAAAAAAAGAGAAAGGGAAATCAAAATCTATTTTATGAAAATAAAATAAAATTAAAATTAAAAAAAAATTAAAATGATGAATGTTTGTTAGTTTGATGAAGGAAAAGGAAGTTAAAGAAAAAATTATTGAAAAAAAAAAAAAAAAAAAAAAGGAAAAAGTGGAAAAAATGAAAGAATTTTTTAATTTCAATTCAAAATCAATTCAATTTGGGTGAAAGATGAAAGAAAGAATCGTATGATAATCACCATAAAATAATGAAAAGAGCCAAGAAGAAAATCAAACAAAAAATAGAAAAAAGAAAACTTTAGAACTTGAAAAATTTGAGAAAATCTTCTTCTTTTTTTGAAATTTATCAACTTGTTGAAACAGAAATTTTAAATCATTTTTTTTGGTGAAGAAATGAAGGTTGTCAAATGTTTAAAGAATTCTTGAGCAGTTTCTTGGTCCATTGAACGTTCATCATAAGTCAAAGTAAATGTAGCAATTTTTGAAATTTGAACCTATTGAATTAATTTTGAGATTAGATTGTTGTTTTTTTTTTTTTTTGAAAAAAAAAAATGAATACTGTATCAGTTTCTTCATTTAAAACAGGAACAAGTGATGGAGAGGAAACGGTTAAAATAGATCCTCCAGATTCATTTAGAATTTCTGTTGAGCTTGAAACATCAAATCCATCAAAATTTATTATCCTTTAAAAAAAATATTAAATATTAAATTAAATCGGGTTTTAAAAGAAAAGAAGTAGAAGAAAAAATCAACGTAAAACTGGCTTCATTAGAAAGAGATGTAGCGAGATTCTATATTGAAAAAAAAAATTATTAATGAAATTTCAAATTTCAAATAAAAGAAAGAAAAAGAAAATTTTTACTGAAAGTTGATTTTGAATTTGTAATAAACCAATTTGTTTTAAATTCTTTAAAGTTTTATATTCTGTTCCATTTCTTGAAAGAGATCCAATTGAAATATTGAGAGTATCAAGTTTTTCGATTTGGTCCTATTTTTTTAAAAAAATAAAAAAAATAAAAAAAGAAATTGAAAATTTTCTGGGTTTGAAAAAATCTTTTTTCAAAAAAAAACAAATAAAATAAACATTTCTCCAAACAGCATTGGCTTCAGGAACAAGTTGAATACTTCTTGCAATAGCTCTTGTTAAGAAACTTTCAAAAGTTACATTAACTTGTTCATTTTCAAATAATTCATTTTTAAACTGATCAAATCCATTTAATGGAATTTGATATTTTAAGTAAGTATGAGGAATTTGATTTTTTCTTGAAGGATAAGATTTGAGATAATTTTTGTTGTCATCTGGAATTGGAATATCAACAAACTAAGGATAGATAGGATGATTTTTTTAAAAAAAAATAATTTTCATTAAAATCAAGAAAGAGAAAAGAAAAAGAAAAAAGAAAAAAGAAAAGCACCTTAATTTTTGATGATTGTGGAGTTGAAGGTTTTTTAACATCTTGTTTTGGTTGAGGTTTTTTGTCTTGTCTAGGAGCTTTTTGAAGTTTATTTTCATCAATATATTGAAGAACATCTCCTTTTAAAACTCGATTTTTTGGTCCAGTAGGTGAAATCTTTGAAATATCAATATTATATTCTGCAAGAAGACGTGAAACGGATGGAAAATGGGATGATGATGATGAAGAGGGTTGTTGAGTTGATTTAAGTTTTTCATCTGATGTTGATTTTTGAGGGGGTGGAGTTGATTCTATTGTCTTTTTTTCAGTTGTTTCATCTGTAGTTTGTTTAGGTTGGATAGGGGATTGAGTTGTCGATGCTAATTTTGATTTATTTATTATTATTTTAGTCAAAAATTTGAAAAAAAAAAAAATTAAAGCAAAAGTCAAGTAGATACATTTTGGTGGTACTTTAAAATTTTTCCAATCATCTCCTTCATCTACAATATAACCAATAACACGTCCAATTTCAATGTTTGGAGTTTTTTCTGGTTCCTAATTAATTTATAAATTTTTTTGATTATTTGATTTGATTCGTTTGGTTTTCAAATAAATGATGAAGAAGAAGAAGGAAAAAAATGAAACAAGAATTTTTGCAAGAATTCCTTCTTCTTGAGTTTCAACTTCAATTTGTGCTTTATCTGTTTCTATTTCAAATAAAACATCTCCTACTTGAACTTTATCTCCTAAAAAATATTGTAGATTTTGAATTGTGAGTTCACATATTTTTTGTCTTTTTGTTTCAAAGAGATAAAAGAAAAGAAAAAACCTTCTTTCTTATTCCATTTCTTTATTGCTCCTTCTGTCATTGTTGGAGACATAGCAGGCATTTGAATTTCATGTGCAGCTCTCAAAAGTGCATTTTTATGAAACACTCGACCATAAATACGACCTAAAAAATTTTTCCAACAAAAAATACATCAATTGAAACAAAAAAAATTTCAATTCAAAAAATCTAATTACCTTTCGAATATAAACTCCTACATGCAAACATTATTTTCTCAACCTCAAAAACTCAAACTGACTCTATGATTATTTCCCTTTAGATCTCTTCTTCCTACTTCTCCAATAGTAAAAACAAATAGGGAATTCCCAGCAAGACCTCAAAACCTATTTTTTTTAAAAAAACCAAAATTAATGAATTATAACCATTTTTCAATTTTTAAAGAGTATTCAGAAGCAATATTATATTAGAGGTTTGAATTGAAATGAGAGTTAGAATCAGGTTTTATATATGCAAAGTATAAGAGAATGTCCAAACATTCCCATCACAAAAATAAAAATTTTTCTTTTTCTTTTGTTTCTTCAAAACCGATCAATTAATCAAAACTTTAGATCTTTGTTCTTCATCTTCAATTAAATCTAATAAATCATTCAGTTAGTTGTTAAATTTAGTGAATCTGTGAAACTTTTGGATAAGTAGATTATGATATGGTTATAATAAAGTGCTGGGAAAGTTTAAAACAAAAGTTTTTTTTTTTTTTTTTTTTTCTTTTTCTTTT
>ERZ778024.3493-NODE-3493-length-11401-cov-5.998766_pt1 | contig 11401 bp, 12 predicted proteins | sample MGYA00375754_ERZ778024 | MGnify/ENA primary metagenome ERZ778024 (study PRJEB29350, sample SAMN05389827) | bioreactor metagenome | isolation source: Thiocyanate bioreactor | place: South Africa: University of Cape Town | collected 2014-02-18 ... | reverse complement strand
TTTTCAAAAGGTTCCTTCCTGTTTTCTCTTTAGTTCTCTTCAACTCTTTGGAATATCTTTTTTCAAGTTTTAATATTGATTTTGGTTCTAAATTTAATTACTTTTTTCCTTCATTATTTTTCTTGAAATCAATTACAATTCTTGCTTTGATGGATAGGAGTTGGAATCACTTATCAATCTAACTTGGAAATGATAAATGATTTGGAAATTGAGCATGAGATAGTTTGTGACCTCAAATTGCTTTACATCTACTTCAATTTCAACTTTCCTTATAGGTCACTAAGAATAAGAGATAAAAATATGGAGGAAAAGGTTGGAATCAATTCTAAATTTTTTGAATCTAAGAAGAGATTAATAAGTGATTATAGTTTTGTTTGAATTAAATTCAAAGGAAAAAGGAGATAAGAATGAAAAAAAAAGGAAAAGTTTGTAATGTTACAATTTGGTTATGTTACATGGGTTGTTTGATTGTATTTGACAAAGAGAAGCTCAGCTTTGCAAAGTAATTCATAGATATCATAATCTCTACAACATCCTTGAAGAAATGTCAAAATTTCATCAGATTGCATCGAATTTTCAAGAACTTGTTTTCGAATAGTACTTAAAATTGCAAGAGCAAGATATAAATGAAAGTCTTTTGTTAAAAAATCCGTCCAAAATATCTTTTTTTTAAAAAAAATTAAAATTATTATGAGTAAATTTACTTTTTTTAGTTTTTTGTTTTGAAAAAAAAAATCTTACTTCCCAGAGCTCAAGAACGACCGAAAAATCAAATTCTCTTTTGAAGTTAATTAATATCCATCGAAAAGTGAAGAATAAATTTGCACAATGTTCTTTCTCTGTTCCAAATAAGAAATTTATGAAGATAAAAACAAAAGTTTTTTTTTAAAAAAAGAAAAAAAAAATACCAAAATGATGAAATAACTCAGGATCAATTTTCTTTAATAGAACTCCAAGAAAAGAGATCTGTTGAAGAATACCTTCCTGACCTTTTGTAAAATTTTTTCTCTAATCGAAAAAAAAAAAAAAAAAAATAGTCAATAATAATTATTTTAATGAGAAAAAAATAAAGAACATAATAAAAAAGAAAAAGAAAAAAGGTCGAACCATTCTTTTCATATAGCCAATAAAACACCAATATGAATCAGCTTCATCTTCCATAATCATCATGATTGGAGATAATAAATCACTCATTCCTTGAACATACCCTAATTCTGGATCTTGATGAGCATATGTTTGTAAAATATTTTTCATTTCTAAAAGGTGAGGATTATCATCTCCAGCAAAATATTCTTCTGCTTGATCTGTGCGTTTGACATCTTTTTCTACAATTTTTTTTTCATTTAGTTTTATTGAAGATTAATTGAACAAAAGTTTACCTATCTTTCTATAAAAATTCAAATAACTTTGGTATTGAGGAGATTGTTCATTTTTTTCTAATGCAATATTTTCCCAGATTTTCTTAGAATTTTCATATTCCTCTCTTTTTTTTAAAGATTTAAAATTAATAATTGAGGTTCATATAAAATATCAAAAGAAAAAAAAAAAAATGCCTTTTTTGTTGTCTTAATTCAATTCGTTCTTGTGTTGTGAAATTAAAAGGAAGATATCCAAGAAGCATTTTCCAAACTTCTTTTCTAATTGTTGGATCAATTCCCTAATAAGTTCAAATTAAAAATTTTTTTTTTTCCTCCTTCAAAATAATTGATCTCACCTCTCTAAAAACCTTTTCTTTCAATTTTTGTTCATCAACTCGACCATCAACATCAAAATATGTCAACCATTCTAAGATAATATTGTAAATAAATGAGAATAAGTAAACAAATAAAATTCAATAAATAAATAAACCTTCATTTAATAATGGTTCCCTTTCTTTAATCTCTGGTGAGAAATATGCTTCACCCTGTGAAAATATATGGGTTGAGAAAATAAAAAGTAAATTAAAAAAAAAAATTACATTAATAATTTCAAAAGTTCCTAATGAACTATCAACTTCTAATGAAAATTGAACAAATGAAGATGAGTCTCTTGGTCTGGAAAAACTTGTTTCTTTTTGTTTAACTTTATATTCTTCAATAATTTCTAAAATTCTGGCCTTCTTTGAAAAGAGTTGATTCCTTTGAAACATTAACTTTTCATAATTTGTATGAATATCAACATATTCCATCACATTTGCTTCAACAATATACACTCTCTCACCATCATCACTTTCATCATCACTTTCATTGTTTTCAAGGGATTGATCTTTAATTTTATTTTCATTTTCATTATCTTCATTTAAAACTTCGCTTTGAATTGAGCTAACATCAGAGTCAGAAAAATTATTATTTTCTTGATTTCCATTTTGAATTTTTTCCAACCTCCTCCTTGCTTTTTTCTCTTCTTCTTTTTGAAGAATTTCTTCCAATTGTTTTCCTCCTCTTACACCTCGACTTGACCATTCCCCTCCACTTTCTAAATCAAAAATTCGAAATGCTAATTCCTTTTTACATTTTTCACGAACATCATATTCATTTGACCAATTATTTGGCGATTCATTATTGTTATTGTTATTGGAGACTATTTGTTTTTCTTGATTTTTCTCTTTTTCTTCTCCTTCTCCTTCTTCTCCATCAATCATAACATAAGTATTTGATCGAAATGAACCAAATTGACGAATTTTATTACTCGTTGATAAAACTCCAACTCCTTTTAGTTTATCTTTCACATCCATTTGGATATAATTTTCTGATGTAACTTGTTCTTCACAAATTTTTTGGACAATATCTTCCTCTAAATCCTCAATCAACATCGTCAAAAATATTGTTGGAAAATCTCTTACATCTCTTTTCTTTTTAATAACTAAGTTTACATATTTTTTTCTCATCTGTTTCAACTTTTTCTTTTGAGTTTGAAATCCTAAAATACAAGGTTTTAATCTATTTTCTAATTCTAAAAGTTTCTCTTGTAGTTCATCAACTGTAAGTTTTGGTTTTCCATCCTTTGAATACAATGAAGATGGTGAGCTTGGTTCTGATGATGAGTCCTTTTTCTTAAACAATTTCTTCAAAGACTATTCATTTGATTATTGATTAAAATTTAATATATTGGATTCAATTAATAATAATAACTTACCCTATTCTTTTTCTCATCCTTTTCCATTCTTACAATGAGAGAATGGCTGAATGTTCAACAATAACTCTAAAAGAAAGAAACTTTGGACTTTCTACAACCTAATGTTAAAAGAAGAACATTAATAACATGAATTAATTCAATTCATTGATCAATGACTTCAATTACAAAAACAAAAAGCCAAAGAAATTGTTTAATAATTCACAATTTGGATTATTTTTGTTCTAAATTTAACAAATTAAACTGTTTTGTTATAAATTTTAAAAGGATGAAAGATGAATTATTAGTGATATTCAACGATTTTGAACGATTTTGAATGATTTTTTGGAGTAAAAATTGTAATTGTTTGGGTATTTTTAGGTCGTTTTTCAGTCAATTTTCAGACGGTTTCAACCCAATCCAATGTGCCTCCAATGTGACTCTAATGTGCTCTTAACCCGGCGTTTCAAGTGGTTTTGGGTCCATTTTCAACCTCTTTTTGGGCCGGTGAATGGGTCATTTTGGGTACATTTTGGGCCGGTGGATGGGTCATTTTTAGGTCGTTTTCAGTTAATTTTGAGGTAATTTTTGAGACAAAATTGAGATAAATTTTAACGTTTTTATCGATTTTTGAATCAAAAGCCATCGATAATCGATTATCAATTATACGATCAATCGATTGAAGTAACCTTTAAATTGAATTAATATTGAAGAGAATAATTAGGTTGAAGATAATTGAAGAGATCATTTACGAAACATTATAACAATTGAAAATTTAAATGAAACTAGCAACTTGACAACCTAACGAGTGGATCGAATTTGATACAAGTCTTTTTGTGAAATTGAATAGCAAACTAATTCTTCAATAATAATAAAAAATAGGTTTTGAAAAGAGGTAGTTGGATCAAGAAATTTTAAAAGGACAAGTTGTATTGAAGCATTAGGTGAGCACCATTATTCTCATTACTTTTTGGATATCAATTAATTGATGGTAAACTGCTGAATATTAGAAAAATCAATTTTGAAAAACCAATTTCTTAAAGATGGAAGAAGAAGAAGGAGAAGAAGGACAACAACTTGGAGGAAGAAGAAGAACAAGAGATATTTCTGAAAGGTATATTTTTTTTTTTGAATGAAAATCAGATTCTTCTCATAAAATCTTAAAATTGATTGTAAATTATTTATTTTATTCAAAAAAAAAGAGTCCAAGATAAACACACAATCGAAAATGATAGACTTCAAAGAGATAATCGAGACAGAGAACGAGGAAATGGACCAAGAGATGATCGAGACAGACCAGCAAGAGATAGATTCTCAAGAGATAGAGATAGAGAAAGAAATAGAGATAATAATCAAGGCTTTCAGAGAAGAGATTTTGGAACTAGGTAAATTTAAACGAAACAAATAAAATAAATAAAAAAACTAATTCTCCAAAATAAAAGAAATTTCACACAACATAAAAGACATTACGAGCCTGAAGGAAAACCATTTGATGTTCCAAAAGGTGGAAACTTCTTTGAGGTGAATCCTTTGAAAAAACTTTGAATTTGTTGAGTTCGAAAAAAAAAAAAAAAATCATTTTCTTTTCCTCCTCAAACAAAAACAAAAACATCAACTTATTATTATAAATCTCACTTCATTTAAAATTATAAAATAAAGCATGATACTCGAGGTGAGCAAATAGGTAATCATTTCCTTATTGTTTTTCTCTTCTTTTTTCTTTTTTCTTTATTCTTTATTTTTACTAACAATCTTTTGTAGATCCACGCGAGAGAAGGAATCGATTTGTAAATGATACAGATGAAAGAGATCGTAAATTTCAAGAAAGAAGTCATCGTGGAGGAACCAAATATCAAAGAAATGGACATGTTAATATTGAACGTATCATTATATTCTTATTTTGAAAAAGAAAAGAAAAGAAAAGAAAGAAAGAAAGAAAGAAAGAAAGAACAAAGGAAAAAATAGAAAACTAACTTTTATCTTTTCTTATTATTATTCTATTAGGAAAACCTAAAGTAGATCCTTGGAAACTTGATAAATGGGGACATGATGCATTTGTTGATGATGGTGATTCGGTATTTTCTTTTTTTATTTTCTTTTTTTTTTTTTTGTTAATATAAAAAAATTAATATCAAGGGAAAAAAATAAGAGTAAGAGGAAATTTATTTTAAAGTAACAATATGTTCAAACTATTTTCAATATATTTCTGTTTCTTCTTTTTTCAAATCTTCTTTTGATGTTTCTTCTTTTTTCAGATCTTCTTTTTTCAAATCTTCTTTTGGAGGTTCTTGAGATTCCATACAAAGGTCATTCATTGACCCTTTTTGTTTTGAATTTAATACCGCAGTTGAACTATTTGAAGAAAAAAATTCTTCAGGTTCTGGGATAAAAGATGTTCGTTGAATAAATCGTCTTGCTTTCCTTGGGAGATCCTTAAGTGTTAATCCTTTCTCTTTTATTCTCTCAATGTAAATTGCTTGAATGATATTCACTATTAAAAATAGGAGAAATAAAAGGTTGATGAAAATGATGATCACAATTACAGCGGTATGATTTGAGTTATTATCCCAAAGAAGTAAAGAAAGATATTGAGTCATAAAAGAAACTAGAAGACTTAATGATTCAGCAGCATTTAACTTTTCATTTTTGTATGGACCAATGAATAATTGGAGTAACAGGGCCACAATTAATAAGAGACTTGCATAAAAGTTTTGTGCATTTCCAGAATTTATAAAAACTAAAATGATCATCAATCCTATTTTACGTCCCAATACAACTACTTCCCAATAAGGTCTTACTCCTTTCAAAGCGTATCCTATTTTTTTTAATAAAAAAAATAAATTAATTGTTTTTAGTTTGATGTTGAATGTAAGAGCAGATGAAAAAAAAAAAAAAAAAAAACCTTCATCAAGAAATCCATATGATTGAGCAACATGATTTTTTGTTAACTCATTTCTATATCTACGAATAACATAAACTCCCATAGCTGGAATACCAATTAAATATACAATGAGGAATATACCACCAAAACACATTGCAACAATATGGGAAGTAGTATAACAATTGAGATCCATTGAAGCCATAAGAGGATGTTGACCTATTGATAAATTTTTTTGTTAATTTCATTTCAGAAAAAAAAAAAAAAAAAAATTATTTGAATGTTAGTTTTGTTTAAAATCATTACCTTTAATTTCATGAGGGTAACAATGAAATACAGAGAAGATTTGAATTCCAAGTTGAGAATAAATTAAAAATAAAAGAGCGACAACTGATGCTTTAAAAAGATCACTATAAGATCTCTTTGTTAAATCGAACCTCTGGAATAATTTTTGATCAACAAAAACTATTAAATATGAAAATAGGAGAATGAGGAAGGGTAGGGACATATAAAATCCCCATCTAGCATAATAGGACCATCCCAAAGCACATTGAACAGGGAAAAAATCAACTGAAAATCCATTTCCAACTGAAGTAGGCAAAGAAAAAATATTGTAAAATATTTCACCTCCATTAGTTTTAAATTTACTGAAAAGATAAGTGACCTACATAATCAAAATTAATGAGTTTGAAATCTAGAAAATAAAATGAAAATAAAATAATTGAAGAAAATAATAAAATAATAAAATAAAATAATAAAATAAAATAAAATAAAAAAATAAAATTGAATAGAAAACCTGGATATAATTAATTGATATTCTCAGAAGAACAGAAGAAGAAGATCTCATAATTCCACTTCGAGAAACAACGATAATCGCGATAAATAAAATAAATAAGACTATACATACTAAGGCAACCCAATTTGCTGCCGCAGGCCAACATTTATGACAAATTGAATCTCCTCCTGAAGATGCATAACCAGACAAACAAACAGAACAAAGTGGATAATTTGGATCATGACCTTCAATACAAGAAGGTTCAGGTGGTGATGATGTATTTAAATATTCAAAATTTGCAGCTTTACAAACAGAAGCCCTTGGACATTGTAAGAATTGTGATGATGCTGATGTTGAAAATTCAGTTTGTGGCCACCAATATCCATCTAAAACCTATAAAAATTAAATTGTTAAAATTAAAATTATTTAATTAAAAAAAAATAATTCAAACAAATTAAATAAAACTAAAATCAAACTAAACTTACTTCAAGTAAACCATCTTTACAAGAAAAAGCATCACTTTGACATTCTTCACAGCGAAGACTTCCATCAACTGAAAAAGTTCCAGATCGACATGTTTTACTACATTCTGTTGCTGGATCATACCCTGCCTAGGTAAACACAAATTTATAAGAATAAATAAATTTAAGAAAGTAATTTCTGAAAATACCTTGCAATAACATGCTCCACTAAGCTCAAATGCTGTCTCAACACAAAGACAAGAAACTCCATTTGAGTAAGTATTTTTTGGACAACTAGTACAAGGGAAATCACCAATTGTTGATTTGAATGTCTTTTGTTCACATGGATTACAAAGTCCATCATTATTTCTCCAATATCCGACATCACAAACACAAGAAGTGCCTTGAAAATTTGAAACCTTATAAATATTAGGAATTAAGGTTGATTTTTTGGAAAGAGAAAAATAGATAAATAAAATAAAATAAAAATAAAATAAAAATAAAATAAAAAATAAAAAAACCTCGGGATAAGTACAGGAAACAGCACTAGATTGAAATGAAATTGAAGATCCAATTTGGTAATCATTCACATAATCAGTTGTATATAATGTAGCAATAAAATGTCCAATCATTTCGAAAAGAGTGAGGCTACAAACATAGCCACCCTCCTCCTTTTTTAAACAACTCCATCGAAAATCAATTCCTTCATTTAGTGAGGTTTGATTTTGTCCCTAAAATTTTTTGATCCAAGTTTAATTTGAAATTTTGGAATTTAGAAATAAAAATAAAATTACAGTGCCATCTGTTGAAATTATTAATTTAAATATATCACTATTTTCTGTTCTAACAAATCCAAATGCATCAACAAGAGTGATTTCAAAATTTGCTGGTGTTTTAACTTCAAAAACCTTTTTGAGTTTATATGAAGTAAAAGAGATGAAATAATGAAATGGAAAAGAAAAGAAAAAATTACGGTTGAATTCATTCTCCAACTTGAAAGTGATGGATCTGTCGAACCAGGAGAAGGATATAAATCAATATTTACTAAGATCGGAACTTGACCATCTCGAATAAATTGTAGAACAGCCTATTTTTTTTTTTTAAAAAAAAAAAAAAAAAAAGTTTATATTTCTGAGAAGAAAAAATAGGAGAGTGAAAAAAGAAGAAGAAGAATAACATTTTTTGGTTCCAAGTCTTGGATGGTGGCAATATTCATGATAAAATCTAAAGAAACAATTTCAACAGTTGAAGTACCAGTTGTTTTATTAAGGAAATCTCCTTCATGAAGATGAACCCATGGGACTGGTGACAAAAATTGAGCTGTCCAAGTTGCTTCTTGACTCCCAATATTTGCAACATTTAAAGTACTTGTATAGTTTCCCCCCATGGCAAAATTCTATAATTTTAAAATATCACGAAAGAGTAGAGAAAAAAAAAATGAAAGCGAGAAGAGAAAGAAATAAACCAATGATAAAGCTAATGGAATGATTAAAAGTTGGTTTCTGACGATAATGTTTAAAACAGATCCAATTATATGTCCTTCTAACTCTGCCCAAACATTATATGTACCAACTTGATTATAATAATAAGATGCAAGGAAATTAAAAGTATCTCCTTGATGTGGTACAACGGTAGTAGTGAATGTAAAATCTAATTTAAATTCGTTAATTGAACAAATAAAATAGAAAATAAAAAAATAAAAAAATAAAAATAAAATAAAAATTATAAATGATAAATCAAAATACTTGTATCTAAATTTCTATAATAAACTGTTATATTTCCGGCATAAGATAAAGCGAAATTGGAAGCAAAGTATTTATTATCTAAAACATCAACAAGGAGGACTTGAAGGGAAACATTATCAAAAATCTTTGTTTGATCTGAGGGTACGTGTGCAATCTTTTTGTTTTTTTTTAATATTTCATAATTATTTTTTTTGAAAAAAAAAAAAGAAAGAAAAGAAAAGAAAATGTCAAAAAAAAAGAACATTGCAAAGGGAGAAGTTAATGGGATATTTTCGTGATCTAGGAGTAATTACAACCAAACCTGGTTGACCAAGAGGAACATTGAAAGGATTTAAGCCAGGTTCTGGAGAAGCACAAAAACCAGCACCTGTACTAATTCCATCCATTGTAACACCAGGACAACAAGTTGTATCAGTGAAATAAGCACGACAACCCTAATTAATTAGAGATTGTAAAAAGAAGAAGAAGAAAGGAAAAGAAAGCAATGAAGAAAGAAAAAATCAATGCTTCACCTGAATGGATTCAATAACATTAGGATCAGATGGATCCTCTCCATTACCAGGAGAACCATAACTTGGAATGTAACACGTACACTTTGATGCAGAACAGTAGGGATTTAGTGGGGCAAATCCATTTCCACCATTTGTAGCATAAGCCAAAACCGCTATGAAAATAAAATTATAAAATGAGGGTTTTTCAAAAAAAAAAAAGTTTCAAAGAAAATTTTTTCAAACCTGATGTGTTGTAATCACTGAAAGAAGTTGAAAGATCATTTGATCTTATTGGAACATAGATTTCATATTCTTTTCCTGGTGTTAAAGGGACTCTTTTTTTGGTACCTCCACCACCTCCTCCTTTACCTCCTATATTTATTTATTTATTTATTATTTTAGTTTATTTTTAAATAAATATAGAAACAAGTTTATTTTAAAAAAAAAAACCTAAACAATAAGCTTCAGAGTTAGAGCTACAAGGGGATTGGCAAGACTTTAATATTGAAATTGCTGCTGATCCTCCACATCCCCATAATGAAACATAAGCCTCATAAATTCCTGGTGGGCAAACCCATATTGAAGAAGTTGAAATGATTTGTTTTTCAAGTAATTGATCTTCAAAGTCGTACTCAAATTCACAATTTGGACCATGTTGAGTGATTGAACATTCGCAAGTATAGCTTCCATAGGTATTAACACAGGTTCCACCAAAATAACAAGGATTTGAAATCGAGCATTCATCAACATCTTTTTTTTAAATAAAAAAATATAATTGTTTTAGAATCCATTAAAATGAAAGAAAGAAAGAAAAAAAAAAAGAAAGAAAGAAAGAAAGAAAGAAACCTTGAGAACAATCATCCCCAGAATATCCATCATTACATTCACAATTTGAAAGTTGTGTGCAATTGCCATTTCCTGAACAATTTGATAGATGTTCACAATTATAAGGATCATAAGGATTTAGTGTATAATTTGCAACAAAGCCATCATATGATGTTGAATAATCTGATTGAAAAATAATCAGCATTGAAGGAGAAGTTGAATAGAATGTTTGAACATCATTATAATATCCAGATAATGTCCCAAGTAAGAAATCTGAATCTTCAACTATCCCATCATAAATATAAACTTCATCATAAGAACTCTCTGTATAAAAAGTATCCGGGAAGAATTGAAGGATAATTCCTTTAGTTGAGCCTGCTGGTTGGATGATGAATCTAAGTATTATTTTTTTTGAAACATTTTTGAACTCAATTTTCACTTTCAATTGAAATTGATTTTAGTTTTAGTTTGTTAGAGATATATGAAAAGAGAATAGAACCTGCAATCAACGTCTGTAAGATAATCCCCGTCACCATCAGTAATTACCCCGCTCGTTGCATTGAGAGTAAATGTCCCTGTTTGCACTTCAGCACCACAAGCTGCATAACTAATATCTTCTGAATTTGTTTGCCTAAATTTTTTTTAAAAAAAAAAGAAACAAAAGAAAAGTTAAAAAAGAAAGAAGAAAAAATAAATAAAAATAAATAAATGTACCAAATTAAAGCCCAGAAAACGAGTAAAACAGCACATCCAAAGAAATTTACTTTGAGGGTCATTCCTAAAGGATTCAGGTCAACTCTTCCCTATCATAAAATACATGTTATATTATTATTTCATTATTTTATTCAATTCATTCTTATTTTCCTTCTGGTTATAAACATTTCATTCTTTGGTGAGAAAGATTTCACTTTCAACTTTTCTTCTTTGTTTGAATTACTGATCTGAAACAATGAAAAAAAAAATCGGTAAACTCAAACAAATAATGAATGAATGAATGAAGAAAAATTTTTTAACTTGAAAAAATCTTTAAATTTTATTTTTATTTTTATTAAAACTGAAAGAGAAATCACAAAAAAGTTGAATATATAGTGAAAATGCCGATCCTAGCTCAAAAATGTGACGCAATTTCTAGACAA
>ERZ778024.3489-NODE-3489-length-11404-cov-55.988633_pt1 | contig 11404 bp, 8 predicted proteins | sample MGYA00375754_ERZ778024 | MGnify/ENA primary metagenome ERZ778024 (study PRJEB29350, sample SAMN05389827) | bioreactor metagenome | isolation source: Thiocyanate bioreactor | place: South Africa: University of Cape Town | collected 2014-02-18 ... | reverse complement strand
TTGTTGTTGTTTTTTGCATCGACTTTGGTGAATTTTAAATATAGTCATTTGTTGAAGATGATACGAAGTTTTTTTTTCTGTCTTTTATGCCTAATAAACAATCACTTGTAATGGTATACGCCTTTTATACTCTCTCTTGCCTAGCATAACTCGTAACTAACAGAGGAAAGCAGAACTTTCCATGTCAAACTCCGCCATCTATTTTACTTATCATTTTCCGAATGACTAATCATATTCTTGAAAATATAATATATAACTGAAATAAATAAACGCAAATAGATCTGATCCAGCCTATCTTCTCTTATCTTCGCCATGTTCCTTTAATTCTAGGTATCCGTGTATCCTTCGTTTTTTTAAATAAATAAATACGCAACAGGTACAATCTAAGGTCGGACTTCGTTTCTTTTTTTTTCATTTCAACAACATGAGACAAACAGTCACAGACGCGAACGTAAATGACGACGATTTCTTGATTTGTTTTGTTTAATGTTTATACATTAAGGAACAATTGAATACTTTACTTCTTTTTAACTTTTCTTTTGTTCTTCTTAATGTAAACAAAATTGTCTTGTTCGAAAACGATCACGTTTTCTGTTCATGATACGCATATTTTGTTCGCTCCCATGATTAGTGTGTGCTGACCTCGTATAAATGTACGTGCAGAAATTTTTCTTTTTCTCATTTATTTCAAAAAAAACAGCAGAACACGAACAAATCTGTGTATCGAAATATTTCAGATTTCGTATTATCGATTGACCATGTCGAATTCATCGGATGCTTCTGCTGTGAATATTGTCTTGATCGGAGCGCCTGGCAGTGGTGCGTACAGATTTGTTGTTGTTTTTTTTCAAACGAAAAAAGCAAAACAAATGATTTTCAATTTCAGGCAAAGGAACGCAAAGTACTCGTCTAACGGAACGATACCAAATCTGTCAGATTTCAACCGGTGATCTACTTCGACAAGCAATTCAAGATAAAGCTTCACCCGAAGGTGAACAAATTCGTCAAGTCATGCAATCTGGTGGCCTTGTTAGTGATAATATAGTCTTGTCGTTAATCGACAAAAATATGAATAAATCCGAATGTGAGAATGGTGTTTTATTCGATGGTTTTCCACGAACAATCAATCAAGGCGAACAATTAGATAAATTACTCGAATCAAAAAATAGACGCATCAATGCCGTATTAGAATACGCTGTAGGATTGATTGTTGATTTATTTTCGATTTCATAGATAAACTGTGTTTTATAGATTGAAGATGATTTGTTAACACGTCGTATTCTTGGTCGACTTGTTCATAAAGCATCTGGCCGATCGTATCATGAAGAATTCAATCCACCGAAAGAGTCAATGAAAGATGATATCACTGGTGAACCACTTGAACGTCGATCGGACGATACAACTGAAACACTAAGTGCAAGATTACAAACTTATCATAAACAAACTACACCTTTAGTAAGACGAAACAAAGTTGGATGATAAGTCAATGATTCGTTTTTATTTCTGTAGATTGATTTCTATCGTCAACGAAATCTTCATCGTACAATTGATGCTACACAAAAAGTCAGTGAAGTATCTCGACAATCGTTTGAATTCATCGATCAATTGAATCAACAATCGACTTCATCTCCAACTGTTCGTTCCGTTGAGAAACTTCCAGCTGAAACGAAATCGAAAGTGCTTCCCAATCAACTTGATTTAAGTTCCAATCGTTTAAGTAACAATTTTCTATTTATCTACAATTCGGTTACATCGGTCTTGCGTGATCGTGGTATTATTTAAAACATGTGATCTTAGTTTTCTTTTTTTTTCGCATTAGACTACGTTTTAGTTGTGAAAGTTTTTTTTTGGGTGATTTGTGTCTATTCTTTCTTTATGAAGAAATAAAATCTCTTCGATACATTCATTCTTTGTTTTTCCTTGCAGATATTTTTTGACACTCGTCTTTTTCTTTTGTATTGACACAAATGGAAGTTCTTTGGGAAAAAACAATATTGGTTTGAGAAATGTTATTTGACTTTACTAATTCAACATCGTCCGTCAATGATTGGATCGAAATTTCCGACACTGAACGTGACGTAGGAAAATCCAAAGGCGTTCTTGTCCAGCAAAAAACACAGCAATTTCAACGTGCTATCTTTTTTTCACTATTAAATCCTCAACCAAATGGTGCAGCTTTCGTTGGCATAGCTTATCGAAAGAAATCATTCGATCTAAGTGAATTTACAGGATTGAAATTAAATATTCGAGCTCAAGGTGAAAATTTTGTTTATAAAGTAATTCTACGGCATCACAACGAAGAATCATCATTACAACCTTCGTACGAAAATATTTTCGAGGCAGATCAAAACAAATTTATCGAAAAATACCTATCGTTCTCAGATTTCAAACCATACAGCCGTGGCCAACCGTTAAATCCTAACACAACCCCGCCATTAGATCGAACAAATATAACAAGTATTGGTTTACAAATATTTGGCGGTGTTTACTCGTCGATCAAACAACATGGTACATCAAGTTTAGAAATCGATTCGATTCTTGCTGTCAAAATCGAATAGTAATCAGAATAGATGATGATGATGTAGAGAGAGAGAGAGGAAGAGTCAATTTTTTGTTGTTATTGTGCTTCGTAATAAAACTTCATTATTGTATTTTGTCACGTCAGGCACTTGACTTTATCATTAACAAAAATGTTAAAAAAAAAGATAGATGTTATACAATGATTATTCAATAAAAACGACCTTGTACGAACATAAGCTATGTACTTTTTTCTATTTAGTTGGTTTAGATAAAAAAAAAACAACAACACTAATCATCCTCCTCTTTTCTTTAGATCGAATATCTTATATCTGTTTCTTATCTGTCCAATCCCAAAAATGTACGAGAAAAAAATAAAGACAATTGATTCACATAGAACCAAATACACTTTGCTGTTTATTCACGTAAGTGTACTCTCCAAACAAACAAAAAATCCGAGACTTTCTTACAGATTGTTTTTTTCCTTCCTCTTTTCTTTATTGTTCTTTGAATAAAAACTAAATGGCAAAGCATAATTCTGTAGTCATTCACACGACAGGAGTGTAAAAAGAAAAAAAGAAGAGAATCGATTCTGTCAGCATGTCGCCGTAATTTTATGTATATTCAATTTCTTTATATATTCCTATGTCATCATCCATAACGAGCTAATTGAAAATTTATCTAATCCGATCACGTCAAACATTAAATGTGAACTATATATATATATATATATATGCGGACCGTAATCATATTGCCGACGATCACTTTGCCGACAATTTTTTTACTTTCAAAAACTTTAACTTCGAAAAGGTTAAATCTTTTGAAAGTACGTTTGACGGAGAAAATAAGTATACCTATGTGCACATAGATTATCGAAGAAAAGGTGAGGGTAAGGACATTTTTGTAGACACAATTTTAGTTGAATTCGTTTAAAATCGCTTCATCACGTAAGAGGAGTTATTACGTACGTCAGTGTGAAGTTCGAAATAAACACTCATTAATCAGTTTGCAAACTATACTTGTCAGTAGTATGTACTTGTCGACAATGTGACCATCAGTACAATCATCGTCGACAAAGTGATTGTCGGCCAAGCGTATCGGGACCATGTATATATGTCGATACAATGAAATATTCGTTAATTTATTTTAGGTGAATTGAAAATTTCGATACGAAAATGTCAACTCTTGCTACCGATCAGCAAACGAATAATTATCTCAATGGTTTTGATATAACAGCACTGGTGATTTATTTTATTTTATTAATTGGTGCGGGATTTTATTCAATGTTTAAACACAATCGTTCGACAGTCAAAGGATATTTTCTTGCTAATCGACAGATGCCATGGTTATGTATCGGTGCAAGTTTATTTGCATCGAATATCGGTGCCGAACATTTCATCGGTTTAGCAAGCTCCGGTGCAGCTAAAGGTTTTCAATCATTTCGTTAACAAAAAACAAGAAAGAAATTCATTATATTTTCGTAGGAATCAGTGTTGGAGCATTTGAATTAAATGCTATTGCTATTATTCAATTGCTTGGTTGGGTATTTCTACCGGTTTTTGTTGCGACAGGTGTTTCGACATTACCTGAATATATGAGCCGACGATTTGGTGGACAACGTATACGCATCTATATTGCCTGTTTATATTTAATTCTTTATATTCTAACGAAAATTAGCGTGAATATCTATGCGGCATCGCTGTTTATTAATTATGCTTTTCATTGGAACATTTATTTGAGTGTTTTATTCGTATTAATTCTAACTGCAATATGTACGGTATCGGGCGGTTTAGCAAGTGTTATCTATACGGATACAATTCAAGCGGTCATTATGATTTTCGGTGGTTTTGCATTGATGATTTTATCGTATCGAGAAATCGGCGGTATTGGTAATCTTTTTCGAAAATATCTCGATGCAATGCCAACCGATTCGAATCTCACCAATGTCTGGTTAAATCAAACGAATATTTCTTCACTAACATGTGGTAAACCAACAACGAAATCATTTCAAATGCTCCGATCCATATCCGATTCTGACATGCCATGGTTAGGTTTCTTTCTTGGTCATACGCCGAACACAATTTGGTATTGGTGTTCCGATCAAATGATGGTTCAACGCGTTCTCGCTGCACGAACGATTGCACATGCTCGCGGCGGAACATTACTAGCTGGTTATTTGAAAATTCTACCGCTTTTTATGATCATTATTCCCGGTATGATTAGTCGAACATTGTATCCAAATATTGTCGCATGTAATCAACCATCGACATGCAAATCAATTTGCAATAGTAAACGAAGTTGTACGAATATTGCCTATCCAACATTGATCTTAAAAATTCTACCCAATGGTTTCCGAGGTGTTATGCTTGCTGTTATGCTTGCAGCATTGATATCAGGTTTAACATCAATATTTAATTCGGCAAGTACAATATTTACTGTTGATATTTATCCAAATATATTTTCGTATCGAGAAAAGAAAATAACCAATCGAGAACTTATGATTGTCGGCCGATTATTTGTGATTTTAATGACAATTGTTGGTATTGCATGGATACCAATTGTTATTCAAATGCAAGGTTCAGAATTGTACATCTATATGCAGCAAGTTATTGGCTTTTTAGCACCGCCGATAGCATGCATTTATTTACTAGCTGTCCTATGGACACGAGCGAATGAACGCGGTGCTTTTGCTGGTCTTATGGTTGGCTTTTTTTTCGGTATGTTACGAATGATCTTAGAATTTTCCTATAAACCACCATTATGCGGTGAAATTGATCAACGTTTTTGGTTCGTACGCAATATTCATTTTATGTACTATGCTTTGTTTCTATTTTGGTTAACATTTTTGACTTGTGTTATTGTGTCTTTATGCACACAACCACCGACGAATGAACAGTTGCATCGAACAACATTTTGGACACGAAATCAACAGCTCGATGAGAATGAATTAGTTAAAATCAAACGACAATCAACAACCAATCAACCGATTGAACACCCACAGCCAGACGTTTTCCTTCCACCTTCATCAGCGCTTACTTCAGGAACATTACTAACTACACGTAATGGTGAAGATGATATTAATAGTATTAAAATTCATGTTGCACGAACAAGTACAACAACAGCAATTCGAAATGATTCCAATCCAACTCAAGAAAATCTCACGAATGGTTGTGATCTATTCGTACTTTTGAAATCTTGTTGGTCATGGTTTTGTGGCCTCGAAGATGAAACACAAATCGATGATTCCAATTCGACCTATCATCGTCTTCAACGAAAACCTGATGTCAACAACGAAGGACACGATTTCATCCTACAACATAGCAAAGAACGTCCGATTATTAAATGGATATTGAATGGTAATTTAATTTTTCTTATTCTTGTTGAAATTACTCTTTTTGTTGTCTTTTCATTGCCTGTTAAATATACTTTTTGGCGTGAGTAGTTGAGTTATTTTATTCGATCTATTTTATCTCAATTTTTATTGTGCATTTTGCGTTTTTTGCTTTTTCTCTTTTTATTTTCGTCAATATTAATAAAAATAGTGAGATTCATTTTACAAATCTAAGCAAATAACGACATCTGTCAAATAGATATTCGATTGCAACATATCATTGCACCATTGTCAATGATATCTTTTGTCCCAGCGTATGCCGCCGCTGCTGCTGCTGCATATTATTGTTAGTTGTTCTAGAAAATCGACTAAATGAATTTCCATCGAATACATCTCGTTTCTTTGTTTATTCTCTCGTTAACATATTTGATTTCATCAAAACCAATTGAACTTACAGACAAAACATGGAAAGATATGTTGTGTGGTCAATGGCTGGTTGAATTGTAAGAATAATTCTTGTTGATTGAACACGAATGAGAGAGATTGAGAAATTCGATATTTAGCTATGCACCCTGGTGTCCATCATGTCAACATTTCGAGTCAATTTGGAGTGAATTTTCGGATGCTATGATTGCTAAAGAAATTAAAGTGGCATCAGTTGATATCAATGATTATCCATCATTATCAGGTCGATTTCGAATCTCAGTTTTACCAACGATCTACTAGTAAAACAAAACAGAAGTCGAATTTTTCTTTGTATTCTCTGAATTTTTAGTGTACGTGATGGCGTATTTCGTCAATTTAATGGTGAACGTTCATTAAATGGATTGAAAAATTATATTGAATTTCAAGAATGGCAACGCACAGAGCCAGTTTCACCCTATTTTGCTCCTGATAGTATTCCGTATGTTGAGAATAGAATTTCAATTGAAAACACATTTTGCAAAATTGAATTACACTTTCAGAATGTCAATAGTTAGTGGAATATTCGATATTTCGGTTTTAGTCAAAGTAAAACAATTGAAAGCGAATTTCGATTGAAAACAAATTTCTTTGCTAGGATGCATATACGCTCTTACAAGATCGATATGGTTGGCCATCATGGCTTATCTATATCGTTTTTACTGTCGTGATTATTATTATTGGACTTATTCTTGGATTTGTAGGATTTGTTTTTTTTTCCAAAAACAGAAACTTTTGTTTATTTATTCATAGGGTGTTTTATTACTTATCGATTTTTGTATTGCTGGTTCGCCGAAAACGGATCTTAGTGGTATTCCAGATGATTCACGAGATGTCGAAGATTTAGTGAGTAAATACGATTGAAAAAGGCAGCGTTATTTTTAAAGTTTTTTTCAGGATGAAAGTGATTTACAACGTTCGCCTAATATTCAAAAATCAACGAAACAAACAAATTTAGCTCCAACACTTATCGCTTCATCAACACCTCAACGGCCAACAACAGCAACTAAGAATAATCGTTCGTCGCCCGTTGTGGAAATTCAAGATGAAGACGCTCTACTCGATGAAGTTCTCTCGGCTGGTCAAGATGATACTGATGACGACGATCATTCCATTCGTCGACGACGAACAAATAATCAATAAAAAAATGTTTTTTTCTTTTTTCTTTTTCAAATATCTGTGATATACGAAGAAAATGAAAGACACTCATAATCTCCTCTTGTTCCAATTCTCGATTCGAATTTTCTTTCTTTATTTCTTGTACAATAAAACAAACAAATGAACATATACTCCCTTGAGCATTTCATGTTTTTCTTTTTTCTTACTCCTCCCGAATGTCTTTTATCATTTGAAATGAACGCTTCGAGCGCCGTCGTCGATGTCTTTCGACATCTTGTTCTATTGTTTGCTCATCAACTCATCGTTTAATCGTTTTTGTTCTTTTTCTCTAAACGACAGTTCATCGATGTACTTTGATGTGTTTCGAATGAATTTCTTTTCCCAATAAGTGATTGATTATTTCTGAACTCAATTAGCTAATGTTGATGCTAATGAACTTGAACAAATCGAATCGATTTTCTACTAGTCAGGTGCAAGTCAATGTAAACATGTTCGATACTTAACTTTGCTGAATAACTATACAAGTGAAAACAACATGGATCGAATTTAGTCGATTCTTATCTGTCCATTGTGTCAAGTTTATTTGTTCAAGAAGAGACGAGTCTAGTCTCTTCTTATACTTTACATTCGATCATTAATCAACATTTGAAAGCACTTTTGTGTACAATCGAAAGAAAAAATGAGCAGGCGGTAGTTTCAAGGGCTAAAGAGAGAGATCGATGCTTTAGATACGTTGATGTATAAAGTAAATGATGAGTAATGTCTCATGAGTAGTACAAAAGAATGTTTGTTCGTTGAATTTGACAAGAAGGATCACTTGTATATGAATACACAGGTAGAGAAAAAAGAGAAAAAGTAACTGACCGATCATTTTCACACATCTTCTTTCATTTTATTCTTTCGTGTGTATTCGACGCGTCGATAAGTAAATTTTAACATTCTTCTCGACCCTCACTCTCAATAATTTGTAATTCGATTCGTTTCGATTCGTTTCGGATACTTCAATGATGTCATTTCTTGACAATAAGAACGACAAAGATGATGAACAGAAGTACTCGATGATGTAAGCTCGCTAATTTCTCGGAACGATAAGTGTGAAAAAGTACTCAATGTTTATATCATCCAAATGAACCTGTTCTCTCTGTTTACATGTTTGTACGACTGCATAGAAGAAGAGAAAAAAAAACGATCGATAATCTTTTGGCCAATTAGGAATGCAAAAAGAAAAAGTGAAAGATAGACAACATTGTCTTTTTTTCCCATTATCGATCATTGATATGCTCTATTGATATTGCTGATATAGCTCAACATTCCATCTCGTCAACTGCTAGACAGGCGAATGAAAAAGGCGTGTCCATCGATTAACTACAATTAACACGAATATGATTCGTTGTATGCAAGACGAAGAGAATAGATTAGGATCATCGATAGTATGTGCGTGTTTGGATGGTTCACCTACCAACATTTTACATGCAGAGATAAGTAACAATCACCATACACATTTCAATGTGATGTGATGATGATGATCGCGCGTGCGTTTGCATACCAAACAAGTTGACTTTGCTCGTGCACGCACGCGCACATCCATCCATTCCTTTCGATTTCATAGACAGACGAAGAAAAAGGCAGCTACGATAAGTAATTCCTATGTACAATTTACACATAATGACAAATAATAACAAGTCAAGAAAACGACTTAACTTGAAACAGATGGATAGAAGAAGAATTTGATATGGGAAATATTCTCTTTTATTGATATCATACGAACGGATAATGTTCTCTCTCCATTTACACATCTAAGTAGTGGGCGTCTCTTCAATTCCACTTGACACGTCAATCTTAAGATCAAATAGTGTTAGTGTTGCTACTGTACGTGATTCTTTTCTTGTCTTTATGCTTCAATGATAAAAAGTAAAAGAGATGATCAGATCACCTGTCTTGAAAATCGAAATCAATCCGGATTGTCTTTTCTTTTTTTTCGTATTCCCTTAAGATATGATATGAAATATAACAAAAAAAAAGAACAAAGGTGAATTTATTCAGGTTGTTAGTAAAGCGGTATCGTACTCAGAAGAACAACACTATACAATTTCAATTTCTTCTAATGATTTGCTGAAGGGCAAATGAAGAATTCATCGATTGGATTCTTCTCTCGCGCATATTTATTTGGCCAACAGCACGAGTCGTCCATCTTTCTCTCTGATCAACCATTCGACAATCTCGCGTGCATTGTCGAGACAAGAAAGGCGAGCGAAAGAGAAAGCGAGAGAGAGAGAATAATTATAGTGCAATCATCCTAACAACGAATCAGAATACATATACGTACGCACACATATACGAGTATATCACTTCTCTAAATTATTAGATCCTGTTCACATACTCATATTGAAGAAAAAAAACGAAACGAAACAAAATGCCTGCCGATCGTTTTGCACCTTATACATTACCAACACATATTAGTCATAGTGAATATCGAAAGGTATAAAAAGAGAAATTAGAACCGTTCATATTTTATTTGAATTATTTAGAATGCAAAACCAATTATGGAGAAACGAAGACGTGAACGAATTAATCGAAGTTTAGAAGAATTGAAAAATCTTATTCTTGACAATGCAACAACGAATGTAAGATTATTCAATGAAATCATCTTGATAAATTAGATTTTATTCATTATGTATTTTAGAATGTTCGTAGTCATAAATTAGAAAAAGCTGATATTCTTGAAATGACTGTTAAACATCTACGAACGGTTTACAAACACAAATTAGCATGTAAAGAAAAACGAATTTGTTCTCTTATTTCGTTCGATGTAAATGAATTTTTGTTTTTAGCAGCCGCAGCTGTAGATCCAACAATCGCTTCGAAATATCGTGCTGGTTATGGTGAATGTGCAAATGAAATCATTCGTTTTCTAACAACAACACCAAATGCTGATTTAGAATTAAAGACCAAGCTTATCTCACATTTATCTACACGTATACAAAATCTTTCATCATTATCTATTTTACCACCAATCCAACCAACATTCTCGACCATTCATCCAAACAATGGTCTTCTAACGAAAACAGATCGTTATTCAGTTAATTCATCAACAAATAATCAATATATATTCATTTTACCTCAGCAAGAACAACAACAGCAGCAGCAAATGCAAGATACATTGAAAATACATCATCGTAATAATGATGATGCAGATTGCAGTTCGACATCATCGAATAATTCAAGTGATTGTGAATCAATGCGGAGTCCAGCGAGTACAACGACTGAATCACCATCGAAAGTATGGCGACCTTGGTGACCGATAAAACATTTAATTCATGCTGTTTTTTTTCCTTTTCTTATTTGTTATTTTGTGTACATTTTTTTTAAAGAGAGAAAAGCTAAGCAAAACGAATGAAATGTGTTTGTATGCATTGTTAATCCATATCTATATCTTCGACAGTTCATTAGCAAGGCAAGGCGATGAGATGCGAAAGTTAATTTGAAAAAAATAATAACAACAACAACATTGTTTACACCTATACGGATATCTTTAGCTCCTGATCTCTTGCGATATTTGATTCCTATGTATACATAGACGAGGTGTTCAAATACCCTCGTACTAACTTCTTTTTTTCTTTCGACTGTCTCAATTGACTTAACGTTTATTTTTCTTTCTTTCTTTCTCTCTTTCTTTTTTGTCGATAATTTGACAACGATAAGTGTACAGTAATCAATCTTCACCGTTCACTATAAAAATGAGAACAGGCAAAATTGAAGTTGAAAATAAAGAAAGAAAAGTTTTAACGGATATCAATAATAACTTAGACTTAGATGAATAATGACTCGAAAATGAGACATATGTACATGCATTTTGACTTGATGAACATTTTCGACATGGTTATTAAAAAAATGTTAGTCGATCTTTTAAATTTGTCCTTTTTTATTGTTTGCTTGTCTTCTTTATAGGGGTCTTTTTTGTTTTTGTATGATTAC
>ERZ778024.3488-NODE-3488-length-11405-cov-5.749251_pt1 | contig 11405 bp, 12 predicted proteins | sample MGYA00375754_ERZ778024 | MGnify/ENA primary metagenome ERZ778024 (study PRJEB29350, sample SAMN05389827) | bioreactor metagenome | isolation source: Thiocyanate bioreactor | place: South Africa: University of Cape Town | collected 2014-02-18 ... | reverse complement strand
TATATTTTTCAATTTCCTCTAATTTATTTAATAATTCTTGTTCTTTTTCATCCAACTTAATTCTAATTTTATTAAAAAGTTGATTAATTTGAGTTTGAGTTGTTGTTGAATTGATTTCTAATTCTTTGATTACTTCTTCACATTTTGAGATTCCTTCTCTTAATTCTTTCTCTTTGGGTTTCACCTTTATTTTATTTTATTGATTTTATTTTGAATCGATAAATAACGAAGAAAAAGTGAACCTGAGTAATTAAACTAATTAATGATTGTTTTTCATATTCCATGTTACTTGTCAAGCTCAAAATTTTGTGTGATGGATGTTTATCAATACACAATAAGCAAGTTGATTCTTGACAATCATCACAAAATAATTCAATTTCTTTTTGTTGATGAATTTGACAATAAACTTGTGAATTTGATTTTGTAATTGATTTGATTTGATTTTCATCTTTCATTTCTTCAATTAAGATTAATTGATGATTTTTTGACATTTTCATTGTTTTGTGAGATTTTGAACATATTTCACAAAGATAATCTTGACAATTCAAACAATAATGAGTTGCTTCATTTTCTTCATCTGAACAAAGTAATCTTTGATTATTGTCATTAGATACTGAATTATTTAAAGAGTTGTGAAAATTGAGAGCATTGAATAGAAATGAATCAGTTGCTAAATTGGCAAGTTGATCTATTGATTGAATTTGAAAGGGAGTTCTACAAATGGGACATTTTAATCCAATATTTGAATGATTTCTTTCAATATAAACCTCTAAACATTCTAAACAAAATGAATGAAGACATTCAAGGGTCCTTGGTTCTCTAAATACATCTTTGCATAAGGAACACTCAAGATCTAAGTCTAATTCTAATTCTTTTTCAGTGAAAGACATTTTACCAATGAGTTTCAAGAATGTGAGAGTTTAAAAGGCCACAAAGCTTTCCTTCAAAAAGTTCAACTATTATTCAAAAAAAAAAAATTTTTTTTTCAGTTTTTTTAAAAGTTCCCTTCAGAATAATTCATCTATTAGTAAAAGTAATTTGAAATTTGTGAGTTAAAAATAATGAATAAATGAAATTCTTTTGATTGATTGATTTAAATTAAAAGAAAAACAAAAATGATGAATAATTGATTTTTTGCATGATTCATCGAATTAATAAAAGGAAACAAAATAATTAATTCTGATGTTATTTTCTTGTTTTTTTAGAAAATTAAAATTGAAAGGAGAAATTTTTTCATGTTGGGTTGTTTCTATTATAAAATTGAGAAATTTTTTTTTATTTATTCTTGGCTTTCTTTTAGGTTTTAGTTGATGAGTTATCGAATCGAGAAATAGTGTAATTCAATATTACCTCAGGAAATATGTGAAGTCTCCAGGATGTGTGGTGAGTCCGAACCTTGCTGATATGCTGACCCTTCATTCTTTTTTTTTTGCTGGTGACCGATTCATGTACTTCCAAGCTTTCCAGCATCAATTATTTAATTCCTTTACTCGAAATAAGTTAGTGAAAGAGTTTTCTTGCTTCAGAGCATCAATAAACTTTTAAAGATCTGATCATCAATAAACTTTTACAGATCAAAACCAAATTAGCAATATAAACTCAAATGTTCTTCAAGCTGTTTTGAGCAAGAAGAAAAATCCTCAAATAGAAAAAGTTCTTGAGGCATGTCATCTTATCCATTTTGAACTTTGATTCGCTCCATTCGAAATAAAAATGAGTCCAAAATTCTCTACAAGCCAACAACATCTCAACAAAACTACATTAAGAATTTCAACTCTGCACAGAATTGAAGAAAAAAATTGATTAAGAAGCCTAACATTCTCAATTTTTCTTGAGTTTTTCTTGAGCATTCAATTTTCAATTCCTTTTGCAAGTCCTAGAAAAGGTAGCAAGAAAGGTGGCAAATTAAGAGAAGAACTCCTTCGAATGGATTTCCAAATAAATTTCTTAGGTTTTCACTGCTAACCTTTTCAATAAGAAATTATAATTGACTAAGGGGTATTGTGAGAGAGTCCTCATGAGTTAATGTTGAGAGGAAGATCTTGTGCTCCCTTAGCATGTGAAAAGAGTGTTCCTAAACCATCTGACTCATTTGAAAAACAGAAAGCAGCTGAAGATTACTCAATGATCCACACAGTCAAAAAAAATCGTTATTATACCAAAAAGGAAACAGGGTTTGACATTATCTCGCATCATCGATTGGCTGCGGATGGTTGATTATATTTTTTCTAATTAATTTTTTGAAAAAAGAAAAAAAAAAATTAAAAAAAAAAAAAAAAATTCAAGTCACACACCACTGGCGCCTATACATTGACAATTTTTTTAGGAGCACCCGTCAAAGAGAAAAAAAGAAAAAATGCATAGTGACAAGTCTAAGACGTTGAACGCTTCGAATTTCGTGAACCAGATATTTGAGGAGTATAAGGACAAGCCGGCTATATTTTATTCCAAGTTTGAGGACCCGTATGAGAATGAGACACAAGAACCTTATGGAAGAGAAATATTTCAGAAGAAACGCTCGGCTAGTATTAGGATATACCCCCCTGGGGCATATTCAAAGAGTAGTGGAGGGAGTGGAAGTATTAACTATACCCCTTCACCTAATTTTATGGATATTACTTCGCCAACTTTTCATAAAAATGCTCCAGAGTTTTTAAGAAAGTTTAATTCAGAGGAAGTTCAAAAGGAACCACAAGATTTAGATATTATAGGACAGTATACTTTAGGACCAATCATAGGAACTGGTGCTTTTTCAACTGTTAGGAAATGTCATTTAACTAAGGATGTAAATAGGGTAAAGTTTGTTTTGGTTTTTGGTTTTTTTTGAAAATTTTGAGTTTGTTTTGTTTTTTGTAGAATTTCCCCTTTTTTACATTTTTTTAGTTTGACTTGCCTTTTGATTTCATTTTATTTCTTAATATCCCATTATTTTTTTTTAAAAAAAAATACTTTAAATATCAATCTTAATTGTCTTTATTGTATTTGAATTTTTTTTTTTTTTGTTTTTTTTTTTGTAAAATTAATTTCTAAATATTAATTTTATTCATTATTAGGAATTTGCGGTCAAAGTTACAGATAAAAACTCTTGTGATAAATCCCTTCTAGAGAAAGCTCGAACAGAAATAGCGTAAACTTTTTTTCCTTCAATCTTAAAAAAATTTGATGCATTGATTTTTTTCATTTATTGATTTTTTTCTTCGTTGCTTTACTTTTTAAAAAAAAATAATTTTTTTTTTAATTCATCAGACTTTGGAAAGGATTTAAACATCCAAATATTGTGGATTATATTGAAACTATTGAAATTAATCGATACATATTTGTTTTCTGTGAATTATGTGCTAATGGAAAACTTTTTGATTATGTTGTTGATCAACCAGATGGCTGTTTACAAGAAAAGGAAGCTAGGAAATATTTTATTCAATTATTATCTGCATTAGAATATTTACATGGTCAAAATATTGTTCATAGAGATATTAAACTTGAAAATTTACTTTTGGATGATGAGTTTAATTTGAAAGTTTGTGATTTTGGATTTAGTGAACAACTTGATAAAAACCAAGACGATTTAGAAGAACGTGATTGTGGTGGGACTTTACTTTATTGTCCTCCAGAAGTAATTCAACCAGGATTTGGTCACAATGGTGATTCTAAAGGAAAATGGTCCATTGGTACAGAAGCTGATATTTGGAGTTCAGGAGTATCATTATTTGCAATGACAACTGGTGAATTGCCTTTTGATGATGATTATCAACCAAGATTAAAACAACAAATTCTTTCAGGGAAGTTCACTTTTCCAGAATGTAGTCTTTCGAAAGGTTTGATTTTTTTTTTTTTTTGTTTTGCTTTCCTATTCTTTTTTATTTTTTTAAAAAAATTTTATTCTCTATCTTTCAAACAACTTACAAAAACTCAAATTTTAGAACTCCAAGATTTAATTAGAGGAATGTTAAAAACTAATCCAAAGGATCGTTTAACACTTAAAGAAATTCAAAATCATCCATGGGTAACTAAAACTTGAAAGAAAGAAAAGCAAATTGTAAATATTTATTGTATTTTATTTTTTGCAGAATGTTTTTTTTTTTTTGAAAAAAAAAAGCAAACAAACAAAAAACAAACAAAAAAATTGTATTATAAATATTGATGTTAGTTTAATAAATTAAACTCTTCAAAGAAAATTCTTTCTTTTTTCTTTTTCTTTTTCTTTTTCTTTGCTTTTCTTTTTGGACTTTTTTGTGAATAACTTATTAAGTTGAACTATTAGATTTTTTGCTTATTCTTTATTCTATATTAATTATATTCATTACAAATAACATTTTCATTGATCCAGTTTTTGATACAAGTTTTAGCACACCCATTATCACGCCAATAACAATCTTTTGAGCTATTTGGATCTTGTGAGCAAGTATTTTGAATTTCTTCTAACATTTCATCAAAAATTTGTCTTAACATGAAATAATGTTCTGGGAGTGAGTCATGATCAACTATTACTCACGAACATATTGATAAACTTCACTCTCTAATACATTCCATTTTTTGATTCCAGCTACAAGCACATCAAGTTGTTCTGGAGTCAAAGGTTCTGTCATTGATGAAATTCCTGTTTTGGCACTCATATATAATAAGTCTGTTAATCTCAAATTCATCTTGTGCATGAATACCATCAATGATTCAGTAAAGAGATCATTGACAACCATATGATCAAATTCTTTAACTCTCTCCAGAAAATTAAACTCTTCCTTAGGATTAGATCCATCTTTATACCATTCAACTAAACCATTCTTAAAGAAATCACAATTTGCTGGCCAACGATCATAAGAAAAATTTGGACAGAAAGAAATTGAAGTTCTAGAGTGATAAAAACCTGATATTGCTCGAGAAACTGGATCTCTAAAAAGCCCAACTTTATAATAATTATTGCCCAAGATTTTCCCAATAATTTCTGTATCATAATGCAAATGATTACAAAGAATATCAACTTGATCAATTGGAACTTTGCTAGCTTTTGCTGCCAATTCTAATTCACTAAATTTACGGAATGTAGAAGAGCCATGAACTGGATAAATGGTTGTTAAATTATAGTTATCTGCTATCCTTCTCAATATTCCAGCAAAGGTTGTGCCACCAGTTTTAGGAGTTTTCAAAAGAAATATTTTCTTGTTTGTGAGTCCTCCTACAGGTAATGGAAATTGATATGATTTGTATCTACATGCTCCAATTTCTATCTCATCTTCAGGTCTTATTGAATTAGATACAAGAGCTTTAGGTCCTACCTCTGATAACTCTCTTGTTAAAGAAAAATCAAGGGACTCATAGACATTTTGTGAAGCTAATGATTATGAGAATTTAATAATGAGAAAACTTTTTTTTGCAAAATAAAAAAATGAAAAAGAAAAAAAGAAGAAAAAGAAAAAAAGAAGAAAAAGAAAAGAAAAAGAAAAAGAAAAAGAAAAAGAAAAAAGAAAAAAGAAAAAAAGGAAATAGAAAAGAAAATTGAAAAAGAAGGGAAAAAAAGACAGTACGATAAAAAAACATGAAACAAGTCAACAGCAAAAGTAGTATCACGAATACTTTAACTTTGGAACAAAAAATACCACCCATGAGTAAAAACAAGTTATATTTTGGACTTCTTAAACCTTTATAAATTTATTTCATTTTATTATTCGGGTGAAAGTAATGTTTTAAGAACAATGAATAATAATAAGAAGAAGAAGTAGAGGGAAAAATCAAACCTTTGTTTCAAAATTCTGGTTGAAAAAAAAAAAAAAAGATTATGCCTGTCAGTTGTCAATCTTTGTCATATTTGTTTTTTTCTTCCTCCTTTTTTTGAGTTTCGTGATAGAAAAAATTTCATAAACTTCATTGCAAAATGCAACTTGAATCAAGTGTTATAACCTGTTTTAGGTGTAATTTATTTGTTTGGACTTGGACAATAAATTTGTAAACTGAGAGAATTTAAATTTACATTCGTATCCTTTATTCTTTTTTTTTCTCTTCTAAGTTTCTTTTCTTTTCTGATGAAAAGATTTCTTTTTTCTTCTTCAATGATTGCATACAATTGAATCACGTAATTTGCAAATCTTTTTTTTTTGAAATTAAGAATAATGAAAGATCTTATTTTTGAAACAAAAAACAAAAAAATAAAATAAAAATAAAAAATAAAAAATAAAAAATAAAATAAAAATAAAAAATAAAAAATAAAAAATAAAAAACCTCAGTAAAGTTCCACATCAAAATAATTCACAACTCTGTAACAGTATTCCGACCAATCTAAAGCAAAGCAAAGAAAAAAAAATTCTAAATGTTACATGTTTAGAAATTGCAACCAAGTTCTAAAGTCACTTCACCCACAACAAAATTCTAAAATCTTTCAAGGAATCTAAAAACTTTGAAAGCTTTGACTACATTGAGCTAAATATCCAGTCTTTCTTCATCACAGCATTCAACAATTCCACATAATATTATAATATTATGAAATACCTTCAAAGTCTCTTTGAGCATCCATTCATCTCCTATTCAAAAGTCGTTTGTTGCGGGTTTGAAACAATTCAATCCCCACGTGATCTTATCTAATCCAAAGAAATCAAATAACTTTGCATAAATAAATAAACAAGAGAGAGAAAGGTTTTATGCTTTGTCAATTGCTGATTGATTCTTCTTCTTCTTCTGATTTCAATCAATCACATAATCAATAATATCAACAATCAACAATAAAAATAATTAGAGAGAGGATGGAAAGAAAGAGTGTGACAGTGAGATGTCCAGCAACCACCGCCAACTTGGGCTCAGGATTTGATTGCTTAGGAATGGCATTAGATATTTGGAATGAGTTGACTGTAAGTCGTTCAGAGAAATTTGAAATTGTAATTGAAGGTGAAGGTGCTGATGTTTTACCGAAAGATGAAACTAATTTGGTTGTGACTGGGATTAAGACTGCATTTGAGGCAGCAAAGAAGCCAGTACCAACACTTAGTTATAAATTGTTGAATCGAATTCCTTTTGCAAGAGGACTTGGAAGTTCATCAGCAGCAATTGTTGCTGGATTAATTGCTGGACTTGTTCTTGCTGGACATGAATTACCTGTGACAGATTCTGAACAATTACTTCAATTAGCAGCAGCAATTGAAGGACATCCAGATAATGTTGCCCCTGCAATTTATGGAGGATTACAACTTGGAATACATACTAGTGAAAGATGGTGGACAAAAAGTAATTTATTATTATTCTTTTATTTTATATTTTATATTTTATATTTTATATTTTATGATCAATTTGATTTGAAAGAAGAAAATGGGTTATTTGTTTTATTAATTTTTTTTTTTAAAAAAAAAGGAATTAGCGTTCCTTCAGGTCTTCAAACTATATTATTTGTTCCTGATAGAACATGTGAAACTTCAGAAGCAAGAGCATTATTAAAACCAACAATAGATAGAGCAGATGCAATTTATAATATGGGAAGAACAGCATTATTAGTATCTGCCTTTTCAAATGATTCATTAGATGATCTTCGTTATGCAACTGAAGATAAACTCCATCAACCGGCTAGATCAAAATTAATGCCTGCTTTATATCCTCTCATTAATGCTGCTCTTAATTCAGGAGCACATGGAGCTTTTCTTTCTGGAGCTGGACCAACAGTTTTAGCAATTACAAGTGGAAGGAAAGGTGATATTTATGCTCAATCAGGAGCTGAAAGAAAAGAGGTTTTGATTTAATTTTTAACTTTTTTTTTTTCAATTGAATTATTTCACTCAAAAAAAAAAAAAAAAAAATCAAATTCCTTATTTTTTAGCATCAAGTTGCAAATGCAATGAAAGAAGTAGCAAAAGAAAAAGGAGAACCAGGAAGAATATTTATTACTCGACCAACAGAAATTGGTGCTCATGTTGTTCATGTAGATCCTCAAATTGATGATTATTTAATTGTCTCAGTTAACTAATTTTATATTTCATTAAAAATTTCAATTTCACAAACTTTTTGTCTTTTTTTAAAAAACTATGATAACATTAAATTTATTTCACAATTCTATACTTGATATTCATTTCTATTATTATATGCTATATTTGATACACTATTGCTACTACTAGCACTACTACTTTCTTGTCCACGATTCATATCTTGAAATCTGGACATCTCCTTCTTTACTTGTTGACCTTCCGGACTCTTTTCAAACTCCTCTAGTTGAGCAATTAATTGGAGTTCTAAAGTTCTATATTGTTAATTATTAATTATAATTTCGTTAATATATATATATATATATATTTGGAATTTAAAGAGAAGAAAAAGAAAGAAAAAAAAAAAGAAAAAGAAAAAAAAAGAAAGAAAAGAAAGAAAGAAAAAAAGAAAGAAAAAAAAAACTTTTTGAGATCATCAAATATAGCAGGGTCTACTTCTCCTTTCTTTACTTTTGCAACAATTGAACTATCTAAATAATTCTTAATTGGTTCAAATGCTACATCTTCGATTATTTTTGTAGCTACTTCTGTTCTATCATTTGGATCAGCCTTTTTAAATTCAAGAATATCCATATATAATTCTAATGTCCCTCCTAACCACATCTTTGTTAAATAGTTATTATATTGTTCCCTAGCAAATTCATCATTTAAAATGAGGTCCAATTTCATTTTTTGTTCTTCTTGTTCCATTTCTATCTCTCCTTGTTGTCTCAACTTCTTTAATTTAGTTTTATAGATAGGAAGCCAAATTGTTGAGAGATGATGAATTACTACATAAGCTAGATGTGAATAGAAGGGAGTAAAATATCTTGAGTAAACAGGTTTTGGTTGAGTATATTCATAAATTATCAAGAAGTTAAAGAATGGGAATAGAGCAATTGCAGCTTTGTTAAATAAATCAAGTTCTGGACCAATATCATAAGGATCATTCATCGTAAGTTGTCCTCTTAATAGAAATACAATAATTAAAGATAAGAGTGATTGAATTGCATTAATCCAAATATGTACTCCAAAACAAGTTGTTGGTGAATTTACATTTGGAGGAGGGGAGAGCATCATGGTCACCACATGAGGAAGAATTAAAATTACAGATAAAGACATGAAAATAACAAGAAGGAAACATGGTGTTGTTGTCCATTTAAAACGAGAAAAAAAGTCACGAGGAAAGAAGCAATCATTTGGACTCATATCTCTTTTTCTCATAAAGAATTCTATAGTATAATGCATGATAACAGTTGGCTAGAAAAATAAAGAAAAAAAAAAAAGATTTTAAATCATCAATACAGAAATCTTAAATTTTTTTTTTAAAAAAAAAAGGAAAAATCGATTCTTTGAAGAAAGGAAATCAAAGAAAAATATAAAGAAAAATCAAAGAGTTTCGGGGAAAAAGGAAAGATAGATAGAGAAAGATCAACAAAGAGATAAACGAAATATGGAAAAAAGATAGAGAAAGAAATTTTACCATTGATAAGAAAGGCACATAAAGGAATTGGAACCATAAAAATGTTGTACAATGTGGAAGGAAGGAGGCAACATCGTCAAAGTACGACTCCAATGTGAAGCACATGAAGATGACATAGATGAGGCCAAAGATATTGGAGAGAAGCTTTAAAGGCCATTCACGGATTGCCATAGCTGGGATTTCTCTCTGAGAGAGGAACGTGTACATCCCTGGGATCCATATCGCAACAAAAAATGCACAGAATAAGTATAAGTAGGTCATTAACTAGTTAACGAGTTCCAATAGTATGAAAACTTGAAGGAAGAAAAGAAAATAATAAAAAGTAAAAATAGAAATAGAAATAAAAATATCACAATTTTTTTTGTGTGCAGAAATACAATTTCTTTCTTTGTTTTTTGGTTTGTTATAAAAGAAAATTAAATGTTATATCGTTGTTTAGAAGTGTATGTGTTTTTAAAATGAGTTTAATCGTTGTATTTTATTTTTTTTTTCCTTCTTCTTTTCATTCGAAAGGGCGCGGAAGATTAGGGATTGGGGTAGATAGATAGGTAGAAATGATTTTTTTTGGGTTTTTTTTTAAAAAAAAAGAAAATGGTTTCAAAAGAAAACCAAATTATAATTTATACCAATTATAATTTGTGTATGTGTATGTTTTTATTTGTAAAAGCGAATTTTTTTGACAAAAAAAAAGTGGGTGGTGGTGAATGAGTAGTGATAGTTTTGTGAAAGTTTTGTGAAAGTTTTCTTTTTCTTTTTTTTTTTTTTTTTTTTTTTTTTTTTTTTTTTTTTTTTTTTTTTCTTGTGTTTTTTTTTGCTTGAAAAAGGAAAAGAAAAAGAAAAAAGGAAAGGAAAAGGGAAAAAAAAGAAAAAAGAAAAACGGGATGAATTCCCCTTGTCGAAAAAAGCACGTTGTTGCCCAAATCTTTTATTCTCTATTTCCTCCTTCTCTCTCTTCTTCTTTCAAACTCTTTGATGATTTTTATTATTACTATTTTCCTATTCCTCTTCTTCTTCTTCTCTTGGTTTTTTTAAATATCTCTATTGGTATTATTTTTTTTAAATGAGGAAACTACCCATTATTTGTTTTGAAGAAGTTTTTCCATTTTTTTGCAAAGGGAAATCAAGATGAATCAGAACAAAAAATCAAAAAACTTTATTCACAAAAAAAAACCTCCATAAGCAAAAAATTCTCCTTATGGTTTAGTATTGAAGCTTCTGTGATTTGAAATATCTAAAACCAAAAATTTACAGATAATAACGAACTCTTTTTTTTTTTCCTTTCCCCTTCTCCTTGTGAGTGGGAAAGTTGGAACAATAAACTCAAAAAAAGCTTTCATGACTTTCAATGAATCAGAGGACCAACAAAAAGAAGAAAGAAAACAAAAAAACAGCCGACAAAGTTTCACCTGCGTTATTGACTTGCCGGATAAATCGAGAAATAAATAAATCGACTAAAATAAAATAAATAAATAAATTCAAATAAATTCAAATAAACTAATAAATCAAGGTAGAAATAACTTTGAAAGGGATTAATTTTTTATTGAGAAAGATTATGATTCGAGAGAATAACCTTTTTTTCTGTTTTATTGTTCAATTTGACTTTGACTTTTGGGTTTGAAATTTGTCAAAAAATAAAACAATGCCTGAAAAAAAAAAAAAGACAGAGGAAGAAGAAAAGTTGGGAAAAAGAAAAACAAAGAAAAAAATAATAAAAAAACATGGCGAGTCGGTATCGTGAGGTCCTTCCCACGGCAGCACCTCTCGCTTTGGCTTTCTTTTCACTTATTATAATTCCTCAATTCAACTTTTTAGAAGAAGTAAGAACCTCTTTTTTTTAAAATGTTACTTACTTACTATTTGACTTTATTCCTTGATTTTTATTTTGAATTCTTTTTTTCTTCTTCCAAAAACAAAGTCTTTTTTTCATTTCTTTCTCTTTTTTTTTTTCTCTTCCTCTTCCTCTTCCTTTGCATAATTAGTTTGAATATCAA
>ERZ778024.3479-NODE-3479-length-11424-cov-53.091477_pt1 | contig 11424 bp, 8 predicted proteins | sample MGYA00375754_ERZ778024 | MGnify/ENA primary metagenome ERZ778024 (study PRJEB29350, sample SAMN05389827) | bioreactor metagenome | isolation source: Thiocyanate bioreactor | place: South Africa: University of Cape Town | collected 2014-02-18 ... | reverse complement strand
CAATTATTAACTTTTCCTGAAAAATGGAAAACATTCTAGAAAAGACCCGCTGCTTAAAATCTAACAGTTTTTCTCTTTTTCTTTTGCTCTGATATATGTATGCTCCACGGTTACCAGATCGAAATTTCGGAAATCAAGGATTTTTAATTGAAAATCAGGAGTTTATCAGGAGTTTTTCTCTGAAGTTCAGGAAGTATTTATCAGTTCGTTAAAAGATGAAGTATCGATATTTCTCCGTTGTATAATAGAAAATTGAACATTACAAATGCAACGTAATGCTTTTGTAGGATCACTTTTACATTCTCGTAGAAATGCCGAAAAACAAGGAGTCGACAGTCATTCTTTCTTAAACTTTCACTGATCACGTTTGCTAAATTTAAATAATGATGGTTTCGTTTTTCTGATACTGAATTTAAAGAAGATAGAGACCAAATCGATGGTACATTTTGTCCACGAGTTGTCTGAGATGATTCCGACGAATCATTATCTAACGATGACGATGATGGTGAACTTGAGATTTCGATAATTTCATCTTGTGATGAAGAAGAAATTGAATAGAAAAAAGACTAAAATTTCCATGTCTAATCAAAGCTTGAAAAATAATTTGGATCAGGTTCTGTGATTTTAGTTGAAATACTGTATACAATCAGAGAAGAAAAATGAAAATAGGTATACTTCCTTAGTGATTCTGATAATATTCCATCATATTACTGATAAAAGTGACGCTGATAAATAATCACGAAAAACAGTTAAAATAAGTAGAAAATATCGAAAATCAGCTGCTGAAATCAGGAGATTTTCTGCCAGGAGACTACTGGCTAATTCAGGAGATCTGGCATCCCTGTGCTTTCCCCTCTTGTTTGTATTATAGATATGTAGATTAGTCTGTTTATTATTCTCTTTCTCGTAGACAAGAGTCATACAAAGAAAATTGTTTGCTTGATTTAACTTTTTATAATTGCGAAATTAAAAAGATCCACTCTAATCAAACACTGCTCAGCGAGTGTATCTTTTTTCTACTGAGCAGACATATTCTTTTATTCTGGGTTCATCAAAATTGTTCGCTATTATTCTGATAATGCTGTTTTTAATCACTTAACTCATTTGATTTGAGTTGTTGTCATCTGCTCATGAGATAAAACATAGAATTATCTAGGATTTTGGACCCTTCTGTCACTATGGAAAATTCGATTTTGTCTCAAATCTTCTTGATTGATTAAAAATCGAGATAAAATTAAAATTGTGTGAAACTTTGAAAATCAGGAAGCTTGAGCACCCTGGTCAGGAGTTCAAGTTTAAGGTCAAAGGACAAAAAACATTCATTTCAATATATTATCATGATTGAGTATTGACAGTTGGAACTCAGGTGATCCTTAGCTAATTTGCGTAGTTGGATTCGAATATGAGCCAAAGTCAAAGGTAAGAAAGATACGATTGTGCATGAAGTCCGCTCACACATTATCAAGTGTGCAGAAACTGAGTCTGTTATAATATTTTTCAAACATTTGAAATTGATGTAGTTGATCATCGCTAATTGGCGAAGTTGAATATAAGATATCATTTTTATTTTGGCGAATTTCATCTACGATTTCGCCCATTACAAAATATAGCGCCATCTATGTCCATCTCTTTTAACATTATCGATGTTTCATCTGATCTGATGTAATTGGCTATCTTGTTCGTCTATCTTTGTGTTTTGTGTTTTAAATAATACCGTATAAACATAAACATGCAAGATTTTCATTATTATGCAAACAAGATTAAAGGTTCGTTTACTTCAGCAGACTGTTGTTCAGTCACCCATTGAAGAATCAACATCCACATCATTGAAAATTTTGAAAGAAAAAAATATCCACAACCATTACATTCAATATCGTCTCCAATAGCTTCTTTTCCGATAACATTTGTCACAGAAGTAATCGAGGATAAATTAAATGTTTATGAAACAGAACAAAAGAACACAAACATATGTCAATGAAAGCGAATCGGAAGAGGAAACATTTGATAATGATCTTCATATCGAACAGCTTGAATTAATTGACACCCTCAAGTGGAGAATGACGGTATGTATAGTGGATTTTGAGCGAGCAGCGAAGCTGCATTTCCAAGTGTTAGTATTAAATGTTGTTGGTATCATTATGTGCAAGCATTATGGTGAAAGTGTCAGAAAATTGGATTGACGACAACATATGAAACTGATTTAATAGTGAATACTTGGTTAAAGCAGTTTGATATTTCCATTAATTTCGAAAGGAATTATTCAAGATTGTGTACAATTATTAAAAGATTCAATTCCTTCAACGGATTGTCAATATTATAAATTTGTTAAATATTTCGAAAAGGAATGAATTCAACGAACATCTATTCACTTATGGCACCATACAAGTAGTGATATGAAAGCAAATAACTCTTTGGAAGGATACAATTTTCGACTGTTTAATCGATTTGGGCATTTATTCATTATTTAAAGGATGGAGAGGCATTAGTATCTCATCGAATTATTCATCTCGGTGGTGGTACTGGAATTAGTTCAAGTACATTAGTGTTCTCTCTTCTTCAATCCAAAAAAAATCAAAAGAACAAAAAAACAAGTATTAAGTTTAGAAGAATTATTTAACTCCGGATTTATTGGTGTTAGTGAGTATCTCAAGTCAGCATCTTCTATGGTTGGTAGAATCGTTACTCAAAAGAACTGTGACGACAAAGTCAATTATGGTTTCCAATCAAATACAGATTCAAACGAAGAAAATTGACATTTATTTCGATATTATTTTTTCTGCAAAGTTATTTCAATTCTTATTTTCCTTTAATTTAAAATGAACAACAGGAAAATAAGTCAAATCCCTCACGAATTTCGCCATTGACGAAACTACTGTTGGCGAACATGAATATTGGCGACGTTACATAGACTCTTTGAAATGATGCCTCTTCATTGCACCTCATCGTCTGCAAACAAAACTGTTTTTCAAAACCAGTCAAATTTTTTAAATCTCTGTTCTAATTACTTTTTAAACTCGTGCGCTCGAAGTCTATTCGTTCAATTGAATATATGTAGTACGTAATATCAAGGTTTCATCACGCTAACAGAATATTTCTATGCCAGAAAAAACGGACTTTTGTGTCTTTAAGGATTATATACAGTGAAATAGCCAGAAAGCAACAGTGAGTCAAGAGTGGCGGACCCAATGGACGCCGACGACTGACAAGAAGCTATCTGTAATAACGAAACCGATCTGTTCTTGATTCTGTTTAATTCCTAATTTTGAAATGTTCTAATTAAAATCTTGATATATAATTTATATTGCGTTATGAAGAAATTACGTTCCGCTCCTTTCTATTTTCTCATATTTGCATTCTCAGCCGAGAGTTAAATGAATTGATTCTTGATCAACGCTGCTTGTGTTAATTATATGCTTTCTTATAAAAATGAATGCTATACGACAGTAATAATCCGAAAATAGTTGACAAAAATTATCCCTACCAGAAAGCGCTGAGCTAGTCTCCAGATGACACTGGCGTATTCAGGGGGAGGGGCAAATGGTCTATTGTCCATTTCAATTTTTGGATTTCCCATCGTGATTTTACAAAGTAGTATTTTGCCCATTGAAAATTTCGATGTAGTTTTAGAACGCTGGGAGCTTGGATTTGTAAATCTGTAAATCTCCCTGGTGGAGTACGATCTTTTTTTTGCTCATAGGTTTCGGTTTTCTCAAGAACCTTTTATAATTCGGAAAAATTTTTGCTCATTAAAAAACTTCCTGCTCAACATTGCCCACTATATTGTTTGGCTGTAATAGAAGTTTGCCCATTGCTCGAAAAATTCTGGATACACCACTGCCAGATGAACGTTACTTGTTAGCTTCACTAGAGTACATTGAACGATTTCAACTTAAAAATGTATTCATGAATCAAATTTTATTTCGAATCCATTTTGCATTGACACAAACTTTATCGGATTTATTCAAAGCCTTTTCGCCATAGAAGACAGTAAGTATTTTCTCAGGCATGGCAGGACACCATACTTTTAGCCCACTAAATTCGCATGATTTCAATGGAAATGTCCACTCCATGGGCATAGATATCAACTTATACGACTTATTAAGTTGACTTAAAGTTTTAGTACTGTTTCCAATGACTCGTGAATTTTCTGGTTGTAACTCATATGCTGGCCAAATATCTAAATAGTTTTTATGTTTTCTATGTACTATTCTAGCATTGGGTGCAATAAAATTTATACCGATTTTTCGAGCATATTTGCGCTCCCATATATTGATGATTTGCCATTGTGGTTGCACGTTTAGGACATAGATCGACGAAAAGTTTGTACTTGACAGAAGAGAAAGTTCTTTCGTATCCTCAGCCTTTATCATCACATCGACGTCACTATCCTGCGGTAAAAAGCCACCTTCTCGCACAGAGCCAAGAAGAGTTCCAAAAGTTAACCAATATTTTATTTTGTATCTATTCGCGAATTGTATCCACGCTGATAAAGCACGCATAGCACGTTCCTGACGGATTCTATCAAATGCAGTGCATTTTTGTTTTTTTTCCGTGTTTTGTTTGATAATAACTTCATTACTCCACAGTCCATCATCGAATGTTTCGTATGGATTGTAGTAACTATAGAAAAAACATGATAACAAAAATATTAAAACCAACAACATTAAAACCAACAACATTAATCGAATCATTCGATAATTTCCCATTTCTTCATAAAACTGCCCAGTCTCAAATATAAAATGGGCAGTTATGTACCATGTGTGACACCATCGACTAAACTACATTCAAGTTATTATATTTTGACGAGATTTATACTTCGATACAACTAGGCACAAACAAGAAAAGCATATCCTAGGATCTAGCAAGAACCCAACTAAGCATTTATGGGGACCCATAAGTATCCACCGGTCCCGGATCTGCTTGTTCATCCTGTAATGGCAACTCCTACTGATCTTTATATTCTATAGATGAGCCATTCCACGTAAAGTACAACCCACTTCCTGTAAAGCTGCTCAATCGATATCTTCAGATCCAACTGATTTTCGCATATCCAACTTAAAATGAGGACATAGGATCCGATCGATTTCATATAACTCTGACGAAATCCAGAACTGAATCCGTTAGTTAGGAATGTTTGACATTGGTAGTGATAAAACGAGGACTAGATGAATTTGGCGAAAGGCGTTTCAAAGAATATTGCACAGTTCGATTTTGATAGCAATTTTGCTCAGAACACTAAAAAACGCATTTTTACGGGACACGATTTTGAGCCTCATATAAACTCATCGGGTTTTGGGCTGGACTTTTTTTCGTATCAAAACTGTGTTCACTGCTGCTTATTCCATGAGTTCCACCTTCGTTCACTGTATGGTCAGTATTCTTTAGATACCACCATTTCACAAAAAAAAGATTTTTTTTAGGAATATTTACCACATATATCTGACCTCAGGAGGATGAATGTAGCCGGAAATTTGAAACATAACTAGATCTCGGCGGGTCGCGTGAACTCAACTAAAATCCAAAATCTACCTTCTACAGAACAGTTAAGAAAACAATACAGAAATTCTCCCAAACTTTCATTAAAAACTCTGTTACAACTTCAAAATAGATCGAAATCATTTAACCTTTTCTATCCTGAAATTTTTTTCATTCTTCACGATCACAAAAAAAAAAGAATATATATGTCGTAGGCCAATCTTCGATTCGCCTAGCTTAATGTAAGAAAGTAAAAATAACGTAGAACAAAGTCATATTGCGAGTAAAAGAATAGTTTAACATATGAGATCCTTTTTATCTCTCCAATAACGAGAAACGTTTATTGTTCCATTTTTTTACAACAAAGATTGTTTTTGTGACGCTTAGTTGACGAGAAGACATTATTTTTCCGCAGGCGCACTACTTGGTCTCGTAAACTCCTTTATATGAAGAATATACACAGTTAACAGCAATTATTTGGGAGTAAGGATGACAAAAAACTATTATTGATCACAAGATTCATTACAGAGTACAACTCATTTGATACATTGACTGAAGATGAGTTTAGACGCTGACTTTCTAGAAGCAATAGAATCTCAAACAGGAGAATGTTTTATTTATTTCTTCTCTATTTTTAATTTCATTGTTTCTTTCTCTCTTTCGATTAAATTATTCGCTTTCCTCTACATAAATATTATTACTTTCGTATTCTATGTCGTCTATACTGAATGTCTTGTCTAATTGTTCCTTATCGATTGTGAGGAGTCGTGATTATGCTCAATGTCCTATTTTGCTCTTCATTTCCATAATGTAACTTTGATAAGACGCTTTTATCGAAAATTACTTTAAGCAGTGTAACTATTTGCTATCTGTTTAACTAGAAGATTTTCCAAAGACGAAATCAATACAGCAGTGACAAAATATCCTCTACATGCGGAATTTCCTTGCTTAATAACACATGCTCACGATATTCAGCTTAACTAAGAGGCAAAACGAGTACTCTTATTTATCAAGTCCGTCTTGAGGAGCACTCAAAAACCCAACAAAGACTGCTTGCTTGAGTAACGTGCAACTTTATTGGTTTAAATGTTTGTTTTCGTCGTTGTTATTGAGATCCAATGTACTAATACAGAAATTAACCGTAGATTGAACTAAGCGAATCAAAGATTGGCCTACGACATATATATATATATATATACTAGCGGATCTGCCAGCTACAAATGAAGATACTTTGGTAGTATCCATCTTGAAAAGTTTCATTAATAAATTCTTTTGGATAACAGCGTTTCTCAAATGGTTTCCCTTTTCGCGAACTGTTGTTTTTATTTAAAAAAAACTTTAACGTAAAACGATTTTTTACTTTAAAGCTGTTTGTTACACGATTGAGATTATTAATTAAATTTTTCAAGATAAATACTACCAAACTATCTTGATTTGTAGCTGGCACGTCCGCTAGTTAAAATATATACATGAGCAGAGAGAGCACTTGAATTGTTACATATGAGTGCGCAGACGGCCTTTGCACGCCCTCGTTATCGATATCTCCACATTTTGAAAACTGCAATCTTATTGGTCAGTTTCATATGTTGTCTGTAGCCAGGGACTGTGGTATTCTTTCGGAAAAAAAAGTTGATATTGACCTTCCTCTTGATGTGCACAGTATTCGTGGAAAGTTTCATTCCATTTGGTCATACAGTTTTCAAATGCATAGCAAATAGACAGACATTCTTCTTTATATATATATATATATATATTTGCAACAACAAGATCGATTAGGTTCATGATTAAATTATAAACGCATTTTCTCGCGTATCTATCAGAGGTGTGCTATAGATCAGTCACGCATCGATACCGCTTTGCTCCACTGCTCATGACTGTGACGGTACATGAGAATGTTGGCGTATGTTCTTTTAGTATGATGGTACGAAGTATTGCCTACACTCTCACATAACGTACATTTCTCTTTATTCAACACAGCTTATATAGGGATAGTTACACAATGACTACCACTTCCTAGCTACCGAAACTACAATTTAGGTTTCGAAAAATTGCTAAGCAACCAAAAACTATTGAAAACATCTGAAAAATCACAATTATCAAAGCCAACTGTGTATTCTAAGGTATCAAACATAAATAAGAAAGCATTATTATTCAAAATTATCATCAGATTCGAATTCAACATGGAAAAATAAGGTTTTATAGTTTTAGCAAAACAATTTTTGTCTTCTATTTGAGTTAGAAAAAAACGATTGATATTCTTTTGACCTCTATACGAACTGACGAACAAACGCTTAGTTATCTTCTCGGCATAATACCCTCCTTTCAGTAGAGAGAATAAAGAACTTAAAGTCCATTAGTAAAATCAATTCAAACATTATCCAAAAAACTCCCTCATGAAAAGCATAAAAGTGAAATCCCGTAATATGAAACTTCATTCGAAGCTAAGTAAATTTTATACAAAACGATTTTCTAGTAATCACTCTTACTGTGTAAAATTTATTTCCATTTTGTGAAATTCCGTAATGCAACGGATTTCTTTAATAACTTGGTTTCTACGAAACAGATCTTAATAAAATTTTATCGATAGCAGAGTTCATTGATCTGTACTAATAGCAAAAATTTCATGTAGCTTGATTTTGTTGTTGAAGAAATATAGCTGTTACAATGGACAAAAAATGAAATTCCATAACGCTTGGTGACCCAGAGAAGATGCTTGTTTTTATGGTCTTCCAGATTTTCAACATTTCCTATTTATTAATAGTACATGGGCATACACTAGAAAGTTGAAAAATATCTGAAGGTATACATCTTTTGTTTCTTCAGAAGTGAACAAGACGGAACAGTAATATTTATTTCATTATATTTTCGATGGGTGAACTATTACTTGCTTGCTGGAAATGGATATGAATGCAGTAATGAGTTTTATCTTGAATTTTTTCCTGTAAACTTTTCTCTATAAAAAAATAGCTTCTCGCAAGTATTGACACATACGTTTCAAGACTCTTCACTTAGAAGTTACACGATGTTGCAGTGTCGCTCAAAATATTACATTTTTTTTGTGATACCGTTAGCATTAATTTTCATGATGTGCATCTCTTTAGCCCAAAGAAAAGAGTATGAAAAAATTTTATACAGCTGTCAAACACAATCTTTATCAAATTTTTCTCTACTGAACACAAATGAATCAGTAAGCGTTCATGATCAAAATACTTTTGTAGACGAATTATCAATTTTATGCTTTGATATCGGATTAAATCTTAATTGGGAGCGATTTTTTCCGTTATCAGTTTTTCTACAAGCACCGGTGCTAAATAGTACGACTCTTACTCGTATCCCTTATAGATATTCTTATTGGGAATCCTCATCTCCCTTCAGTCGCGTATTAACACAATGCGAACATTCATTATTGATGCGTTTATTAATCGTTATTGAGCATATATGTCGTCAAAATCAGATTACGTTTTTTATGGCATATGGTACTTTGATCGGATCATGGAGACATCACGATGTGATTCCATGGGATGGAGATGTGGATTTATTACTATCAATTCTTGATAAACCACGTGTTTTTACGATCTTAAAGTCTCTAAATAGTAGTTTAATCAAATTTAATGTATATCACTTATCAGATGCATCCCGGGAATATTTTAAGATCAGTTTTAAGGCTGCGCCCAAAGCTGGCAACTGGTCCTGGCAGTTTCCATTTGCGGACGTGTTTTTTTATCATTCAAATGACACACATATATGGTTGCGACATCATAAGTTTACTTCTATTGAAAAAGCTCATATTTTTCCACTGGAAATGAGACCTTCTGATCAATTATGGCTACCATCACCACGGTATCCAAAATATATACTACCACCTGATACTGAATACATATGTATAAAGAGTTCGTACGATTATAGAACAGAATCTTTTACGTCAAAACATATAACAAATTGCAGTCAACTAAAAAAAGTTTATCCTTTTGTTAGTCGAAATAATACACAGAATCTAACAGAAATATTGAAACGTGATGACCATATCATTCAAACAGTCATCTATCAATGAATTATTCGTTTGTGAGAAATTATCAAAGAAAAGAAAAAAGAACAAACAGATGGCGCACAAGACACGAAGAAATATATACACGTATATACATATAGATAGACAAATAAAACAGATTAAATGGCAAACACAATTAACTCAACAGTTAAACAATGGATCATTTAGATCAATGGGATCAATAAGTCATGATGATGTCCACAATAAAAAACAAACAATATTTGAGACTACTCGCACGACACAAATCCTTGAGGACTTTATTGACAATTCGTTTCTTTGACCTTTTATGTCGAGTGTCCACCTACCAGATTTCGATCCGATTCTCTCTTAATGTCTCTCTTGATCAAGAGATATAAGTAGCGAGCGCATCATATCGACGAGTACTAAACTAAATACGTCATTCAAATTAAAACACTCATATATAGTATTCTTTAAAAAAAATCGGATATTGATTCTACTCGTGTAAACTAATTTACTCTCTTCGTAAATTACTCATACAACTTCATAACGGAAAAGATAATGTGTCAAGTCAACAGAGGATATTTGTGAGACTCTCAATCGTGAACTAGTTGTTCACAATAACCTCCAGCAAGAATCTGTAGGCTATATTTAGGATCGATGAATAAACTACAGAGAAAACTCATGTAATGAAAATCTCTTACCAGACCTTGAAGACGTAATGGATCTGTAAGTCGTAATGATATATCTATTCTCTTTCTCGTAGAGAAGAGTCATACAAAAAAATTATTTGCTTGATTGACTGCTTACTTGTGTATCCGCAGAGGTCAAAAGAACATCTTTATTGTTTATAAGTCATTGACAAGCATTCAAACAAAAGACGCGCGATCAACGTTATTTGTTAACTAGTGCAACAGATGTTTCGGTTTGAGAAATGTGACGAAAAATTATTCTTGAGATATAAATATAAAGGTGTCGTCGATTTTAAGAAGCACACGATTGGAAAATAGTTGAGATGTATGATTTCTACGAGACAGAACAGAGCAAATCTCAAGATGAGCGTTACTTTTTTTAAAGTCAACATGTACTTTTCCAAATTACATATCCGTTAATGAGAAATGGCACAATGTAAAGTATCGAACCGTAGTAAATTTATTAAAAGAAACAACGGCTTATCAATCTCTGTACGTTATTCCCTCGACTGTAAGGAGGGTCATATGAGCCATTCCACGTAAGCCACAGCCGATTTACTATAACGCTGCTCAATCGATATCCTCAGATTTGACTCATTTTTATATATGTGATAGAGGATTGAATTCTATGAATTTTGGCGAAAGCCGCTTCAAAAAATATTGAACCGTTCGGTTTTTATCGCGATTTTACTGAAAACACTAGAAAATGCACTTTTTCGACGGGCGATTTTGCGACACATAAAAAATAAACAAAGCATCTTCTGTTAAGACTGAATGTTTTAAAAATAGCAATACCTAGTTGTGTTCTACGTATACTGTAAGTTTCAGCTCAATTCATTTCATCGTTGATATTCTACGGTCCTCGAGATTTAGGAAAAAATGAGTTTTCCCAGCAATTTTCATTCCTCATATCTCTCCACAGGAAAATGATAGAGGCCTGAAATTTTGAACATAAGTAGATCTTAGGACGGCCTAACTACCATATAAATTTCAACCCTCAACCACGAACTATTCGTGCATAATAGCTGAAACAAAAATCAGTCTTTCGTCAAAAAGTCGGTTTTTGGCCTCGATTTTCTCCGTTGCTCCAATTAGATTTTTCAATTATCAATGCAGCCTCAAAGACCACACATGGGTCTACAACATGGTATAAAAAGAAACTTGGGACGCGCATGGGCTGTTGAAATATCAGCCAATACTTTAGGAAAAAATGAGTTTTCCCAGCAATTTTCATTCCTCATATCTCTCCACAGG